>Ga0114925_10001229_pt1 | contig 12448 bp, 12 predicted proteins | sample SumtaG_2_FD_87287 | JGI IMG/M metagenome (GOLD analysis project Ga0114925, IMG submission 87287) | Deep subsurface microbial communities from Indian Ocean to uncover new lineages of life (NeLLi) - Sumatra_00607 metaG | ecosystem: Environmental > Aquatic > Marine > Oceanic > Sediment | place... | reverse complement strand
TCAGGATTGGTATTGGTCAGTTTTTGACCGCGAGTGTCGGTATTTGCTAAATTTGCTACAAAAAGTGTACAAAGCAATGCTGGCAAGAGTGATTTGGGTTTTTTAAGCATTATTTTTCCATTCTTTTTTAGATTATACAATACTTTATAATTCTATCAAAAAATAATAATAAATCAAAAGGGTGGGTGTTATTTCTATTTGAAATGATTGAAGTTTACTTAGTTTATCACTTTTTTAACCCCCTTTTGGGGGTTAAAAAAGTGGTGGCAAGCAATAAGCCAGATTTTGTCTGTAAAATGGGTTACAGTGACGACCATTTGTCTAAGCGACATACCCACATGTTTAAACCGGAACGAACGACCGTACATGCCTATTTTGTCTTGCTCCAGATGGGGTTTACCCTGCACGCAGATTACTCTACGTACCCGTGCGCTCTTACCACACGTTTTCACCCTTACCTAACCTGATTAACAGGGTTGGCGGTTATTTTCTGCGGCACTTTCCATAGGTTTTCACCTCCCTGAGTTGAACCGAAGTTCTCCGCAGGCATCTTGTTCGCTAGGAGTCCGGACTTTCCTCTATAAACCAGGTTTACAGCGATCGTCTAGCTTACCACCTCTATAGACTTATTATACCATAATTTGAGGTAGTTTTATTAAAATTAGAGTAACTCCTTAACCCCTGATAATTTAGATGTTTTTATACGCTTTGCTTGAGGAAAAACTATGTTATTATGTACAGAAAGTTGCGCCATTCTTTTTTGATATTTTGTTTTTTCTTTTTCATTTTTTGCAAGTTTTACTGCTTCGTTGAATGTTTCAAGTGCACGTTGCGTATCGCCTTTGTGTGCAAAGACTTTTCCTAAGTGCCCAAGGAGTGTTGCATCTTGTGGTGCATGTTTAAGTGCTTTTTCTAATAAGATGATTGCTTTTTTGTCTGCACCTTGTGTGTAATGTACCATTGCAAGGGTGTCAAGATAATGTGAATTATATTTATCTTTTTTGAGTGCTTGTTTGATTAATTTTTTCGCTTCGTTTAAGTGTTTGTTTTCTTTAACATATGAATACGCAAGAAGATTTAAAAGTGGCCCATAGTTTTGTTCAAGTTGTTGACCTTCAAGTAAAAGTTCCTGCATTTTTTTATACTTTTGTTGATCGTGGTACAAGAGTGCCATTTGAAAAAGTGCACTTGTTTGAACTTTTTTGTCTTTACTTATTTGAGTTGATTTGCGCAGATAGTTCAAAGCTTTTGGCATATTTTTTTCACGAATATATAAATCAGCTAAATAAATAACGGGTAAAATATTACGTGAATCATTTTTTTCAATGTCTTGTAACAGTTCGATAATCTTATGCGTCGGTACATTATTTCTACTTAATAAATGAGCTATTTCAAACCAAATATCCATGGTTGGTTCTTCCAGAATCCATTTTTTTAATTGTTTTAAGACCATGTCTTTTTGATTCAAGACGCTGAGTAATTGAATTTTTAACAGTTTACTTTGGACATGTCGAGCATGTTGTTTTAAGTGGAGATCTATTGCCTGTAGCGCTTGTCTGTAATGATGTTGTTCTGTGAAAAAGAGTGCAACTTCAAAAGCTGAAGCAGGTGCGTTGACAACTTTTAGTTGTGTCGGTGTTACTTTTTGCTTTATGGCCAACGCCATTAAGTGATTTTGTATTTTTATGTTTGGTGTGCGTGTTACTTGCAAAAAGCTTGTGTATCCTTTTACCGCTTTATCGATGCGTCCAGATTCTTCTTCAAGCAAGGCAAGTAACAACCATGCTTTGTCAAATTTAGGATAGAGCTCAAGACTTTGTTTTACGTGTTCAAGAGCTTCTTGTTTTTTATTCATTGCAATATAAATTTGTGATTTTAAGAAATAAAAAATGTAGTTGTTTGATTTGCGTGGTGAATTGTTCAGCAAATCGTCGATCACCGACAATGCATTTTTCATCTCTTTGCGTTTCATATAAATCTGTGTTGCAAGCAGGGCAATTTCTTGATTATTTTTATGTGCTCTGCTGAGAGCAATAATTTTATTGTTTGCAGATTTATGGTTGCCTACAGCCGAAAGTGCTTTGGCAAAAATGAGCTGTACTTCTGCATCGTCTTTAAACGATTTATCAAGTCGCGGAATGAGTGCCACAATTTTTGCATTGTTGTGAGTCAATGAAAGAAAGTGTAAATAACCGCGGTAAATATGATGTGAACCATGAGACGCAATTATTTTGTCATACCAATCTTGAGCAGTTTTTTTATCACCCTTAAATTGTTTATAGTTGGCATAAAAATAACGATGATAATTGTTTGAAGTTGTTGCGTGTAGCGTGTTAATCAGACCGAGCATTAAAAGGAGGGTGACCGGTATCTTCATTTTTTCTCTCCTGATAGCAGCGTACAAGAAAGTTACGCAATGCATCTTTGAGTTCTTGGTCTTGTACCCCAGACAATATTTTTTCTTCTTGGCTATTCAGTTTGACTGGTTCACTCTTGTGCTTTTTAGCGATCACCTTTCGTTGCCAAGTTTTGTTTTTTGTCCGTGCCAGCCTTTTAAAGCGTAGCTGTTTTACGTACGGCTGGTCTAGCTTTTGGTTAATTTGTTTGATGAGTATGGGAGAAAGAAGATATAACTCTTGCAGCCATGAAGAATCGTGAACACCAAGAACTAACGTATCTTTGGTCGCTTTAATAAGTTGAACTTTATCACTGAGGTTTCCCATGATGTCGTTCCAATTTTTGATAAGTAGATGTTTCCAGCTTACTTCTTGATGTATAAAGCTTTTGAGTAAATCTTTAACATTATGTGCCATAGTTATGTTCTTTTATTTTTTACAATTATGTATCAGAAACCGAATTTTAGTTGCTTGACATTTTTTGTCCAAAGGAGGTATATAGAAAATACGTCATGTTGATAGTATACTATGGATCATGATTTTATTATTAAGAAATGTATTGCAGTGCTATCGATGGGAAAAGGGAGAATTTTTCGCGTATAGCTCGGTAATGAAAAAGGGCTCGCTTCTCTGTGAGCCCTTCTTATTAATCTTTAATTTTTTTTTGATTTGATGATCCGCAGCATGATGCGCATGAAATAAATCTCCATAGTGCTGAACAACAGCTTGCAAGTTTTCTTGAATTTTTTTTTTGTTGTTCTTTTAGGTGGCGTTGTTTGTGTAATCCGACCCTTTGCATTTCTATGATACTACCAGGAGGAGGTCGGAGTTGTGGAGTTGTTGATAGAGCATGCAACATTGATGTGGTGCCGTAATCTGAAGACTTTCTATGATGTATTTTTTTTTCTTGCTCAATAGCTTCTGGGCCTTGTACCGTTTCTTCTAGGCCTTGTACCGTTTCTTCTAGGCCAGGGCATGAAGACGAACGAACTCGATCGCAACGCAATGGTTTTTTGGGGCGTGTTATGATTTGCTCCCAATCCTCTGCAACGACTATTCTCCAATCAGATTCTGCCGCAACGTGAAGAAGCGAGCTTTTTTTTGCTGAGCAATGATTACTTAGAAAAGAAAAAGAAAGTAGTAGTGCAATTGTAGTTTTAACGTTTTTCATGTCACGCTCCTTCTTGTTTATTTGTTTCATTTTTTTCTCCTATGTAGTTGCTGCAAGGAATATAATTATGTTGTTAGTTTAAAAGAAACCTTTATTAAATCAAGTTTTATTAATATGATCAGAATACCCCATGCCTTTTAAGGCTGGGGATGAATGGTCATCCTTCTTAAAAAAGGAAAAAGGTTGAGTACATGACAAAAGATTTTGAACAGTTGTCGCACACGGCTGATGTACAGCTTCGTGTGTACGGTAAAGATATAGAAGAACTTTTTCGCAACGCGTTGCGTGGTATGTTTTATCTTGTTGTACCAAAACTTCCGACATGTAAAATGGTGGACGATCGCATTGTGTGTGATGAATTTACGTGCGAGCGCGACTTAAAAGTTACATCACCTGATAGAGATGCGTTACTTGTTGATTTTCTTTCTGATGCGCTTTACTTTTTTGCAGTTCATAAAGAAGTGTATCTTGATGTAATGTTTAAAACGTTGACTGATACAAAGTTAGAAGCAACAATACGTGGCGTTAAACATGAAGGTATGCAGCTTGAAATTAAGGCAGTTACATATCATGATTTACACATAAAAAAAATTGATGGTACGTGGCAGACTGACATTGTGTTTGATATTTAAATGAAATAGGGGAGTGTGATGCAACCTACTGTAATAACATTTGAAGATTTAATAAAAATTAATGATTTTCTTTGGGAAATTTCAAAATCGTTTCGACCAGATATGCGCGTGCCTGCACGTATTTATATGACTGAAAAAATGTTTGGTGACATCAGAGATGACAAATCATTGGTACAACTTATTAATGTTTCAACGCTTCCGGGAATACAAAAATTTGCACTCGCGATGCCTGACATTCATCAAGGCTATGGTTTCCCTATCGGTGGTGTGGCTGCAACTGCAGTGCACGAAGGTGGTGTTATTTCTCCGGGCGGCATTGGGTACGACATTAATTGTGGTGTTCGTTTGTTGGTTTCAGATTTAACGGTCGGTGAAATTAAACCACGTCTTGATACATTGGCGACTGCACTTTTTAATGCAGTTCCTTCTGGTGTTGGTCGTGGGGGAAAAGTAAAACTTAGTGCAGCCGATATGGACAAAGTTTTGATGCAAGGCGCAAAACGCATGGTCGAACTTGGATATGGAACCGAAGAAGATTTAGAATATTGTGAAGAAAGCGGCTGCATGCCCGGTGCAAATGTTGATGATGTTTCAGACAAAGCAAAAAAACGTGGCTTAGATCAACTAGGAACACTGGGTTCTGGCAATCATTTTCTTGAAGTACAAGTCGTAGACGAAATTTATGACAAAGCAGCTGCACAAGCATTTGGATTGTTTAAAGGTGCGGTTACTGTGATGATTCACTGCGGCTCGCGCGGACTTGGTCATCAAATTTGTACAGATCATGTTCGATCAATGAATGCAAAAATGCCGGACTTTGGATATCAATTACCAGACCGTGAACTTGTGTGTGCACCAGTTCTTTCACCCGAAGGCGAAAGTTATTTTGCTGCAATGGTTGGCGGTTCTAACTTTGCATGGGCAAACCGTCATTTAATTGGTCATTGGGTGCGCGAAACATGGAAAAAAGTTATTGGTCCAGATGCTGAACTTACCACAGTGTATGATGTATCGCACAATATTGGAAAAAGAGAAACGCACATGATTGATGCGCGGCCAGTTGAGTTGTTAGTTCATCGCAAAGGTGCAACGCGTGCATTTGGTCCAGGTCTTCCTGAAATTCCTTCAAAATATAAATCAGTTGGTCAACCAGTATTCATTCCAGGAACTATGGGAACATCATCATACATTTTAGTTGGTAACAACGAAGGAATGGAACAATCGTTTGGTACTTCGTGCCACGGTGCAGGCAGACGTATGTCACGTTCAAAAGCTAAAAAACTGGTGCGCGGTAGTGAGTTACGCAAAGAGTTAGAAAGTCGTGGCATTATTATTCGGTGTGATTCAAGTGCAGGGCTTGCAGAAGAAGCACCAATTGCGTATAAAGATGTTGATATCGTAGTTAATGTTGTTACCGGCGCAAAACTTGCAGACAAAGTTGCACGCGTAAAACCACTTGCTGTTATTAAAGGTGGATGAGATCAACTGTGAATGATGTTCAAACAGTGCGCTTATTTATTGCAATTGATTTACCACCCGACATTTTGAAAGAAATTGATCGCCTCGTTACCGATCTAAAAAAAAAAGAATTGTTTACTGGGCGTTACGTTCTACTTGAAAAAATTCATTTGACCTTACATTTTTTGGGTGAAACGCGCAATGATGTAATGCCCAAACTTGACAATCTTTTGTCAGCAATTGCCGTCAACAAATTCACTGCTACACTCAGAACGCTTGACTACATTCGCCGTGGTCCTGATATTAAAATTATTTACTTGAGTGTTATTGCACCCGAGTTACATATTTTAGCAAAAAAAATTCAGCATGCGCTTGTTGACTTTAGAGAACCAGAACAACGCGATTTTTTACCGCACATAACACTTGCACGCGTCAAACAAGTAAATGACAAAGATGCACTTGTTAAATATATCAATGAAGTTTCTGCGGTTCCATTGACCTTTGATATTTCAGAGTTTGTACTCAAAGAATCAGTTTTTTCACCCGATGGTCATATTCATACGGTTTTATCACGATACAATTTGCGGTAGACTAACTATAATCAATTTTTATCTCATCAACTAGACATGTGGATGCAATAAGTACATCACAATAATAAGAGGGATCTTCTTAGTTAATAAGAAGATCCCTCTTATGTTTCTTTCATTTGAATAAAAATATGTTTCCAAAAAAGTTTACTGCTGCCAGGCATTGGTAGTTTGAGCATTGCATGTTTTAAGATTGTAAGAACGTGTTGTGCTTTTTTTTCTTCTTTAGATTTTTTTTCAAGCCGTGCCGTTTTATTTTTGTCTATCCAATGAACCAATAGTTTATCAAGTAGTTCGCGTGATTCAGGTTCGTTGATTTGTGACGCGTCTAATTCTTTTAAAAACGCAAAAGGATCGGTCCACGCGGTGCCGGTAAAAAACTGAAACAGGCCGTCATGTTTGTCAGTTGGTTGTTGATCATAAAAAGATGAGATTAAACAACGGGAAACAACAGTTGGTAAGATGGCTTTGTGCCGTTCGGTAAGTAAAATAAAATGATATCCGTTTGGTGGTTCTTCAATTGATTTCAACAAACTGTTTGCGCATACTTGGGTTAGGTAGTCAGCCTTTTGTAAAACAAAAAAGAACTTTTGGTTTTCTTCCAATTTAAATGCAATGGTTCGGTGTATGACTTCTATGTCATCAAGGGTGTATTGTTTTTCTGGTTTTATCCACACAACTGAATGATGTTCCTGTTGATTGACTTGATTACAAGTGACACATATTTTACAATTACCTTTTGTACAGAGCGTTTGTTGTAAAAAATCGATGGTACGTGCAACTAAATTGTCATGCTGACCAACCCATAAAAGGGCGGGAGCAATCAATTCATTTGGTATAGCTGTTATTGAATTTTTTTGTTGTTCTGTAGCCATTGTATTACTTTTTCAGTTGCGTAGTTTGTGAGTTCTTCAGGCGTTTGAGTGCCATCAAGGATAATTACGTTATGTTGATCTTTAAATAGTGTATCAAAGCCAGTGAATAATGTATTGATAAATTCACGTTTTTCTTTTTCAAATGAGGTTAATTTTTCTTTGCGTTTAAGAATTCGTTCAATTGCAACGTTGGGCGACACGCGAACATAAATCGTTACATCTGGTTTAATGTCATTCATTGACCAGGCATTAATTGTTTTTATCATGTTGATATCAAGCCCGCGTCCATAACCTTGGTAGACAATTGACGAATCGGCCATGCGGTCAGAAATGATTAATTTTTTTTCTTTTAGATGTGGAATAATAAATTCATCAAAATGCTGTGCGCGATCAGCGGCAAACAAAAGATATTCTGCCTTGGGGCATATGCCAACTTTTTTTTCTTGCACCAATGTGCGTAAAACTTGACCGAGTGGTGTTTTGCCCGGTTCGCGTGTTGCAATAATCGGTAATTTTTTTTTTTGTAATTCGGTGCACAAATTTTTAGCTAAGGTACTTTTACCTGAACCGTCGATTCCTTCAATTGAAATCAGTATACCTTGTTGTAGTTGCATTATAAGTTTTCATTTTTTTTGTAAGATTTTTTTTTATTTAGTTTATCGAATAAACACTTTTATGTCTTACTTTTTTCCATCAATTCTATTACTTGTTCATCTTCAGTTTGTCCAAAATTTTCATACACTTGTCCAACCCCGCCAAAGAATACTGGAGCTGTAAGACAAATAAGCTCATCAACTTCTTGATCGATTTCATTTTTGGTGTCTATGGGTGCTGTTGGAACCGCAACAACAATTCGTCCTGCGTGTGCAAGTTGTAATGATTTTATTGCTGCGCGCATTGTTGCGCCGGTTGCAATGCCGTCGTCAATTAACAAAATGGTTTTGTTTAGCACATTAAGTGGTCCACGGTCAGGCCGATAAAGTGATAATCGCCGTTGTGATTCCTCTTTTTCTTCTTCGATAATGGGTTGAATGTCTTCAAGTGAAAGACCGTGTGCTTCCATAAGGTCTTTGTTTAACACCAGTGCACCTTCTTGTGTAACGGCACCAAGTGCAAGTTCAGGTTGCATGGGCGAACCAATTTTGCGTGGAACAATGATATCCATTGGAAGCTTTAGTTTTTGTGCAATTTCAAATGCAACGGGGACGCCGCCACGCGGTAAACCGATAACAATGGTGTTTGGTTTTTCGTGATAGTGTGCAAGTTCTTGTGCAAGTTTTTTTCCTGCATCAGCACGATCTTTAAAGTGCATACTATTTCCTTTATTAAGTTCAGCATTTTTTTTCTTTCTTGCTATGGTACATAAGAATACCACGTATATAAAAAAGAAAGGAGAATAAATGGACAATGCTATAAATATCTACATGAGTATTTTACGCGATAAAAAAAGCACTCGTGAACAATTTAGATCAGCTTCATACAACGTTTCGTTGCTATTAGCACGTGAAGCACTTAATCAAATGAAAACCAAATTTTTTGAATTTTCTACTCCGGTTGCAACAACGCAGGGTGTTAAATGTGCTGATCCCGTTGTGCTGGTTCCGATTTTACGATCTGGCATTACGATGATTCCTCCTTTTTTAAAATTGTTTCCTGATGCAACTGTTGGTGTAGTTGGGTTTAGGCGTGATGAAAAAACCGCACAAGCACAATTTTATTATGCTAATTTTCCGCCAATGGGCAAAGATCATCAGATTATTATTGTAGACCCTATGATTGCAACGGGTGGAACAGGTATCGGAACACTTGAATTGTTAAAAGAAAAAGGCATCTCAGAAAAACAAATTTTGTTTGTGAGTATTGTGAGCTCACAAGAGGGCATTGATGCAATTAGTAAACAGTATCCTAACATAAACATTATTACGGCTGCGTGTGATAAAGAACTTAATAAAGACAAGTTTATTGTTCCCGGTTTGGGTGATTTTGGTGATCGGTATTTTGGTACGTTAGATTGATATCTTTGTTAAAAATTATTTAAAAAGATAATACTCTTCGTTTGTCCTGAGTGTTTTCTATCTATCACACATTCTGAGTGTTTTTCTTGGAAAGAAAAAAGTATCGAAGGATATTGCTTATTTCAAAAAATAATAAAGAAGGACGTCCTTCGATACACCCGCCTTCGTTAAAACTTCGTCGGGCACTCAGGATGTGTAATTTAAATTACTTGTTCGAAGAATCTTCTGAGGTAGAAAAACATCAGAATACAAAAAAAATCTTTTAGCGTATAGTTAAAATATGAAAAATACTGATAAGCATGTTGAGCGTGGATGACGATTATGAGCGACGTAATACAAAAAATACGGGATCAAAAAGGGATAAGTGAAGAGAAATTATTTTCTTTACTTTACAAAGAAGCAACAAAAAATAACAAGCTTATGTACATGGGGCTTCTTTTACAACGAGCAGCACGTGAATTTGGAAATAAAATTGCACTTATTGATCAGGAATCTAATAGGCAACGTTCAATTACGTATTCAGAACTCTATGCGCGTGCCGTTGCGCTGAGTAAAAAACTTATCGAACGCGGTATTAAGCCAAAAGATCGCGTGCCTCTTTTTTTTGAAAATTCAATTGAATTTTATATCGGTTATTTTGCAATTGTTCAAGTTGGTGCCGTTGTTGCACCGCTTAATACATTTTTACATGATCGTGAATTGCAACATATTATGAAAGATTCACAACCAACATGCATGATTGTTTCAGATGCATGCGCGCAGCGTTTGCGTGAATTGGGATTGAATGATTTGCCTTTTATCACTCGAGCCGATATGGATTTTGATGCACCAGCAGATATGAACGTTGATGATTTTAAAGTTATCGAACTTGATTCTGACGAAATGGTGGCCTTGTTATACACGTCGGGAACCACCGGCTTGCCTAAAGGCGTAATGCTCAGTTCTAAAAATATTATGACCAATGTAATTCAAGGCATTGCCCGCGCTGGGTTTGGCCTTCATGAAGATGAGCGAATTTTTGGTATTTTACCCCTATTTCATAGCTTTGCGCAGTTCGCGTGTGTGTGGGCTCCTCTTTTTGTTGGGGCCACCGTCATAGTGGTGCCAAAAATCGATCGTCGCTCAATTTTATCTGGTTTAGCATATAGGCCGACAATCTTCCTTGGTGTGCCCGCTCTGTACGGATTATTATGCCTTATGAGGAGTGCTCAGCTTGACTCAGTACGCTATTTTGTTTCAGGGGGTGATGCCTTGCCTGACAAAATTCGTGCAGCTTTTGCTCTTATTTACCGCAGAAAAATATGTAGTGGTTATGGATTAACCGAAACGTCGCCACTTATTTCCGTTGATTTTTCAGGTGAACTTGCACCCACAAGCATGGTTGGTCCGCTTGTTATGGGCATGGAAGGGGTACTCAAGGATGAAGCAGGCAATGAAGTACTCAAGGGGGAAATTGGTGAACTCTGGGTAAAGGGTGACAATGTCATGCTGGGCTATTACAATGCACCTGAAATGACCAAGCAGGTATTGCAAAATGGCTGGTTTTGTACCGGAGATTTAGCCTATTTTGATGAAAAAAATAACATTGTAATTACGGGGCGTCTTAAAGATCTTATCATTCATAAGGGCCTTAACATTTACCCGCAAGAAATTGAAAATGTTATTTTGGCACATGCTGCTGTTATACGCGCCGGAGTGATTGGTAAAAGGGTGGGAGATGAAGAGGTTCCTGTAGCCTACGTTCAACTGCGAGAAGAAGTTCCTAATATTGAAAAAGAGCTCAAAGAGCTGTGTAAAAAGAACTTAGCTACCTATAAAATCCCGCGTTCCTTTTTGTGCACTACAAAGGAGCTGCAAACAACGGCGACTGGTAAGGTTAATAAAAAAGTACTCCGAAAGCAGAATAACGGCCTTGTGTAGCCATTAAAACGGGATGTAATATTTTTTTTAAGTTACGGCAAGAGGCTTATGATCGACCAAACTGGGCTAATATCATAAAATTATTGATTTTCGTGGTGAGTTAGTGTAACTTACAAATGTAATCAATCGTGATTACTCTTTTTTAGATAACCTCCATTTCCCCTATCCAAGACGTTCTGTCTGGATGGGGGTTTTTTTATTCAAAATTCTGGAAATTCTTAAGTCTGAGAACGAACGGAAATACTAGCAAAAAGTATATCTTTCTTTTTCCCTATAAAAATATAAAAAATACATATTTATTATAAAATCATTTACTTTTTAACTCTACCTGAAATAAAATAGAGCTAGACAGGGACATAAAAGAAGGCGACGTATTTCAGGTGGGGACACAATGGTACAAAGGGGCATTCAGAGATTTTTTTTATGGGTGGTTGCGTTTGCCTGCCATCCGGCGTCGGCCTTTATTTATGATATTCAAGTAATGCGCGCCCAGAATCCATTAACCAACGATTATCGTTATTTTATTGGTTGCAGCGATTTTCATGACAAAAGTAATTCTTCTACAGGTTCACAACGTAAGGATATTCTATCCATTTTAAAAGGGTGCAGCCAAAAAAAAGTTAAGATATTGCTTGAGGATTTAAATTCTCCTAATTGTTCTGGTAAGCAAATGTGTGGCCGTTTTATACTCAAATCAAAGCGCGGTACATTAGCGCAACTTACACAAGATCTTGCCAACAAAGGTCTTGATGTTGAGAATGTAGAATATCGTTATGGACGAGTCATTGCGCTCAGTGGTATTTTACATGATATTGCGCGCAGTCCGTATCAATGCCAGCCGGCGTGCGCCTTGCGTGTTGCTTCTCTTCTGGATGAAGTTAATAATGCACTGGAAGAAATAAAAACATATAGTGATGGCCTTTTGTTAGACGGACTGTATCAGCGCGGATGCGCTAGAGTAAGGAGCATGCTGAAGACCTTCGATTTAGAAAACCAAAAAAACAAAAGCATCGCGGCATTTTGCGCAGACAATACTCGTGTTCACGATCGTCTTACCTTTTTAAAAAAGTTACTGACCTTTGATAGTGATGTATTAGATTTTAAAATTGTGCATGCGGTATTAACTGCAAAAAACAAAGGTACTGTTGTTGCTTTTGCCGGGGGCACCCACATTGCACGTGCATGCGCTTTGCTTAAAAAAGTGGGATACGATCAAATAGAAAGCTCTTCGATAAGGTTAGATTCGCAAGAAGACCTTGCCAAATGCATCATGACGCATGAGACGTCGTGTGTGCAACCCAGGCAAGTTTCACTGGAACTATTACAAAAATATCTAAAGAAATAAAAAAGAGGAAAGATACGAATATCTTTCCTCAATTCTTTACTACAGTATT
>Ga0114925_10001228_pt1 | contig 12450 bp, 12 predicted proteins | sample SumtaG_2_FD_87287 | JGI IMG/M metagenome (GOLD analysis project Ga0114925, IMG submission 87287) | Deep subsurface microbial communities from Indian Ocean to uncover new lineages of life (NeLLi) - Sumatra_00607 metaG | ecosystem: Environmental > Aquatic > Marine > Oceanic > Sediment | place... | reverse complement strand
TCCCTTATCACGACCCAGCTCTTTGATGAGGCGATCGAGAATACCGTTCACAAATTTATAGGCATCTTTTTCAGCAAACCGTTTAGCAAGCTCCACCGCTTCGTTAATGACAATCCGGGAATCAGTATCAGTATGCAGAAGTTCCCAGGTGGCAAATCGTAGAATAAGCTTTGTGCTCACGCCCACTCGATCAAAACGCCAATTAGAGAGGAGCGGCTTATATTGATCATCCAGCGCATCTCGTTCATCGATAACCGCCTGAGCAACCTTCACCACTTCACTGTCTACAGGAATATCGACCTCAAATCCACGATTAAAATTATCAACAATCGCATCCAATGACTCTTGATAATCAAATGCTTCAGAAGCATACAAAAGATAAAAAATAAGCGACCGCACATCGCGACGGGATAGATCATTATAAGCAATAGTACCAGCGGCAAGTTCCCCTAAATGATCCCACTCTTCTTCTTCATTGACGACTGTTTCAACATGATCCTCCTTCATCCCACCTCCCTACTTAATGCGTTCAATATATTCGTTGCTACGGGTATCCACCTTTATTCTCTCACCCTCATCCACAAAAAGGGGTACTTGCACCACCAACCCTGTTTCCAACGTTGCCGGCTTGGTTGCACCACCCTTCGCCGTGTCACCACGCACGCCCGGTTGTGTTTCCACTACTTTCAACTTCAAAAACATTGGAGGATTAACCGCAATAGGCCTGTCCTGAAAATAAAGAATATTATATACAATCTGTTCTTGAAGATAGTTGAGTACATCCTCAATCTGTGATTTGTTTAACGCCACCTGATCATACGTCTTTTGATCCATGAAATTATACAAGCCGGAATCTTCATAGAGATACTGCATCTCTCTATATTCAAGGTCAGGCGATGGGAATTTTTCACCAGATCGAAACGTTTCTTCCCGCACCAGGCCCGTAATAAGATTTTTCATTTTTGTGCGCACAAACGCACCCCCCTTGCCCGGTTTCACATGCTGATAATCAAGCACGCTGTAGGGCTCATCTCTGAACAGAATTTTTGTGCCTTTTTTAAAATCTGACGTCGCTATCATAGATCGGTTCCTTATACGTATAAATAGTATCCCTTTCCCAGTAGAATACAGTATAAATACCCCTAGTAAAAAAGCAATTTGTTGCACAAGGAGCAGCATCCCCTTTCCCTTTTACCATTCCTGCAGTACCCTAGATAAGCTAAACGAAGGAACAATATGGCTCAAGATAAAGCATTATTTGATCTCATCAACGCAGAAACCGATCGTCAGGAAACTACCATCAACCTGATCGCCTCCGAAAATTACGCCTCCAAGGAGGTACGGGAGGCCACCGGCTCCGTGCTCACCAACAAATATGCCGAAGGGTATCCAGGCAAACGATATTACGCCGGCTGCGCCGTAGTGGATGAGGTTGAGCAGATAGCCATCGATCGATGCAAAACATTGTTTCAGGCCGACCACGTGAACGTACAACCCCATTCTGGATCGCAAGCCAACATGGCAGCCTACTTTGCAATCCTCAAACCAGGCAATACCATCTTGGGCATGAGTCTTGCAGAAGGGGGTCACCTGACCCATGGCCATCCGGTTAATTTTTCTGGCCAGCTGTACAACGTGGTGCAGTATCACGTAAATCCCCAGACCGAACTAATTGATTATGATGAAATAGAGCGACTAGCCCAAACGCACAAACCAAAACTTATTATTGCAGGCGCTTCTGCCTATTCACGTAGTATCGACTTTGAACGGTTTGCTCGCATAGCGAAAAACGCGGGCGCCCTTTTACTGGCAGACATTGCCCATATTGCCGGCCTGATCGCCGCTGGCCTACACCCAAATCCGTTTCCTCATGCTGATATCGTCACGAGTACCACACACAAAACGTTGCGCGGGCCACGCGGGGGACTCATTATGTGCAAACAAGAGTTCGCAGAAAAGATTGATAAAGCAGTAATGCCCGGCATACAGGGTGGCCCGTTTATGAACGTGATTACCGCAAAAGCCGTTGCATTTTATGAAGCATCGTTGCCAACGTTCAAAACGTATCAACAGCAGGTTATTGCCAATGCACAGCGTTTGGCCCAAGAATTGAGCAACCTCGGGTATCGTATCGTGGCCAAAGGTACGGACAACCACCTTCTCATCGTGGATCTTCGCTCAAAAAAGATTACCGGCCGACAAGCAGAACAAGCGCTTGATACCGCCGGTATTACCGCAAGTAGAAGCTGTATTCCTCACGATCCAGAAAAGCCATGGATCACCAGCGGCATACGGTTGGGAACCCCAGCAATCAGTTCGCGAGGGATAAGGGAACAAGAGATGACTATAATTGCTAAACTAATCGATGAAGTTTTGAGCAATCCTGATGATAAGAACAAATTAAAAGCAGTGCGCAGTGAGATAAAAGAACTCTGTACACAGTTTCCGATTCCGTAACAGATCATGCATCACCCATTGATCACCGCACGCCAGAAAATCTACGCCCTGCTTCGCACTATCACCAATGCCTCAGTAATCAAACATTTTTTTATCTACTCCTTTGGCTCATTCTTCCTACGCTCAATCTCCATGATCTTAGTGCCGCTCAACATGCGCAAGCTCACCCCCACCGATTATGGAACCCTTTCACTGATCACCGCGTTCATTACCATCGCCACCGCCCTTATCGGCTTGGGGTTGCGGCAGGTGCTCTCCATTGAGTTTTTTCATCAGAATCAAGAGGGCAAAAAACGGCTTCTAACCGATATGATCGTTATCTATACTACAATTGCCATCCCAGCAGTTGCTGTCGCCTGGCATGCACGGGCGCTCATCATCTCCTCTATTTTTTTCAACACCATCACGGCAACGCAGCTTACCCCCGCACTGATTACTGTTTTTCTCTTTTTTTACGCCGAACTTTTATACCAACTCCTGCAATATGAACGAAAAGCGATTCAACTCACCACGTTGCAGATCCTCCTCGCACTCATTAGCGCATCCGTTACCCTTGTTTCATTATGGGGGTTTAATGTGGGGATCGTGGGAATCATTTGGGCCCAAACGGTAAGCACTGTGCTTGCTACGCTCATTTTTTTTCTCTTTCTTGCAAAACATTATTTTTTGAGGTCATCCATTCGGGCAAGCCTCTCAAAAACTTATTATTACATCCTCTACGGCCTCCCGTTCATTCCCGGCATTATTTGTAGCTGGGTGCTCGCAAGCGCTGATAGATGGGTACTCGCTTCTTATCGTTCCATGCATGAGGTTGGCATCTATGCGATTGCAGATCTATTTGCCCAACTTTTTTACACGCTCGTGCTCATCCCCTGGAGCGGCTCTTATTTGCCCTACATCATGCAGCGATACGCAAAACATAAAGATGATATTGCACCCATAGAACGGGAAAATCGACAGATAATGTTTATGAGCATGATCGGATCTACCATCGTAATACTAATTGGATTCTTCTGCTTCAAATCGTTTCTTCGCTATCTTTTGCCGGCCACCTATTATTCAGCCATCCCCTATATCCTCGTACTTTTATTGGGCCAAATATTTTTACTGGGAAGTTACTTTGCGGCCACCCTCATTCAGTTTCATAAAAAAAGCTACTTTTTAGCTTTCGCTCTTGCCATACCCGCAATCGCCAACCTCTTTTTAAACCTTCTTTTGACCCCCTATTTCGGCATTGCTGGCTGCACCGCAGCCACCTTGATTTCCTACAGTATCTATTTTATGATCACGTACTTATATAGTAAAACATTGATTTAAATAGATAAAATAGGAGATGAAAATGCGTTTAAAAAATCTATTGGCGTACGCAATAGTGGCAACGTTGAGCGGTTCGATATACTGCGCTAAATACGAAGAACTCGATTTCAACGTCGGCTATATGGAGAATGCATTATTCAAATCCAACCCCGTAAGTCTCACCGTTAAGATGCATGAAGGAGCAGGTTTTTTTGCGGAAATGCACAAACTAATGCTCGCCCTAATCCATTATGAAGAACGCGGATTTGCTCGGGTGTATGTTGATTGGACAGACGAGTTTTTTCCCTATAAAGATGACGCCCATGAAAATGGATGGGATCTTTTTTTTGAACCAATCCCCGCCGATCCTATCTCTAAAAATACCCCCGTTGATGAAATAACTATCAACAGTGGTATCACTCACGAACTGCATGATCAAGTATGCACTGCTCCCTGGGTTGCATATAAAAAATATCTTCCCTATCGCCAATTCGTGCATGAAAAAATGAACAAATATATAAAAATCAAACCGCACATTCTTCTAAAAAGGGATCAGTTCTACGAACAGCATATGCAGGATAAAATCTGTATCGGTGTGCACGCTCGTATCGCCCGCGCCCACGCTTGGCTCATGCCCGGGAAAAAACTCCCCACACTTGATGAGTATTTTGCAGAAGTCGATGCCCTGCTTGAAAAACATGCAGATCAAGAGGTGATCATTTTTGTAGCCAGTGATAGCCATGACGCAGTAGATGAATTTAGAAAGCGATACAAAGAAACAGCAATCTACATAGACGCTCATCGAGCAAACGCCGATCGAGATCCATGCATCATGTACACCATGGGTGAATATATGCGTAATAACCCAGAAGTGTGGCATAAACAAAAGCACAAATATTCTGGAGGCGAAAGTACCATGCTTGATTGCCTCCTGCTCGCAAAATGTGATTACTTCATTCACACCACCAGCAACCTCGCTTTCTTCTCCTGCTACTACAACCCAGACATCGAGGCCATCTATCTGCCAAAGGCAGTTCCCTTCAAGCAATGCCGCTATAAGGATGATCCGCAAGTAATGAATAAAGCATTGAATCCCGTGTAAATAACGAATTTGATTTTCAGCCTTATCTTTCCTATGCTCTAGCCATCACAAGCACCACAAAAAAGGAACCTGATTGATGAAAAAAGTCTTAGTGGCACTTCTAGTCCTCGCGGCCTCTATAACACATATTCACGCCGATCATCCGGCTCGCCACGTAAAAAAGATAATTCTTTGGGGACACAAGCTGCATAGCCATACTCATTCATACATCCATTGGGGTTTCCAGAGAGCATTTGAACACCTCGGTTACAAAACGCATTGGCTCGATAAGAATGATAATATCGCACAGTTTGATTTTTCTAACTCCCTATTTATCACCGAAGGACAAGTAGACCAAAATATCCCTGTTCGGGATGATTGCTATTACATTATTCACAACTGTAAACCCGATAAGTATCGACACTTACTTGCAAATGGACATGCGATTATCTTGCAAGTCTACACGCACGATTGCTTGGATAGAAAAGAACCAGCTCTATCCTTCTGCTTCCATTATGATATTGATCAACCAATAATCTACATGCCATGGGCAACGGACTTGCTTCCCCATGAAATTGATACGATGAAACAAAAAATTTCCACACGAAAGGCAAAGCGGTCCGTAGCAACCTTTGTGGGCTCCATAAGCCATGGCAGCTTCGGCAATCAAAATGAGGTGAATGCATTCAAACGTGCCTGCCAGGAGCACGGGATACAATTTGAACATGGTGGCGTAAACAAAAGAAGTATGGAAGAAAACATTGAACTTATGCAAACGGCACAACTCGCGCCTTCATTGCAGGGAGCATGGCAATGCAAACAGGGATACATTCCCTGTCGTATTTTCAAAAACATCAGCTATGGCGCTATACCGATTACCAACGCAAAAACAGTGTATGAACTATTCGATAAAAAAATAATCCACCACCCAGATTCCTATCAACTGGGCCTTGAATCGATAAAACGCCTTCAAACATGGTCTTTAGAAAATCAATATGCCCTCATGGATTTAGTAAAAGAAAAGCACACGTATTTGAATAGAATAGAATCACTGTTTCAGTTTTTTGAAATGGTAACAACACACCAATTAAATCAAGGATAGCTATGAAAACAACGCCCGCTCTTGCTCTCGCCTGTAGCCTCTTTTTGACAGCAAAACCAACCGAATCAGTTAACAGATTAGAAAAATACAGAACTTATCTAGAAGATGGGACCTACGGTGGACAAGATTGGAGCAAATTACAAAAAAAACCTCGGTCAAGGTATCACACCTTCAAAACAGCGTTCGATCATTTTGAGAAAAATGAAGGCAAAATTGTTGTAGAGCTCGGCACCACACACAGCTTTGTCGACGGTAGATATCCAGGATGTGACGAAGATAACACAAAATACTGGAATCCAACTGACCCAACGCGGTGGGATTGGGGAGCAGGTTGCTTTACGCTCATGGCAGCAGAATGCCTTAATCATCTTCAGCCTCAAATCTATACGATTGATTCCAGTGCATCCGCAATACAACGATGCAAAATTATGACCAAAGGGTATGACACCGTCCTGCATCATACAACCACCTCAGAACGATTCTTGCGAATGTTTGATAAAAAAATAGATCTTTTATATCTCGATACCGGCTATATGAATCCAATTGAGCCCACCGCTAATTTACAACTTCGAGAAGCACAGATTGTTGTTGAGAGAGATCTTCTTTCAGAAAATGGTCTACTTCTCATAGATGACGTACGCAATCAAAATGTACTCGATGACAAATCAGGACTGGGCAAATCAAAATATGCAATACCCTACCTTCTTCAAAATGGCTTTGAAATAGTAGCAGATGAATATCAAGTCATTTTAAGAAAGAAACCAAAAAACTAATATTCTCAATCAAGCTACTAATTCAGGAAAAAACATGTACAAAAAAATAACGTTTTTACTTATTTTAACAAGCTATTGCGTTGCCCAAGAATTTACTATTAACCCTCAGAATGAACATTTTCTAGAACAGGCTTGGTCGGTGAATACCGGAGGCAGATCGTGCCCTCAATATTATAGCATTACGGTAAATAAACGTTTATTTAAAGGCAACAGGCCGTGGGAAGCCAGATGGAACTTAATAAAAGACGTTATAGACTATGAAGGTTTAAACGTTGCCGAATTGGGATGCTGCATGGGACTCGTCGCGACTAGTCTCAAAAAATATAGGGGAGTTAATCGCGCTGTTGGAGTGGATGGCACGGATGCTTTTCTCACAAAACAGGGATCTCCCTATCGAATTCGAGCCGCAAGATGGTTTGCTCAAGCTTTCGATGCTGACGTTCAGTTTATTCAAGCCGATCTTGATAACGATCTAAACTACGAAACAAGAATAGGATACGATTACGATGTAGTATTTTGCATGAGTTTGCTCCACTGGGTAAAGGATAAGGAAAGACTCTTGCGTTATTTATCCCATTTTGATCATATTATTTTCGAAGGTCACGACGGGCCATCTGTTGAAATAGAACGATTCAAAAAACATGGATTTGATAATCACACCATCATCGGAATCGGTGATCATCAAGGAAAAACTATCATCCACTTCTACAAGTAGAAGAAACACAGGGAGAGTACATGAACAAGTTGTTGCTGGGCATCATAGCATCAACAAGCATCATCCATGCTCATACTCTCGACATCGTATACTTAGAAACAATATCACTTAATGAATTAACCCCTATCCATAAACAACACAATAGAGCCGTCTATGCTAATGAAGACCGATCGCTCTATTATAAAATATGGAATCCTAATTATCATAGATCATCGTTATTTATCAAAGCCCTTGATGCAGGTCTTTTCAAAAAAATCGCTTCTCTCATCGGCATTATCTACGACAAACAGAATCGATGCCGAGGGTATATAACAACCGGCGGAGTTTTATCCCTAAGCAACACAGAGAAATCGGGCTTGAAAATGACCCCCTTACGGTATGTTCTGCCAACCGAACAACAAACCAACAAACCATATATTACATTTTATAAAAGACTGGTAAAGAATACCGCCAAATCAAGATATGCGTTTATTGATCTTTCACCCACAAACATCATAGAGATTGAGGATCAATTCTACCTGATTGATCTTGAATCAGTAGAGCCTTTATCAAACTTAAGAAAAAATTTTGAAAACCATCCCGAATATTCATTTCACATCAAAGAATACGTTCAAGATGTGCGAGCATTGCTCAATAAATAAACCTTTTCTACAAAAGCTCCCCAAATAACTTCTTCCAATCCTCTATCATAACGCTTCGATGCTGCTGGCCAAACGATCTGATCTTTGGTTTCATAGCATCGTAGTCCACCGATTGCATCTTATGCTTCAAATCTGCCCACGAATCGAAGAACACAAGATAATTGGCATACTCATTAAAATACCATTCACTCCACTGTAGGTTGCCATGCATACCACCACGTATAAACCCTAACTGAGTAAGAAATCGTCTCGTGGGAACAAAATGAACAACCCCTCGCTGAAAGTTTTCAAATAACGCTAAATTTGAAAATGCATAGGGAAAGAAAAGCACTCCCTTAAACTGCTTGAGGTCTTCTGGCCCATTGTATACTCCAGACCAGGTTTGAATCCCTACTGCAGCACAATCTCTTTTGACTCGGTTGATCTGCCCTCCATCCAGTCGCGGAAAAATAAAGAGCGACTCTCCCGCATTCACCTCTGCAGGAACAGCCGATTTGAAATCAGGGATTACCTCTTCCTTTCTGCCAAGAGGCTTTATGGTTCGTGTCCCCATTTCAATTCCCTTTCTGCGCATATATTCATGCTCAAAAGGGGTATATGCAATAATGCGCACATTCTTTTGCTGAGTAGCCTGACGTATCAAATTGTAATACTCCCTATCGGGAAACCTATCCTCTCCGCCTCGACCGTGAGCATAATCAAATCGATTGCATACCCAAATAATCAGCGGCTTTTTCCATTCATTTTGCAAAAAAATACGAGATAGGGGCGCTGTATCAGACGTCACAATCAGATCAAACTGATTAAAAAAATCCTTATGACGATCCCACACACGCTGCGCTCTGCGCGGCCCCACATTATAAATCTCATTACCAGCATGAAAACCTTCCCAAAATCCCTGCGGCAGTTGCTGTACAAACCACGACGTCAGGTCTAAATCAAGTTCACGCGCCACCTCTTCAAAATCCTTTTCACACCCTTCATGAAAGGTGATATGGAGCACTTTCACTTTTTTTTCAGCTGACAATGCCTGCAACATCCCTCCGAACAGAGCAACTCCTAAAGAAAAAATTATAACGACATATCTTTGCTTATTCATCCCGCTATCTCCTCAAAAAGTTCTTTCCAACTGACTGAAGCATCGTTTCGCTCCTCCAAACCAAGCTGTTCCATTTTTTTAGCAACGGCCGCATAATCCACTTCCTGCATCTTGGTTTTTAAATCATTCCAGGAATTAAAATATTGGATAAAATCAGCATATTCTGGACTATACCACTCACTCATATGAATCGTCTTCACGAGATCCATAGATACAAACCCAAATCGTTTCAAAAATCGTATAGTCGGAACAAACTGCACAACGCCCTGCTGCAAATGCTCAAATACAAGATGATCGGACATAATGCCGGGAAAACAGAGCATCCCTTCCGAGGCTGCGCAATATGCTGTTCCTCGGTGTATCTCATCGCGTATACGGATACCCTGAGCAGCGCATGCCACCATCACCCGCCTAAGCTGAGATTCTTGCAAACCGGAAGGAAGAAAGAGAGAGCTTCGCCCCGTAAAAGCTGATGGAGATGTATACTGAGGCCATATCACCACTGCACGATCAACCTCAATACCTTTATCTTTCATATATTCTTTCTCATACGGTGTGCAAACTACCATACGGACGTTCTCACGCGGTGCCACATCTCGTATAAGCTCATATTCATCATCAGCACATCGTCCACGAACCCAAAGCACAATCTGTTTAAATGCATCTACCTGAGGCGCAATCTGACGCAACTGATTCATATTAGAAATCACTACAATATCGCAGAAGGCAGGCAGTTCGGTATCCAATGCCAAACAAGCAGAGCATTCAAATTCGAAATCTTGAGTAATCCCCGCTAGCTCTTTTTTATCCCGTTCACCTGCAGCAATATGAAGCAACCGTGGAAGCGGTGGGGGTGGTGGAGGGATAACAAGAACCTCCTCAACCTCTGGCTCTGGAGTTGGCTCCACCTGTACTGCTTCTATAATTTGTTCTTCTTGTACTACTGTTTCTACGGTAGATTCAACTATTTCATCTTTGGATTCAACCGGTTCGTCAGCCACAATCTCCGTTATATCATTAAGCTTCTGCTCCACAGGATCGATCGGCAATTGGTCTCCGAGATTAGTATCAGACACCTTGGGCACATCGTTCTCTTGAATAACCGGGTCAACTACCGGGGGCTGCTGCACCTTTTGAGGAGAAACAATCTGCGATGGAGGCCTATTCAATCTAACTTTCTTGATTAATCTTCTACGAAATGCAAAAAGTGAAACCGGCATTATACCGAGAAGCATTAACAAAACATATTTTTTCATTACTATCCTTACTTTTGGGCAAAACTTTTACGTAACCCTTTCCAATACCCTCGCACCCTTTGCCAATCTTTAAGCAACATCCCCTCCAAAAATAATCCCAACAGGGACCACCAATGCGCAACAATTTTCAATCGATTTTTCCTATAAAAGTTCTTAAAAAAAAGATACCTGTAGTTATATACAAACATGGCACTATTATCAACTATCCTATCACGTGCTACCGGACTCTCAAGATGCTGCAGTTGAGCCCTGGGGTTAAAAAAAAGTGGTTTTTCATCGGAAATTCGCCGGGCAATATCACCATCCTCCATGTAAGCATATCCATGAAATTGCTCATCAAATGTATGTTTTTCTAAAACAGGTTTGCGAAATGCCATACAGCATCCACCCAGCACCTCCACCTCTTTAAACGTATTCGTTCCATACGGATGAGTCGGCATACCTGACCAGGTGAAGTTCCCCAATGCGCCTTCACGCGGCAATAAAAACAGCTTTCTAAATAACTGATAACGGAAAGATCCCTTTTGCACGTTACTAATCGTTCCCATGCCGCCTGCATACTCAGAATGCTTCTGGAACACAGCATTCATTTCTTGCAAATAGGCTTCATCAAGAATTACATCATCATCGAAGAAATAAACCAGTTCGCCAGTTGCGTGCTTAATACCCACATTGCGCTGATACGTCAATCCCGGCTTTGTGTGGACATACTGTAGAGAAGTAGTTGGAAAATGAACTTTAGAAAATTGCTTATTAAACTGCTCATTTTTTTCAAGAGGCTTATCACTGCTATCAACCACAATAAGTTCATGTGGCTCTTCCACTTGTTCTGACAGCGAATGAAGACAGGTGATAATATCACTCGTCCTATTTCGCGTGCATAGAATGACTGTTGTTTTTAGCTGCACCGTCTATACCCTTGTATAGCTTAGAGTTTGTTACAAAGGCTCTCATATTAGACAAAATAAGGCAATCATAAATACGCTATGCACACTGCTCTAACAACGCTTAATGGGTATTGATAATGAAATCGTACTGCAAAGCAAGAACGATATCCCCTGATTTTTACTGTAGTAAATTAAAGGAAAGTTTATGCATAAGTGGTTACTCATTATCATAATCTCAACCAATATAACGCATGCCCATACGCTGGATTATATTCGTCTAGAAACAGTGCCATTTAACACTTTAACATTACTTTATAAAAGGTATGCACGTGCCATCTATGCCAATGAGGACAGATCTCTCTATTATAAAGTATGGGATCACGATTACCCAAGATCTCCATTATTTCTTAAGGCACTGGAGGCAGGTTTTTTTAACAATGTAGCTCCGCTTATTGGCATTATCTATGACAGCAAGGATCGATGTAGAGGTTACATAGCTACCGGGGGAATATTAGTGAGAGACAATGCAGATCAATCAGGCTTAAAAATAGACTCGTTCGGACATATTGCCCCAACAGAACAACAAACCAACCAGAACTACATCGCGTTCTACAAACGGTTACTCAATAACAGTATTAACTCGCGGTATGCATTTGTAGATATGCCGCCCCAAAATATTGTAGAAATCGATACGCAATTCTACCTGATTGATCTTGAATCGGTGCTGCCTTTCAGCAGCCTGGAAAAGCCCATTGTAAACAACCCTGGATATGTTTTTTGCATCAAAGAGTACGCTTGTGATTTGCAAGCATTTTTGGATACATAAGCTTTATTTAAACCAAGTAACCCTACGTGCCTGTTCTAGCCCACCATACACACAATCCTGGAGCACCATCTCCACTGTCATCGTAAACTCAGGCACATTCCCCTTCTTAAAACAATGCACCCCCTCAGGCCGTTCTACAGCATCACTCGCCACCACGGGAACATTAAAATGCAGCGCCTCACGAACGCTCACACTATCCCCATCACTCAAGGTGGGGCGCACAAAGAGATCAACTTTTTGTAATAATGGCCACAGCTCTTTGTTACCATAAAGGATATATATCTGCTCCGCCACCCCCTTTTCTTTCATACGCCGTT
>Ga0114925_10001227_pt1 | contig 12455 bp, 19 predicted proteins | sample SumtaG_2_FD_87287 | JGI IMG/M metagenome (GOLD analysis project Ga0114925, IMG submission 87287) | Deep subsurface microbial communities from Indian Ocean to uncover new lineages of life (NeLLi) - Sumatra_00607 metaG | ecosystem: Environmental > Aquatic > Marine > Oceanic > Sediment | place... | reverse complement strand
TTCATGCGGCAGGGAAGGTACTGGATGATTTACTACAGACCTCCTTAGGTGGTTGAATAATTGCCATTTTTTGTTTTCGTGCTATTTGCCAAAAAAATGGACACTTGATGTGGTTGAAGCCTTTATCACGCCAAGCGGGACTATTTTCCAACTTAACGACTCAACTATTTAACGATCTCTGGAGGAGGAGAACATGTGCTTGAGTACAGTATATATGAATTCGGGGAATGAGGAAAAGGAAATTATGAAAGACGTAGCTCGCATAGAGGCCGAGGGCAAAGGCTTTTGGCTCATCAATCTGTTCGGGGAAAGGAAGTTCATCGAGGGTAGTATTCAAACCGTTGACCTCATGGACGAACACTTTGTTATGCTCAGAAAAGGGAAGCCGAATTGATCCTCTTCTGATAACACGACTCATCCCCGTCAAGATCTCTCGGAGACTTCCCATTGCTGGATAACAACCACAGAGTCATCAATTATTTGCGTCTTTCTGTCACTGACCGCTGCAATCTGAGATGTATCTATTGTATGCCTGAAAAGGGCATTAGATTCATGCCCCACAGTGAAATCCTCACCTATGAAGAAATGCTCCATATCGTCAGGCTCTCCATTCAAAAAGGTATTCGTAAAGTCAGACTCACTGGCGGGGAACCCCTGGTAAGAAAGGGATTCATAAGTTTTCTTGAAAGGCTTTCTAAGGTAGAAGGACTGGAGGAAATTACACTGACTACCAATGGGGTGTTGCTCAAAAGTTTTGCCGCTGACATCAAAAACTGTGGCATTAGCCGGATCAATGTGAGCCTGGATTCTCTCAGATCTGAGCGGTTCTCTCGTATTACCGGGCGGGACTTTTTTGAACGGGTGTGGGAGGGTCTTGAGGAGGCGGAGCACGTGGGATTCAATCCCATTAAAATCAATGTGGTAGCGATAAAAGGTGTCAATGATGATGAAATATTGGATTTTGCAGACCTGGCCCTAAAAAAGCCCTATCATGTTCGTTTTATCGAGCTTATGCCTGTAGGTGAACAAAATACGTGGAATCCCGAAAGATTTGTATCTACAGATGAAATTTATCGCCTGATCCAATCCCATGGAGATTTGAAGCCTGTGAAATCCAACTCTTACGATGGCCCTGCGCAAAGATACAAAATTAAAGGAGGGCAGGGGGAGATTGGGTTGATCGGAGCCCTGAGCAATCATTTCTGTTCCATATGCAATCGACTGCGGTTGACACCTGAAGGGCACCTTAGGGGCTGTCTTTTTTCGGATCAGGAGATTGATCTTAAAACACCCCTAAGACAGGAAAAGAAAGATGCCTGTCTCCTGCAACTGATTGAGCTTGCTATAAAAAACAAACCCAGGGAACACGGGCTGCTGGAGTATGGCCCTCGCAAATGTGTTCGTCAGATGAACAGTATTGGGGGTTAAAAACGGCCAAATTCCTCCCTGTACACTTATGACGACGTGGCTTACTGTTAAATAGGAAAAACCAATCCCTGCATTCTCCCGACCGAAATCACGAAAAACAATCTGGCCTATCCATATAGAGCGGTGCCACGAATTTCAAGCGCCTATCTCTCGCCTGAGATTTATGTTGAATTTCTTCATCCGATTCCAGACCGTCACTCTCGACACACCGAGGATACGGGCAGCTTCCGACTGGTTACCCCCAGCCTTTTTAAGGGCGTCTAAAAGCTGCCTTTGCTTGATCTCATCACGGTTAACAGGAACAGATGTAGGCCTCCCTTGGTCTTTTTGCCCCCATAAGATATTAGGAGGGAGGTGATGAGGTTGGATTATGGAATCCTGGCAGGAGACAAAGGCATATTCAAAAGCGCTTTTCAATTCCCTCACATTCCCGGGCCAATGGTAATCCACCAGTTTTTTCATTGCTTCCCCGGAAATGCCCTGAATGTCTTTCCCGCTTTTCATTCGAACCCTCCTGAAGAAAGTCTCTGCAAGCAAGGGAATGTCCTCCACACGCTCCCTTAATGGTGGAACACTAATCGGTATCACATTAATCCTGTAAAAAAGGTCTTCTCTGAATAGCCCTTTTTCGACGAGTCCTTCTAGGTCCTTATTCGTGGAAGAGACAATCCGAACGTCAACCTGAATAGGCGTGTTTTCGCCCACTCGCTCAATCACCATTTCTTCCAGCACCCGCAGCAGCTTTACTTGTATGGACAAGGGTAGATCACCGATTTCATCCAGGAAGATGTCACCCCCTCGAGCAGCCTCAAACCGCCCCTTTCTGGTCCTATAGGCACCTGTGAAGGCCCCTTTGACATGACCAAACAGTTCACTCTCCAACAGGGATTCATTGAGGGCGGCGCAATTCACTTTCACAAAAAGCTTTCCTCTGCGAGCCCCGGTCTCATGGATAGCCTCCGCAACAAGTTCTTTCCCGGTTCCGCTTTCTCCAAAAATGATCACAGGTGCATCAGACTGTGTTGCACTAGCAATAAGGCTGAAGATTTTTTGCATTGAAGCGGAGGAACCTAAGATCCCATGAAAGCCGTCTTGTGAACGAATTTCATGCTGAAACGCTTCGATTTGATGATCTTTTTGAATGATCTCAGTGATGTCCGTTAATGTCTCAACGGCACCGATGGTATTGCCATTGGAGTCATGGAGAAGGGAAGCGTTTTTCAACACATGAACATAGCTTCCATCTTTCCTCTCCAGTGTGCACCTTCGCATCTTCAGGCTGCCGGTCCTGAACAAAACACACCAGTAATCCCCGTTTTCGTCGCGAGCGATGTCGCAGATATCACAGTGCAATGCCGAGCAAGGACTTCCGATCATATCTTCTCTAGAATAGCCCGTTATGGCTTCAAGTGCCCGATTAACGGAGAGGATGGTCCCGGCCCTGTCCACGACCATGAGCCCGTCCTGTATTGTATTGAGTACCGTTTCCCAGTAGGCGCTCAGTTCCTGTTCAAACATGGTTGTTTCCTTAATTGCTATTTAACACATATTAAATAATATTTTAACACAACAAAGAAAATAAAAAAATGACGCATATGGTATTCCAATTCTTTTATCTCAAACCTCTTGAATTTTCAGGTACTTAACAAATAACGAATTTTTCCTGCGTGTCTGCCCTTTTTGGCATGGATAATGCGCTAAATATATAATGAAAGAATAAGAAAAACCCTTTTATAATGATGAGGAGGTTATCATGGAAGGCAACACACAAGTAAGAATAGACGACTATACCTATCTTTACGGTCATACGCCAACCCGCCCCATCAAATATCTTAAGGACACGGACGGGTACGGATGGCTCTGCGATAAAGAGGCTAATCCTTTTCAAGACCTTCGTGAGCAGGGTTGCTGGCGTTGCGATGAAATGGCCTTTCCCGCAGGGGGGAGATAATGCCTGCGAATGCTCGTAAAGTGCCTTTGCTGAAAAAGGTATAAGTTCAAGATAGTCCGTCTGGCAGCCTCATAATTTAACATATGTTAAATTGAACTTAACAGTGTAAAGTCGACCAGGCAGGGAGACAAAGTGCCTAATTGTCCGGGACTTGCAGTAGGTTACCAGTGGAATCTGTCTTCTTCAAAAACACAAAATACAATAATCTAAGGGCTTTTCATTGCAAACCGTAGTTGACCACATTCTGGATCTCAGGGGCATGATAGTCCCTGTGACATTTTTAAACATTACGCAGGCACTTAGGGAAATCAAGCCAGGTGAAACCGTTGAAATCATTGGGAGTGATCCGGAAACCAAAAGGGATCTCTTCAAGATCTTGCGGACGTTTCCCTATGAGCTGTTGAACATCAATGACAATGACGAAAAAACGGTGTATCGAGTGCGCTTGAGAAAGGGTAGCCCAGCATCTTGAGGTGACCAAATGAAAGACGGACTCCTGAACCGGTATCATTGATGTCAATCTGTTAGTTTTTTCATGAATTAAGCGTATGGAGAAACCACTCAAAATGTGCCAGCCGTCTCTGAGATATCCCGTAACCCTTTAATTAAGGAGGGAATCATGAAAAGAGAAATAATGAATTACGAATCCATTTTAAAAATTACTAAGGCAATCGCAATGTCCAGGGACCCCGAAGAAGTAACCTTGCTCATCGTGGAAAGCGTGAAGACCGCTTTGGAGGCCAAAGGATGCGCTTTATTTCTTTTCAACCGAAAAACTGATGAACTTGAGATAGCCGCTTCTTACGGCTTGAGCGACGAATATGTCAATAAGGGTCCGCTGAGCGCCATGCGCTCCATCGCCGACTCTTTAAAAGATGGACCGGTTGCCATTGAAGATGTGATGGATGATCCTCGAATCCAATACCCTGAGGAAGCTAAAAAAGAGGGAATTGCCTCCATTCTCTCTGTACCTATAGTCGTGCGGCAGAACCCCATAGGGGCATTGAGAGTGTACTCTGCTGAGCCTTGGGAAGGATCGTTAGAGCAGGTGAACCTTGTCCAGGCAGTTGCTCAGATCGCCGGAATGGCGCTGGAGATGTCTCGACTTTATAAAGGCCTTAAGGATAGCATTGAAATACTAAAGGCGAAGCGAGATCCGAAGGCATTGAAAAATAGGGGGTGGACTCCTTATGAAGGTGTTCCAAAGAGTGCAGGAAGAGTCAGGCCCATATCCCAAAGGATCCCTTAACCCCGATTTTGTTGCTGTTTTCCCTGACTCAGGAAGACCATCGATGTCTGGGGTGGCGACCAGTTTTTGACACCTACAGTTGGTATTATCTCGACCTCTTTCACAAAGCAATAGAGAGCAATGTAGGAATCTGGTCTCCATGCAACATAGCAGAGTTTTGTAGTCCAAACAGGGGCGACGCAGTACAGGATAGCAGGGAAAATGCTTTAACCAAAGAGTTGACTGACTGCAACCTTCTAGATCCCTAAACTGTATGGGAAGATCTTAACTTTTAAATTTCAATATATCAATCCGTTCTATAGTCTTTTCAGCAACTTTTCGCTCTTTTGTAAAATAACGTTTCATGCGTTCAAGTATCCCTTTTGCGCCAGGCAGACGAGAAATAGATCTGGGAGAGGTGCTTCATTGGAAACTGCAGTCGACCACATTCTCGATTTGAGGGGTATGATAATCCCTGTCACTTTTTTGAGAATTACACAGGCGTTTAGGGAAATTGAGGCTGGTGAAACAATCGAAATTGTTGGAAATGATCCGGAATCTATAAGGGACCTTTTCAAGATTTTACAAAGCTTTTCCTATGAACTGCTGAATATCAATAATGACGAAAGTCCTTATCGAATCCTTTTTAGAAAAGGGAGGCCCATGGATGGTTTTGTCAAAAACTTCCGCCCCCAAAAGACCCACAATCCTGATCGCTGTTGATTTCTCTGATTGTTCCGGCGCAGCGCTCAGGAAGGCGAGGTCCCTGGCAGCAGAAAAGCACAGACGGATCATGGCCCTTCACGTAATCGATCACGATTTCGTAGAGCAGTGTATCCGTGAAAATCTGGGAAATAAGGGTGAGATCAGAAGTAAATTGTTCCTTAACGCAAAGAAAAGGCTTCGGGACTTCCTCCGTATGGAAGGGCTGGATGGAGACAACGTAGAAATGGTGGTCCGTGAAGGGACACCATGCATTGAGATCAACAAGGTGGCTGTTGAACGCGGTGCCGAGATGGTTGTCATGGGCAGCCGCGGGCACTCCGATGATATGAAAGCCATCTTCTTCGGAAGTACCACTGAGAGGGTCCTGAGATTTATCACACGGCCGGTATTGTGTGTGCCGTTTGAGGGAGGAGGCCACTCGCAGGGATAACCGGTATCCCGCACTGGCGTAATGCGCTGGAGCGTTCCGACGAATATAGTCTAACCCAGATTGTGTCCCGCCATGGCGGGATAGCGAGGCGCAGAAAACCGTGGCGAAACGCGCAGTTGGAGCGATTTTGTGATGTGGGCATATTCATAAATATGTCGAAGAGCAAAATCGGGAAATTCATGGAGTATTTGCCGAGAATCAAAGGGAAATCACTCTTCCTGTTTGCCACCCATGGGGCTGCTGCAGGATCTGCCCATGCCCTGAAGGCTATGGATCATGCCAAAGCGTCGGCTCCGAATGCAAGGATCATCGGGACCTACAGCTGCCAGGGTGAAGTGGATCCCAAGTTTTTGGAGACGGCAAAATCAAAACCTCAGCCACCCGAGTGGCTTGCCGATGCGCCGGCAGCCTTGGGACATCCTGATGAGAATGATATGGAGGACCTGAAACGCCTTGTCAGCGAAATCTCTGACAAGGTCATCAGATCCTAAACTTGAAATGAAGGAGGTATTGAAATGAATCAGATGTCCTTTTCCGATATTGCGGTGGTTTCGTGCGGCACTTTGAGTATGGAACTGAACCATTTAAAGAAGGAAGGTTTTCTGGATACCAATCATCTGTTTTTCACAACGCCCGGACTCCACGAGAATGTTCGTGAACTGGAACGTCAACTCATTGAGCGGATCAACAAGGCCAAGGAAAAGGCGGACAAGGTCCTCGTGGTGTATGGAGATAAGTTCTGTTATGTTAACGCCGATGAGCCCACTCGCACCATGCGAAAGATCATTGAAGAGCAAGGCCCGAGTGTGGCGAAAATTGAGGCCACGCACTGCATGGACATGATCGCCAGTGAAGCGGAACGTGAGCAAATTGCTCAGGAGGTCGCCGGTGGTGAGAAGGTCTGGTGGATGACGCCCGGCTGGATCAAATTCAGGCACAATGTTTTCAAGGGATGGGACAAGGGTCTTGCAAATGAAAATTTTCCCCGGCACACGGGAGGTGCGATCGTGATTGATGGCATCGGATATGTTGACCATTATATGGCTGAAAAGCCGGAGGAATTTCTGGAGTACTCTGATTGGATGGGGATTCCGATCCAGGGATATCCGGTCACGTTGGATCGTTTCAAATCCCTCCTTTTGGAACAAGCGGAAGGATTATCCAGCAAATGAGCTTTGAAAAACCGAATAGCAAATTGCATCAAAGCAGAATTACCCATAGAAAGGAGTTCGCATGAAGAAATTTGTCCATTATTTCATTTTGTGTGCATTTCCGATTTTTTTTACGACTCCTATTTCTGAGGGTTCTGAGGAGCCATCCCATCCAGAAGTCATATTAATGGATTATGATGGAAATGAAATATCGCTAGAGAGCAACATCCCTTTCAGCCCCAAGAACACGTGTGGAGAGTGCCATGACTATGACGCCATAACCAATGCCTATCACTTCCAACACGGTCGAACCGATGCTAAGGGAAACATAATTGTTAGGGATGATATGGACTCCAAAAACCCCTGGCTTATCTCACATGGTATGTATGGCAAATGGTGACCTCCCTCTTCTGATTCCAGCCAGTTGGCCAGGAAGGTGAATATGAGGCGTTGTGATATTGACAAATCATCCTATTTTTGGACAACGACGTGCGGTGTCTGCCATCCGGGAGGTGGCCCTGGTGAGTATGACCGCAAGGGAAATCGATACGATGAATTTGTAAGAGCTCCCGAAAATAATATTATACCCAGGGGTGACAACTATCTTGACGGTGATTACTACAGATCAAATTGGGAAAAAAGTGGGGTCCTTGAAGCAGACTGCCTGATCTGTCACCTCAAGGGCTATAACTGGAAAAAGCGCGCCCTTGCTGTTAGAGGAGGATTCCTCTATGAGGCCCCCATGGTAGGCGCTGGATGGTTTAAGGATCTTAAAGTATCAAACCCGGCCGTGCCTTCAGCCAAACCCAAGGCCATCTCCTTTCACACCGATTACACACAGACAAACATCGGCGATCCGGCAAACCTTGCTGCCTTTATAACGAGAGAGGTGCCAGACAAGAATTGCTGGAATTGCCACGTAATGCCGGATAACAGGAAGAGGGGAAGGAGTTGGAAACCAGAAACAGATGTGCACAAGGCAAAGGGTTTGACCTGTCTCTATTGTCACCCCAGTGGAGAAGATCACGAGATCGCAAAAGGAGATATATTGGTTGGTTCTGTGCGGGATGACCTTGATGGTACAATGAAAGGGTGTATTGATTGCCATCTAAAGGGCGCGGATGAACGTGCGCCAAAGCCGGACCATAAATTCCCAGATTTGCACATCGAGAAAATCGCCTGCGAGACATGTCATATCCCATACAAGACCACTGCGGCCACGTCAGTGATTGATAATGCCACAACAGGGCACACTATTGAGTATTTGACAACAGATTTTCTGTCCAATGATCCCTTACACCCGAACCGATCCTGCAAAAGTGCCCCCAAGAACAGTTGGTGTCCGGCTTTTGTCAAATATAAAGGGAAAATCAGGCCGGTGGACCCCCTGCAGGACATCTGGTGGGGGGATTGGGACAGGGCTTCTCACCGTGTTATCCCTATTCACCTGTGGAGAATCAGGGATTTTACCGGAGCCAATGCAAAAAACGGGTTTTCCATTACTAACTTTGCTCTAATGGAAGCACTAAAAGGGTCAAAGACTGTAAACACCGCAGACGAGATAAAGACATATCTTAATGCCCTATCAGAAGGCAGGGACAGGTTCGGGTGTCGCATTGCATACCACATCCCTGTGCTGGTAAAGGGTGGAATGATCTATTACCTGGAAAACAATCAATTGAACAAGGCAATGATGCCTACAAAGGATGGAGGGTTTAAGTGCTGCGAGTCTTTTGATCTGAGCCATAATGTGGTCACTGGAAAACTTGCCCTCGGCGCAACGGGTTGTAAAGAGTGCCACTGGAAGCCTTCTCCATTTTTTCATAGAAAAATTCTTATAGACCCCTTTAATAGAGATGGAAGACCCACCTACAAAGAGGCGTGGGAGATATTGGGCTATTCAAAGAAAAAGATGCAAAAATTAACCAGAGGCCATCCATATAGCGTGACGCCCTAAAGTGAGAGGGCGTCTTTCGCCCTGGGTTTAAAGGCGCAGGGCGTTCTGCCAAGTATAAAATAGTGGCTTTGGTTAACAGCAGATGGTGGGATGCGCAAGGAAAAAGATGAAAGAAAAGAACTGTTTCAACTCCGTGGCCTTTCTGGGTGAGCCATCGCTGGAGCGTTTTGAGGCGGTAATTCACAGTATAAGCGAGGGAGTTTTTACCGAAAACCGTCGAGAAAGCCACTCCCTTTAGGGGGTGGATGAATCGACACCGGAAATATAATATGCAGGCATTTAGTGCCGCGAAAATCGGTGTTAATCAAACGATCTTCGATGATTTGAGAGAGATAGATGAAATTGAAACCGTAAAGGATGGTTACGGCGAAGATTCTTTTGTTGTAATCAAGGCGATAAAGCATTAGGAGCATAGTGGAACATATGCTTTTGTAAAATGCGGCAAAAATCAAGGTAAATAGGAACGAAACTTCTTTTATCGAAAGGCTGGCATAGCATATATAAAGGAGAGAAAATGAAAGTAGCTATTGGAACGGATGACAAAAGGACTATCCGCAAAAGCCATTTCTATGGAAGCCGGTATTTTCTGGTTATCGAAATACTTAACGCACAAGTTGTGGCCAAAGAGTTGAGGAACAATACTTATGTTGAAGCTGAAAAAGCAAAAGAAGACCAAGGTCAAACCGAGCGAGTCATCAACCTGCTCAAGGATTGCAGTCTATTTATGGCAAGAAGTTTTGGAAGAAGGTCCGTTCTAGAAATATCCTCTTGTGGTATTGACTGCATTACTACAGATATCGAAAACATTAATCAGGCAATCTCGAGTTATCTTGACGGGCAAGTCAAGGGATTTGAGTATTTTGATAGGGATGCAAAGGCCTTTATGCCATGTACGCAAAGGGCTTTTAAATGATAGGGTTGACAGAGAAGACGATAATGGACAGCCTAAATAATGAAGACATATTGAGCGAAGAAGAGGCGATTAAGGAACAACTGGAAGAACTTAAATCCAGGGTTACTCAGCTTCACGAGGGTATACCATGTCTGAAGCAGTGTTCTCATTTAAGCAGTCTTTTACAAAAAATGTACGAAATACGGGAGGGGCTCAACCAGTTGGAACAGGGTCTGCTACAGACTCATCTCAAATGTTGCATCTCCCCTAATATAAAACTTCCGGGGGAGGTCGTCCTTGCACTCTCTAAGCTTAGTGAGAAACGTCACGGTGCGATCATTGTGATGGAGCATGAAGACAACCTGGATGAATATCTTAAAGGGGGAGCCATTATTGAGGCACCTGTTAGTGCACCGATCTTAGAGAACATCTTTTACCCTGGAAGCCCACTCCATGATGGGGCCGTGATTATCCGGGATTCAAACATCCGAAAAGCAAGCGTTCTACTTCCCTTAGCGCCACACACTTCAGAACTGGAAGCCCTCGGCCTGGGGTCCAGACACCGTGCAGCCCTTGGTCTCAGCCAGGTTAGTGATGCCCTTATCATTGTTATATCTGAAGAGAAGGGCTGGATTTCAATGGCCCTCCGAGGACAATTATACCCGAATCTCGGCACATTTGCTTTGCTCGAAAAACTCGGGGATAGCATGGAGGATGGAAAACAGTAAATCCATGGGGATGGAGACGAGGAGAAAGCAGAGAGAGATATGAAGAGGAAAATAGGTTTGATAGTAAATCCCGTGGCAGGAATGGGTGGTAGTGTTGGTCTCAAAGGGACCGACGGCGAGATGTACAATAGGGCAATAGAGCTGGGCGCAAGGCCAGTTACCCCAAAAAGGACGAGAGATGTTCTATCCCACATCAAGAATAACGAAAGGATCACACTGTTTGTCGCACCGGGTAAGATGGGAGAGCAGTATATGAGAAGCGATGATATGCCGTTCACAGTGATCGGGACGGTTGCAGGGGACACCTCGAAGGAGGATACGAAAAGAATCAGCGAGGAAATGGTAAATAGCGGTATAGAACTCCTGGTTTTTGTGGGTGGCGATGGTACTGCAAGGGATATTTACGATGCGATCAATTCTAAGATACCTGTCGTTGCGGTGCCCGGTGGTGTGAAAGTTTTCAGTTCGGTGTTTTCGGTCAGTGCCAGAGCGGCTGCTGAGATGATAGAAGCCTTTGTAGAAAGCACGGATTTGATAGAAGAAGAAGTCCTGGATATAGACGAAAACGCCTTTAGAGAGGGAAGATTGGCATCCAGACTTTACGGTTATCTCTTGGTGCCCAATGTCAAGAAATTATTGCAGGGTGCTAAGGAAGCTTCAGGTATCAGTGGATCCTCAGTGGAGTGGAAAAAGGAAATTGCCACGTATACTGTGGAGGAGATGGATAAAAGGGTTTTGTATCTACTCGGTCCAGGAACAACCTTGAAGGCCATCGCAGATGAACTTGGGGTTCTAAAAACACTTCTTGGTATAGATGCGATTTTCGAGGGAAAATCCGTGGGAAAAGATCTGAACGAGAAAGACATTTTAGCATTATTTGACAAATACAAGAAGAGAAAAATAATTTTGACTCCTATTGGGGGCAATGGATTTATTCTTGGCAGAGGGAGTAAACAGTTCACCCCGGAAGTGATAAAGCAAGTGGACAGGGAGAACATCATGGTGGTGGCAACAATGGACAAGATAAACAGGCTGGACTGTCTGCGAGTTGATACAGGTGATTTAGATCTGGATAGGCTCCTCTCCGGATACATGGAGGTCACAGTAGGCCATAAAGAAAAAATGATGGTGAAGGTCAGATGCTGAAAGAGCCTATCAAACTGAACATGAATGAAGTGGCATATCCTCCTTCAAAGGAAATTATTGAGACCGCCCGGAAAAGTCTAATGGATTTGAATCGTTATAGCGATCCTGAAGATATGGAGCGGCTTCTTGGGCTTTTGGCTGATTACTCTGGAGTTCCTAAAAAACATATCATTCAGAGTCCTGGATCAGACCTTCTGCTAAGAGAGATCATACATACGTATTCGAAAGGAAGGAAAATCGTCATTGTAAGCCCATCATTTTTCCCCACCGTTCAAGCGGCAAAACAGTTCGCAACAAAGTTGATCAGCATTCGACTTAGCCCACCGGACTTCGATTTGAATCCTGATCTTTTATTGGATCAGTTGAACGAGCCCTGTTTAGTGATCTTAGATAATCCTAACAATCCGACGGGTAAAATCCTCCTGGATCGCAAGATGGTGAGGTCTATTGTCGATCATAGAGATGTACTTCTTGTGGTCGATGAAGCATACTATGAATTTTCAGGGGTCACTTTTGCGGATATGGTGCAAGAGCACCCCAATCTTGCGATTACGAGAACGATGGACAAGGCCTTTAGCCTGGCAGGCGCACGAATAGGCACATGATCGCAGGAGAGGCTTTTGTCGATGCGTTTGCTTCATTTTATATGATTTTACCCAGACCCAGTTTATATGCGGCGATACAAGCACTGAGGAATCCTGACTACATGAGGAAAAACGTTTGTCGAGTTATTGCAGAAAGGGAGCGTATATGGAACGTGCTAAATGATAACTTGGCAGTTCCGGTATACAAAAGTATGACCAACTTCTTACTTCTAA
>Ga0114925_10001225_pt1 | contig 12460 bp, 16 predicted proteins | sample SumtaG_2_FD_87287 | JGI IMG/M metagenome (GOLD analysis project Ga0114925, IMG submission 87287) | Deep subsurface microbial communities from Indian Ocean to uncover new lineages of life (NeLLi) - Sumatra_00607 metaG | ecosystem: Environmental > Aquatic > Marine > Oceanic > Sediment | place... | reverse complement strand
TCTTCGCAGCTAATTCTTCTTTGTATTTTGAAGCTGTTTCTTGCAGAAGTTTCCAGAGTTTTTCTTTTGTATTAGAGCAGTTAAGTATTTGGATTTTTTCTTTGTTTTTATCGACTTGGTTAACAAGGTATGATACGTACATTTTTATATTAAGTAAAAAAATGTTTTCACAATAGAAAAAGAGAAATGAATTTTTTTGTCTAGAAACAAGCGAAAACTGATGAGTATCACATTGACTAATATAGCAAACAAACTAAAAAGGAGAGGAGTAAAACTGATAGGAATTAGAAGCGATATGGTAACAGTACTATGCGTTTGTGGTAAGGTACAAAAGGGTGACTTAAATAGAGTCCTGTTATCGCGAAGGTGCGTCTTTTGCAATTGTGGGAGGAGTGAAGCCTTAACAAGAAAAATTTACGAAGGGATTACACAAAAGGAATTCGTAAATTGTAGACCATCGTGGTTAAATGGGTTAGAACTGGATGGTTACAACGAAGAACTACAAATGGCATTTGAGTACAACGGGATTCAACACTACAAATATATGCCTGGATTCTTTCACAAAAAGGGTATCAAGACGTTCAATGATCAGCTGCGGAGAGATAAACTGAAGGAGAAGATATGCAGTGACCGTGGAATCCAACTTCATGTCATACCATACGTATTCAACTATACGAACGAAACTAAACTAAGAGAGTTTATACAAACAAAAATCAGTGGAAAGTAGTGCTTAATCCAAATGATAATCTATTAAGAAAAAAAAAAGAAATACTGTTAATAAATGGACGAATTACAACAGTTTTATGATAAGCTAGAAATGTTGCAGACTCAATATCAGAATAACGATTCTGGTGTTTACACCTACCAAGGTAGCTATAAAGTACCAATGACAAGGAATTCGGTCAAGAGAAAAAAATCGGTTAGGAAACGGTCTCGATCAAGGAAACGAAAATCCATGAAGATGAGAAGGTCAAGGAAAAGAAAATCCGTGAAGAGGAAGCGATCTATGAAAAGACGTCGTTCAGCATCTAGAAGAAGAAAGTCCAACAGGCGATCTAGAACAAAAAGAAAATCTACAAAGAAGAAACGGTCTAAGAGGAAATAAAATTTTTAATTTAAACATCTATATCCACTATAAAATGGCAGAATACGTAGATCCTGAAAACGTAGTAGATATAAAAGAACAAATTAAAAATGCGCCTAACTTAGGTAGCCTCAAGCTTATATTGGACAAAGTGTTTCCGGGTTGGATTAAGGGGTTGGTTGATGATTATTCAGATGACTATCCCATATTGAAGAAAAACTGGCTAGAAATGTGTACGAAGAATAAGGTTATACCTACGAAGATAATGATTGTTGACTTTGTGTCTTTCGAAGAAGAGTACAGCCTGTTACGAATATTCTGTGAAATACTTACTCTAAGCGGTTTTTGTGTCAGATCTAAACAAGAGATTTTTCCCTGTAAAATTTGCAAGAGAGCGATACCTCAGCTCCACATCTATAATCTAATGAAAACAAATGGTGAAAGAATGATACCTGATGTGTGGCAAACAAGTTGTCAAAAATGTGTTTAATTTTTTTGAAAAATAAAAACATAATAAATAAATGAGGTGCAACAATACATATAAGTCAATATGCAACTACAACGACAACAGATTATTGGTTACATGGCCTGACATAGCTTGTAAGAGTTACAGCGTATATGACAGCTATAATAGACAGGTTTATGGATGTGCAGATCGGTATCCTTGTGATTGCCTTACGAAAGGGCAAGTACGATTTGTGTATACACCTGAAAGCGATAGCTGCTACCAAAACAGAAGATGTTGCTAAATGTTTTCTATTGGAAATGAAAAATAATCCGTGTTTATATCTTGTATATCCAATTTGTATTTCAAATCAGATATAGTTCTCTTTAGAAAGTATATTTCCATTTCTTTCAAAACCAAATCAAAATTTTTTCGGTCTAACTCGCTTTCCAAAAACGATATGTATATAACGTTTTCTATACTGAATTGAGATACTTGTTCGTAAGACGATAATAAGTTTTCGTTGTCCTTCAGAAAGGTATCGGAAGTGTAAGAAGTGCTGTACAGAACGGACATTTAGGATATAACCATTTTTTTTTAAGTTGAAAATGATATACATAATGCACACTTAAAAAAAATCAAATGGGAATCAAGAATTTAAATCGGTTATTGACCAAAGTTTGTCCAGAGGTGTTTACTGAAAACCATATCTCAAAGTTCACCTTCAAAAAAATTGCAATAGACACTTCTCTTTACGTTTGCAAGTATAAGGTAATCTACGGAGAGGAATGGTTCAGAAACATTTTTCTCCTAATAGCTAAGCTGAGGGAAAACGACATCCATACTGTTTTTATATTCGACTCTAAAGCACCACCAGAAAAAGAAATGGAAAGGATTGAGAGACAAAAAAAGCAGGATTTTCTTAAAGAGAAGATACTTAAGATGAGCTATGCAATTGATCACTATTACGTAAGCGGTGAAATACTACCTATTCTTAAAAAGTATGAGAGCGTTCAGTTGTTAAGGAATACTACTAATTTCAATATTGAAAACGCGAAAAGGGATTTAGAAAAGGTTAAGAGGCAAGTCATTACAAAAACAAAAGAGGATTTTGCGAAAACCAAGGAGTTACTAAAAGTTTTGAAGGTACCATATTATGATGCACCTATGGAAGCAGAATGTGCAGCAGCAGATTTATGTAAGCGAGGCTTAGTAGATGCGGTTTTGACTGAAGACACAGACTGCTTAACTTACGGAACTCCAACTATGATTACAAAATTTAAATCAGCCACAGGAGAGTACACGGAAGTTCTTCATAAGGATATTATGAGCGGTCTCAGAATAAATAAAGACGAATTTGTAGACTTATGCATACTTTGCGGTTGTGACTATAACAAAAATATTCCCAGAGTTGGACCGATGAAATCGTATGAGCTAATACTAAAGCATAGAAATATAGATCGAATTAAAAGCGAGACTAGTCACAATACTGACATTCTCAATTACGAGAGGAGTAGGGAATTATTCACTCAGTATGAAAAGATGGAAATGGATCAAGTACCCTTTTGTGGAATGCCCAATGAAGAGGAGGTTATCAATTTTCTTAGATCAAACGGCATAGACGTTACTTCTGAGTTTATTGAGAAGTCGTTTATACACAATGTTGTCGTATTTGAAGATTAGGAAGCATACGTTATTTAAAAGAAAAAAATACAATTATAAATATGGGCAACAAAAAAACTGAAATAGCTATATTAATTCCTGTGTGTTCTAGAAACCAGAAGTACACTTCGTTCGAGGACACATGTTTATACTCTAGAATAATCTCGTTTTTAAGTAAAACAATGGATGATGGATACAATTATTCAGCCTTCATTGGTATAGATGATGACGATAAATTTTATTTGTCTAAGACTAATGAAATTCAAGTTGAGTTTAAAAAAATAGGTATTGAAGTAGGAACCGTTACGTTGTCAGGTTTTCAACATGCACCTGCTTTAGCTTGGGGTGCTCTTGCGAAAGTGGCTTATAACGTGACTGAACCAGTTTTTGATTATTTCTTTCAAATTGGTGACGACGTTGAAATAATATCAAAAGATTGGACAAGTACATTCGTTAAGGAATTGCAAAAGAATAACAACGTTGGAGTTATTGGTCCAATGAATCTCACCAATTACAACGAAAGAAGAGAGCGTAATCTAAATAGAGTTATCGAGAACTCTTTTGTTCACAGAACCCATCTCGATATATTCAGTGATTATTTTCCACAAGAGATCAGGAACTGGTTTTGCGACAACTGGATAACAAGTGTTTACCGCAATTCTAAGTCTTTGTGTATGATACATAAGGAGGTGTTGTGTACCAATACTGTTAGAGATATTCGATATAATATCCACAAATTAGAAATCAAAGAACTAATAAATATAGGAACTCAAGAGGTAATTAACTACAAGAAATCAAAAAATATTCCTGACTGTAACACGGAAATAGTAAAAAAAGAGATAAAGGGTAAAAAGGTATTCTCATATTGTTTATACGGCAAAGACAAGAAATATTGTTTAGGAATGATAAGAAACATTGAGCAGATAAATCAGTACTATCCAGATTTTCACGTACACATTCACTGCGGGAATGACGTTCCAGAAGAGTACACCAATTTAATGAAACAGGAATATAATAAGCTCGAAATTATAGAGTACGACTTTACTGGTGTGGAATTGATGACATACAGGTTCTTCTCAGCCGATAGGGAAGATGTGGGTTTCATCATCATAAGAGACGCTGATAGTAGGTTTACTGAAAGATGCAGATGGGTGATAGATAATTTCATTTCTTCCGATTATAATGTTTTTACAGTAAGAGATCACCCTTACCACACGTCCAAACTAATGGCAGGTCAATCTGGTTTTAAAATGATAAAACCAGATTTGAAAAAGGCATACGAGAAAGAATGGAAAAAGAAAAGTACTAAATACTGGGATGACAAACATTTTCTGAATTTCGCGATATACGACAGATTCTTTGAGCAGTTTGTGGTTTACACAGATGTCGTGAAAAGGAAAGGCGAAAACAGTGTGAAAATCAAATTACAAAGAAAAGATAAGCACGACTTTTGTGGTAATGTTGTGCTTTTTGACGAAGAAGATAAGGAGTATCTCGAATATTAGAAATCTGTAAAGGCGTACCAGAAATGTAGCGCCAATGTTATAGGTTGGGTCATTTGTAGTAGGCATATCGCAACCCCTAGTAAAGGGTAGTGTACACTAACATAAGTAATGCTTTGACTATTAGTTTGTAATAGTATGTAGTCGCTTACTAGTGCTATCATATTTATTAGTTGTATCGCGACAAATATAACTAAATTCTTTGTGGAGTAGTTTCCACTACTATAGTCAAGCTCCATTATGTATATAATGAGGTATACTTTAAACTGTTATATGTTAATAGTACTGATACTATAAACATATTATCTGAAGCAAGTGCGGAACGGTCTGAATATTATAAGTAATATGACTGCGATAACCATTCCAGTTAAGAAAGCTTGGCCTCTTTTTTGTGCAGACTCTTTTTGTATTTGCAGAAGTTCTTGATTACCACTCTCCTTCAGGGCATCCGAAAAAGGAGTTCCGTAGCTTCTGGTAACTATCCAGTAGTATACAGAAGCAATTAAGTACGCTAGCATGATATATGCTAAAACAGCTGGGACTTTACAATACATCATTTATTCATAGAAAAAATTAATTCTTAAAAAATAAATTCTTATTTTGAATTATCCATATCAACATAATAAATACTACAGTTTTGAATGCTAATAGGTAATATGGAGATTTAGCAGTAAACGGTAGGAACTTCTGAATAAGGCTATCGGCAAATGGGGCAGACAGCACTGCGAATATTAGTCCTTCTATTGCTACATCCTTAAACTCAAATGCTATATTGCCGATGCCTTTCGAGTTTTTTTCTTCAAATAGCGAATTCATGATGTTCATTTCATTGTACGAAGGTTGGTAATCAGAAGTAGGTAAACTCTCAACATTATCAGAATAATTGATATTTTCCATTTTAAAACAAAGTAATTAATATTTAAATCAATAATGTTGTCACTAAAAAAATTGGAAGAATTACTCTACACTGAAAACTGCAGCCTAAAAAGGGTTTACGCTTATAGAGGTTCTTGTATGTTTCTTGAAGTAGCTAATTATAACTCCCATGATGTGTTCTTGTTATACATACCATCTAAGTACGATATTCCCGCTAAAGGGTACCCTAATGTGTACCATATAAAAGAATTTGAAGGTGTTGACAAGAACCAAGTAGAAGGTATGTATAACACTATCGACTTGGATATAGATCTCGACGACGAAGACAACTTAAAACAAAACCTAGAAGACAAGTACAAAAAGGAACTTAATTTAGATATCAATGACGAGGACTTGTCAGAAATAGACAACATAAAGGAACAAGTGGACCGTATAAGACACTGTATAAAAAACACAGAGTACAAGGTCGCGATAGAATTCAAGAAATATATTGTCTGCTTAAGGCGAAACGACGATGTTGACGCATTCGTAATCCAAGACGTGAAAGACTCTGAAGTTCTTAAGCTGCTCATCGTAACTGATCTCGAGATGTTCTATAATAAACCGAAGAAAACACTTAGTGATATCAGCGTAATACAAAAGGGAATAATCACACTGATTGAAGACATGAAGAAATCACATGAAAAGATATTCGAACAACTCATAACGAAGGAAAAAGGTGTTAACAATAAGTTGAAACAAATTGATATAAGGGCTAAGCTATATGACTCCGAAATTAGCAAACTCAGTGAACTTTTACAAAGGGTTAATGGTATCGACGTCAATATAAGAGAGGAATACAGCAAACTGAAGAAAAAGTACAGAGGAACCAGCAATTTAAACTCGGACATACAGTACTCCCATATAAGAAACAAGTACGACAATGAGTTGAAGAAAATTATGAAAATAAAACAAAGATTGGTTAACAGTATTATCGTAATCAAGAATTACAGATACAACACTTACCTTCACATAGACAAGCTTTTGTTTGAGAATAATGTGCTTCTAAACACGGTGATAAACAACATGAAAAAAATTTCTAAATATGCTTGATATAATAAATGTACACAAGAGACAACGAGTTGATTATTAACGCAGAAACCATAGAAAAGTATTCCAATAATAAGTACTTCACGCAGTACTTAGTTATATCCATAATCTTTTCCATTGCTCTAGGAATGATTGTAGGACTATTAGTCACTGACAACAAAATATTTCTTGGTATCGTCACAGGATTTGTCAGCATATTTGTATTAGCAATTCTGTGGTGTGTTATAAAAACTTAAATACACAACTCTTAACTAAAAATGCTACATACCCTTTTCGCAGAGATATTTAGAAATGAGTTGTTTGATACGAAGAAGTTTGAAAAAAACGTAATAGATATTTTAGTGGACTCTCATTGCAAAGCATACTACAAAGGAAACTTTATACTAGGAAGAAAAATTGGTTGTTATCTGATTGAAAATGCCAACGTAAGTCACGATATAAAGCACGCAGTAAAACATAACCAGCTTTTCTACTTGAACGTGCTCGGAAAGCTACGTGAAGGCGAAATACATGTTCTGAGCGAACCCTTATTTCTTCTAGATAATCCTAAAGATGAACACTCTGGTGAAATGTACAAAACACTCAATCCATCTATTTACAACGACAATGGTGACATATATGTAAACGTCCGACATGTATCTTTTTCTGGAATAAATTACAAACCTTCTAGCAAGGATGAAATTATAAAAACCAAGAACACCTTTGGTAGACTAAAGAACAATAAACTGGAAAGTGACTACAAAGAAATACTCGACAGGGCCACTTATCTGAGGGTCGACAATCGTGTTTTAGGTTTTGAAGATATGAAAATTTTCAAGAAGAACAGTAAATGGTGCTTTACCTGCACCAGTTATGAAGCAAGCAAGAGCACTCTAGTATTGTACGGAGAACTCGATGATGAACCTGTAGGAAAGTACTGGGAAACTCACAATGTATGGCCACTAAAGGGTGATATGGTAAAAGAACATATCCCCGAAAAGAATTGGATGCCAATTATCACTGATAAAGAAGACATAGATTTTCTTTACAGTACTTTTCCGCTTCATGTTGTTAGACTTAACAAGGAAACAAAACAGGTTGAAACAATAGTTAAAAAGAAATGGTCTAGGAACCTAGGTAAATGGAGAGGTTCTAGTTGTCTCGTTCCTTATAAAGACGGTTACATTTACCTAATACACGAAGTCTACTTCATTAATGGTCTCAGGAACTACGTTCATAGATTGGTATGGATTAAAGAAGATTATACATTTCTTAAATACAGTGACCCATTTTTTCTGGAAAGAAACAATAAGATAGAGTACTGTAATGGTATAGCATTCAAAGAAGGCAAATTCTATATTACATATGGAGACGGAGATAGTGTAGCGAAGATGATGGTATTACCGGAAGAGATAGTTTCACAACTTATAGAGAACTTTTTACATTAATGTTTTAAAACAAAACTTGTTTTAAAAAGTATTCAAAACCAAAACCAGTTATTATCTCTTCCTGCTGAAACTTTTGTTTCTTCTTCAGTTCCAGATTCGTCCGTCTCTTCTGTAACCTCTTCATTCGCTTCCTCATAAACAGTAGGTGAACTCGGAACATAATCCGATAAGCACGAATGCTCTGCCAAACCCATTAAAAAAAGGAAAACTATTATACAATATAGGATATAAACCCATATGTAATCGATATCTACATCTGTCATTATACTAAACTTTTTTTTCTTTATATAATATTTGATCGGGTTATAATAAAAGATGTATACCACTAAATATCCAATACAATGGAAAAGCTTTTCCGATGGTAAGATGTACAGCACAATGGTTACTGTGTCTCGATCGTTTCAAGGATACTATCACACTTTGTGCAACACAGTCAATAATCTATATATAATGGGTTACGATATAAACACTTTGTTTGTATTGTGTCCTGTATATGTTAACAAAAAGAGTGTCATCTCCGATTTCGAGTTCTCTGTGGGAGGAACTGAGAAATACGGCGAAAAACCGGTAGACACTGTCTACAGAGAAGTGGGCGAAGAACTAGGACTTTTACTTAAGAACAAAGAGGACACATACAATAATTATTATCAAGGAACGAACTCTGCTAAAGGCCGAACATACACAGGTTACGCAGTTCCGATGAGCAAAACGAAGTTTATTACCAAAGCAGATAAAATGGAACTGCAGTCAAGTCTCGCTGATACTAAGGACAAAAAGAAAAGGTCAAAGATAAATTGTGTAATATACGGGACTCTAGAAGAACTACAGGAGAAAATGAATTACAGTAAGCAAATACATGTTTTCGACAATGAAGATTCGATAGTCGGTGTTGGGTACCAGCCACTGTCGTTTTTGTGGGAAATGTGTGTCAAACAGAACTTCAAAAGCGATGGCACTACAAAGACCTCAAAAGCTAAGAAAACAAAAAAATATAAAAGGAAGAAGAGCAAAAGCAGAAGTAGAAGTAAAAAAAGAAGATCAAAAAGTAGGTGAAATTTCATGTTGCTTCTCGTTTTCCTTTCGTTTACATGATGTATATTCATCCATTATACTCATAACGTTATAATAATAGTGGTTTGAGTTCATGTTAACTGTTTCTTTAAATTTGTTCAATATAACATTGCACTTACTGTAATAGTCATTACTCTTGACTGTGTCGCTATGTTTGTATTTTTGGTAATTGTCCATTTATTATACATAATTATGATTTAAATCCTATTTACGAGTTAAATCACTATTCCATGTTCTCTATCGCCAAAGAGAGTATAAAACCAAGCGTTTCTCTCCTTTCGAAGTCAGACATTTCTTCCATAACGAGTTTATATCCATATATCCCGCTCCATTCCTCTTTTTCTTTGTTTTCAAATATTGATGGGCATCTAGGAAGTAGAATTTTTGAGAATAGGTGACCTATATAATTAACGTGACACTTGTCTTTAGGAAATGTGTGCTTAATAGCTGTCCTTATCGCATCTGCCTCTGATCTATTCATTTTATGTTGTGTGAATACTTTTTTAAACTGTAAATATACTTGCAAAACGCGGTTTATCTTCGTATTTGTATCCAAGTAAGGACACTTCATTTGTTTCGCCTGTTTTGCTTTCTACTGATCCTATTTGTAAGTCGTATTCCGTAATATTGCCTTGGCTTCTATAAGAGTAGAGGGTAATGTCTGTCGCTGGCTCATAAGTAGGGGATCTCAGAGGGAAATTGTTGTAGCCTTCAGTATTCCATATGCTTCCCAATTGCGTCGCGTATTTAAGTGAACCAGTATCTTGCAATAGTTTTATATCATCGCTTATTAGTGTGTTTCTAAAGAAGTACGGTTTTGTTTCCAATGGCTTAACTTTGCCTGAGAGAGTTTTAGTGCCTTCGCTATATAGCAAAAATTTAATTACACCTTCTTCTCCTTCTAAAACGATTTGGTTTTGGTACTTAGTGAAGTCGGTGACATTGATGTAATAGTTTTGTATCATAGTGCGTTGGTAGTAATCGATGACCATCTTTTTGTTCCGCACTATCATCAGCTTAAGGTAAAATATCAGTCTTCGAAGTAATTCTGTTGATGATACAACCAGCTTACCGTTTTTAACAACAGCACTGTTGGTGGCTGACAACATCTTTCCTATGTTTCCGTATATAAATCCAGTGTCTACCTCAATTTGTTCCTGTACGAAGTTGACAATGCTGGACAAGTCAGTTCCGTAGCCTTTGGATTTGATGTATGTAGAGTAAAACCACAAAAAGTATTCGCTTATGTACCTAGCGTTCTTCTGATTACGGACAAAAACAGAGTAGCTAGATATTACTTCATCTTGAAATACTGAAGTATCGACTACACTGTCAATGTAGTTATACTTCGGTTCAGACAAAACTGGAAAAGACACCTTAACACCCCCCCAGTCCCCATTTAAAAACTTTACGTTTTCGCTTACGTCAATAGATTGTGACTTTACCACGATATTCAACTGATTACAAATCTCAATGGCGATTGACAAAGAAGTTTTATTGTCAGGGTATAATGCAACGCTTTCAACAGATATTGGTTGAATCGGATCAGTATACATAGTTACTACTTCTTCCTTATAAGTAAAGTTAAACTTCCTCGTTTTACCATTTGAATCTGTCACTTGATTGAGAATTTGCGAATAATCTGGGTAAACTATATTGCTTTTTTCAATAGGAGCATTTAACGAGTAGGCTTTAGAAAGCTTATTAAATATTTCGTTTAGCTGAATAATTAGAGGTGTATCAGGATTGTAGCTCTCTTTGATGTTCCTTCTTGTCAATATAGTTTTGTCATATGCAATGATTATCTCACACTGAGGATATGAAAGATTTTCTGATCTACTCCCTCCGTTTTCGTATACAAGTACGTAAGGCTTACTATTGAAGTTTTGGTAATATCCTTCAGTGAAACGTGGTGTGATCATTTCTCCATCAGTATTCTTTACAGAAGAAAAGAGGAAAATATTACAATTAAACTGTTCTTCTAAGAGATGAACAAACAGTTTTGGATCTAGGTAGCTTGAGCTTTTTAGAAGATCAATAATCTCTACATTAGAAAAATCATACATTTCTTGTTTGCACGCACCGATTGTTTCAGAATTTGCTAGTGAATCGCGCGTTACTTTAATATCAATAGGTATTTCGTAACCTAAGGCAGACACAACACACTCGAGAAAGCTGCTTGGACTTCTCTTTACCCCTTTACGCAGGTATTCCACATTTTCTCTTTTATTAATTATAGTAAACATATCATTAAGATTGTCAGGTAACGTGGCGACCTCGCCTTCTCTTACACTCTTATTTGACTGTAGAATATATCTTTTTCTCGTATCTGTTTTTTCGGGAACTTCATCTAAGTAATAAGCTCTGTAATTACTTCCTGCTAAAGTGGTTTGGTCTTTACTAAAACAGCAAGGTAAGTACTGGTAAACATCTTTATTGGACAAGTTATTCTTTTGCAATCCTGGATAACTATAGCGCTCGTCGCGGCATATATAGTTTCTAGATTGTCCACTACTGTCATCCAACTTCGGGTATGTCATAACCTGAAAACCATCTGTTCTAGCAGCTTCAACCTCTGTATCGGCAATTACTACAGGATTTTTGTTTTTTGGACATTGACCAGAATATCCAGATATAAACAGATCGGGAACTTGCTTTTTCAAGCTCGTTGTATCTTCATCTTCAATTTCTATAGGTGCTTCTTTTCCAAAATTAGGAATATACTGCCGATAGTACCTTACTACTTTGTCGTATTCTTTGTTGTAATAAGTAAAAAATTTGTTGATGAATTCTTTAAGAAGATTCAGTTTCTCTTCGTTTTCTATTTCTTTCACCCGTATTCTTACGTATGGAGTACCGAGGTCGTATCCTTTGACAAAATCTTTACGCGTCACTATCTTAGGAGTGAAATTAACTTTAGCTTTTCCAACATTAGGAACATCAAAGTAAACAAAGGTGCTGTTCTTTACCTTGGTAGCCGAAACACTTTCGTTTATAACTGAATATTTCTGCAGTATACTATTCATCACTAAATCAGCTAATACGTTTTTATCAAGCTTTTGATTCATTAGGTTATATGTTCCAGTAATATTTAGCTCCCGAATGTCATCAAAAGAAATAATGGGGACAAATGAGTTTCTCACTCTATCGATGTAAACAGCCTGTGATATTTTACTGATAGGTACCAACATCTCTGCTTTGACTGTCTCATTTACCTTAGAAAAGAAAACGGAAGAGAAGTCATCTTCTTCTGTTTTAAGGGGAGAGACTTTGTCCAATACCTTTAATATCAGGTTATCATCTT
>Ga0114925_10001224_pt1 | contig 12465 bp, 13 predicted proteins | sample SumtaG_2_FD_87287 | JGI IMG/M metagenome (GOLD analysis project Ga0114925, IMG submission 87287) | Deep subsurface microbial communities from Indian Ocean to uncover new lineages of life (NeLLi) - Sumatra_00607 metaG | ecosystem: Environmental > Aquatic > Marine > Oceanic > Sediment | place... | reverse complement strand
GCACAGCTTGATTTCAAGATTGAGCCCGTTGAATCGAATCGAGAACCACCGATTACACGACTTGTCATGACTGCACGCTTTCGCCCTCGCGGGCTTGCAGGGCTTCTCTATTGGTATGCGGTTATTCCCCTCCATGAATTCGTTTTTGGAGGCATGCTCCGGGGGATTCGTAAAACAGCCGAGGCGATGCATCGTTCAAATACGTCTGAACCGAAAGATGTACCCTCACGCAATGAGGTACCCGGATATGGACGAGCTCGGCTTTGGCTAGGTATCACTGGAGTTGGCAGCATAGTCACACTGTCTGCCACTGCCCTCTTTTTCAATCTTCCAGAACGATTTTTTTCAGGTCCCACTGCTGCATTGAGCACGCAGATACAAGATGTTCTTTTCTTCATCTTTATCTATACGATTCTTCAACTGCCGCTTGATTTCTTCGGTGGTTACCTACTCCCTCGCAAGTATCAACGTCAACATCCCCCACTGAAGAAATTTCTGGCTATCCTTCTCCGAGGAGTCGGGGTTCACTCAACACTTTTAGCGTTTATTGGGATTACACTTCTATTTGCTGCCAGGACCGCAGGTGTACTAGGTGTTATCGCAGCCGGAACTCTCTTGATCGTCACGTTACTTCGCGGGTCAATCACGCTAGCAGCTGCAATAGCTCACCTCGAACTCACACCCAGCACACCTGAACTTCACGACGACCCTGCTTTGCCAGCTCTTTCTGCATACATGGGAGAATCTGAAGATGAAGGCTTTGCCGGAAGTATTGTCGGCTTGTTTCAACCACACATTGTGTTGCTGCCAATGCGATGGCGTGAAGTCCTTGACTCTGATGCATTTCGCGTTGCAGCTCAGCGGAGGCAGATGGCAATCTCAACAGGAAGCTGGCGTCGTGGACGACTACTTGCACTCGCATTTACAGTGACTGGAATTATCATAGCTGCCACCATAGTCGGCAGCAGCCAGCTTGCCTCGGCGCAGGGCATCGTCACCTTCAGTCTGATTTTTACGCTGTGGTCATTCCTTGGACTGCTTACGCTACCAACCCCAAGCCGCCGCGGCGTCGCCGAAGTTGACCATGCTCTTCTCGCAAACGGAGGCAATAGAACCATACTGGAGCGAACAATTAACCATCTTGATAATTTTCAGGACCGTGAACGTGAGCGGCCCCCGCTCATCGAAACCATATTCCATCCTGTTCCAAGTGTACAAGCGAGGCTTCACGGCCCTCATGCAACTGGCATCAAAGGTGCGTGGAACGCAGCTCGAACAACTGTCGCAATCAGCCCTGCCGGACTTGGTCTTCTTGGAAGAGCCGTCCATTGCAATTGTGGCCGCCCAGCACTCTGGGTATTTCTGCCTATCGACTAAAGCGCGGAGTCGTTAGCCACGAACATGTTGCTGTAAAGTTAGTCGCGGCTATTGAGTTTGCTAAGTAGTCGAAGAATCTCAAGGTACAGCCAGACAAGAGTCACCATGAGTGCAAATGCGCCATACCACTCGAGATACTTTGGTGCACCGCGCTCGGCTGCTGTTTCAATAAAGTCAAAGTCAAGCACGAGATTTAACGCTGCAATGATGACAACGACGACACTAAAGCCAATACCAAGGGGACCTGCTGAATGGATAAACGGTATTGGAAACCCAAACATCCCACCAATCATTGAGATGAGATAGACAAAGAAAATTCCTCCAGTCGCCGCCACGATACCTAATTTGAAATTCTCAGTTGCTCTGATTAAGCCGGATTGATAACACAAGAGAAGCGCCGCAAGTGTGCCAAATGTTCCTCCCACAGCCTGAATGACAATGCCTGGATATTGCGACTCGAAACTCGCTGAAATACCACCAAGGAAAAGACCCTCGGCAAGTGCGTAGACCGGTGCAAGCATTGGTGCCCATGTCTGTTTAAAACAAATAGTTATTGCTGTAATAAACCCAACAATCAAACCGCCAAACACCCAAGGCATTGCTGCACTTGAGTTTACTTCAACAGCATTAAATGTTCGTGACCAGGTAAAGCATGCCGAACAGAATGCCAAGGCAAGAAGAAACATTGTACGGTTTGCAGTGCCAGCTACCGTCATGGTTGTGACAGGGGCATTTTCAGCGGCACGATCGCGCGGCTGCAAACCAAAGTCTTCGAAAGTGCGAGAGTTAAGAACAGGGTTTCCTGTACGCATGGGATCATCTACCTTCCAGTTTCAGGGCATCGCTCTACGACGACATTATGAATACTGCCGACACATTTATTCTAGAATCATAATGAATAAGTACACCACGTGTCGCTACCAAATAGCGACTTCTATCCTCCTTATTCCCTCGTGGCCACTTCCAAAACCGCCCAGACAATAGGAACTAGTTTTGAAACGCATGTATGTGACTTTCCCTAATGACTGATGCGTTTCCCTGACAGGACTCATAAAGAACCTGGTTCGTTGAGAAAAAGAACTACAGAAAGCTGAAAAAAGTTTATTTTGGTGGCAAACGGAGAGACTGTACACTCTCATTTTTATGCGTTGCTGAGGAACATCTAATGCCAACATATGTCTACGAGGTAATCGAAGACGACGGAACAGGTGGAGAGCGATTCGAAGTCGACCAGCCAATGAGTGCCGATCCGCTTACGACCCATCCCCTCAATGGCAAGCCAGTGCGTCGTGTGATTACTGGCTTCAGAATAGCCGGGAAATGGTCTGACATTGGCGTGCAAGACAAACTATCTGATAAGAACCTCGACCGGATAGGGTTTACAAAATATGTTCGCTCTGGGGATGGCTACTATGAAAAAACTGCTGGAAAAGGACCAAACATGATTTCGGGAAGTGATGATGGCTAATACGATTTAGCGATACCACGAAACAGATGCCGATCCTCAGGCAACCGACAATCACCAACTCGAAATAAATGCTCGACCCTCTCTTGCTTCAGTGAATGTTCAAGACAGGATTCGACTCCTTACAGAAGCTCAAAGACTGCCTCAATTTCAACAGCAACCCCAGCAGGCAGAGAAGAAATGCCAACTGCACTCCGCACCCCAATACCATTCTCCGTACCCCAGATTTCTGCGTACAGTTCACTGCACCCATTAATTACCGCGGGATGCTCAGTGAAAGTATTCGTTGCCGAAACCATTCCCAATAGTTTCACGACTCGAGAAACTTTGTTGAGGCTACCAAGTGCATGCTCAAGCGTTACGAGACTCGCAAGTCCCGCTCGCCGCGCAGCGTGTTTACCTGCTTCGACATCCAATTCGTCTCCAAGGCAGCCCAGAATAAGACTTCCATCAGCTTGTATAGGCAGATGACCTGATACATAGGCAAGCCCACCTACTACCAAACACGGCTGATAAAGACCCGCTGGCTTACTAACAGGAGCCTTTTCATCAAGAAGCGACTCAAACCGATTCTGTACATCCATGACTACCTCTTTTAAACGAATTCTCTTAGAAACTGCTTTGCAAGCAATGCATAGTACCAATGAACAGAAACCAGCCAACAGGTGGCTCGTAGAAGACGTAAGAACAAACCAACACAGCCAAACCGGCAACCATATTGTTGGCCAGGCTTCACGGATGGCAGCTTCGAGGTCGTTCGCTTTGTAAACCAGCAAGACGTAGCAATGCTGTAATCATGGTCAAACAACACGCACTATCAGGGATTGTTTTCGCCCATGCAACAAAGAAAGTCCGCCCAGCAGTCTTTTGACCAGCTAGATCAACCGAAGTTCTAGCAGAAACGACTCCGTAGTTGTTGCTACCGGTATTCGTAACAACAACGAGTCTTGCGTGGTATATTCTTGTCAGCGGCACCTTTTCCTTGAAGAAACCACCTCCCCCCTTCTCTGGACTGACCTCATGGACGCTGAAGACACACTCCGTAGCGAACACTCACACCACAGGAAGATGGTACCTCGTATTACTCAAATCCTTGGCCTGACTCGCTGGTTCAGTATCGTTACAGTTCTCTCATCGCTTGTTGGTGCTCTTTTGATGTTCATCATCGGTGCTGCGAATACCGTTGAAGCGGTACTGCGATATTTTGAGATCGACGGCCGAGGTGCGTTGCTAAACCATTTTTTTACACCGACGTCACCGAATGCTGCACCCCGTCCTGCCGCGAATCTCCTTTTGCTCGAGGCGTTGGATAACGGTCTGACTGGCCTGACATTTTTATATTTCGCGTATGGTATCTATGCACTATTTTTATCAAACTCAATGGCAGTAGGAACTGCTCCACACTGGCTCAAGGTTGAAAATATTGGCTCGCTAAAAAAAACATTGCTGGAAGTTGTTGCTGTTCTTCTTGCCATCATGTTTGTACGAACACTGGCTGAAAAGATGATTCTTGACGGCCAATCAGCAGGGCCAGGTTGGGAGATGCTCATTATGCCAGCGGGCATTCTGGCAATCGCAATCAGCAGCCGGCTCATGTTCGATCGTCAATCACTTACTCGTGATGCAGGACTTTAACTGCCCACCAAAAGCGAAAGTCCACCCCGTATGCGAGGTGGACTTTCAAATTCGCGCCGGGGCCTGAGTACCACCCCCCAGAAGCTTCAAGCGGGTACGGGCCATTGCCCTCGGCACGATGAGATACGTTGGACGATAGAGAGAAGTTCGGTTTCCAGATCAAAAAACTTCAGTCTAAGTCCGGAAAATGCATCTTCCCTGTACCACCGTTCTACTCGTCGGCGTCAGTCAAACGACGAAATGTATGCTCGAAGGCTGGAATCACCCCATCAGCCCGAAGAGACTCAAGAGCTTTTTCTGCTGCACCCTGCTCCGCTTCTTTTTTATTCCGTCCCCAAGCAGGCGAATACCGCCGGCGTCCAATTTGTGCACGCACCTGAAATTCCTTGTTGTGATCCGGTCCTACCTCATCGATCACTTCGTAGGTGGGCGCAATCCCATACGCTCCCTGTGCAAGTTGTTGGAGGAGGGATTTGTGATTTGATCCTTCTTCTCCAGCCACTACCTTTTCAATTTCCGGACCAATCCAGGTATTGAGAAAAGATCGGGCAGGATCAATACCACCATCAAGAAAAATGGCGGCCACAAGTGATTCGAACATGTCTGAGAGGACTGAGTTCGGCACTGGCCTATTGACAGCCATACCTTTCCCAACGATTAGAAAATCAACAAGACCAAGCTCAATACTTATTCTGCTACACGTTTCGCGACTGACTACGGCAGACTTGATCCTTGTCAGATCTCCCTCAAGGAGTTCAGGAAACTCTTGGTAAAGTCTGCTACAGACGACAAATCCAAGAATAGAATCCCCGAGGAATTCCAGCCGTTCATTCGATGCCAGTCGATGAGAAGCACCAGAAGCGTGCGTCACGGCCTCCTCAAGCAGTCGACGATCCTTAAACCGATACCCAATCCGCTGCTCGCAGGCGGCTAGGCCTTCTGGAGAGTCGTTTTCATGCGGTAACGGCTTTTCTGACATTCGTGGTCTCCGAAAACTACACCGTAAAAGCCAACTCCCTGTGTTGTCAAACCTCGATCAACAGCCCCTAGCTGGATCAACAATTCATCTATTTTTTTAAAAAGTTTCCGAACCCCCACCCGGAGACACCCGTATAAGTGTGTGGAGGTGTTCTGTCCGCACAGGGTGATTCCAAAACCTGGAAATCGCCTAGAATGACGGTGTGGACCTATGATACTGATAAAAATGTCGACTGCCGGCAACGGAAACGGAATTCGGTTAGTCATCCAAGTTCAGACCTTGTCTGAACATAATAAGGAGGAACACAACGTGAACCATATAAAAACTAGACTTGATTGGAAAAAAACACATCATCATATCCGGGCTTTCGTGCCCGCCTGTTTGATTGTGGTATTTACCCTAGGAACCTTCAGTTCAACGGCGGTTCTTTCCGCAGAACAAACATCAGCGGATCCGGTTGCCGCAGCAAATGCACTTTCTCAGGCATTTCGAAACGCGGCTGAGAAAGCCACTCCAAGTGTCGTGGTTGTTCGCAGTGAAACAAAAGCTCGGAATGTCACTTCGAACGGTGGCCAAAGCAGGGGAGACAACCCTTTCCGAGGGACTCCATTTGAGGACTTTTTTCGAGATGGCATGCCAGAAGGGTTTGGACCGAGAGGTGGCTCACCATCACGATCAGGAGTCGGTTCTGGAGTGATCGTCGATGCCGCTGGCATTGTTCTCACAAACAATCATGTTGTCGAGGGTGCTGATGAAGTAACAATCGAACTCTCGGATGGGCGAGAATTTAAAGCAGTCGATATCAAAACTGACCCAGATAGCGATCTGGCTGTTGTTCGACTTGCTGATGCGAACAACCTGCCCACTGCAGCACTTGGGAATTCTGATGAACTTGTCATTGGAGATTGGGTCATTGCCATTGTCAATCCCTTTGAACTCGAGACAACAGTCAGTGCTGGTATTATTTCCGCAAAAGGACGTGAACTAGGTCGCATCCGGCGAGCGAAATTCTTGCAGACAGACGCTGCAATCAATCCTGGTAACTCGGGAGGACCACTCGTGAATCTCGCTGGCGAGGTGATAGGTATTAACACCGCCATCGCATCGAATAGTGGCGCCTACCAGGGCATTGGATTTGCAATTCCGATTAATCAGGCACGGTGGGTGAGTGAGCAACTTATCAAACGCGGAAGCGTTGAGCGAGGATACCTGGGGGTTTCTATTTCCCAACTATCATCCGATATGGCTGCCAAGCTTGGTTCACCCGGCCAAAAGGGTGTGCTTGTGACAGAGGTTATGGCAGATACACCAGCAGCAGCTGCCGGAATGCAGGACCTTGATGTCATTCTATCTTTTGATGGAACGCCTGTTGATAGCCCTCGGAGTCTTCAGGAAGTTGTCGAACGTTCATCAATCGGAAAAGCACACGACGTTGTTGTGCTTCGTGATGGAGACGAGATGACTGTCCGGGTACAGGTAAAAGCATTGCCAGAGCAATTTGGCATGCAGCGACCTGGAAGAGGTATTGCGCCCGGTGGCGAGGAGACGTTTTACTCCAAACAATTTGGTATTGAGGTGCGAGACAAGAGTTCTGTTGCTCAGGATGCTTATGAAGGATTTGCTGGCGTGCTCGTTGACAGAGTGGACCCAGAAGGCCTAGCTGCTGAGGGTGGGCTCGTGCCAGGTGTACTCATTCGCAAAGTCGGGAAAACCCCCGTGTCCTCAATTGATCAGTTCGAGGCTGCCATCGAAGGAGAAACGCCTGAGGGCGGTATTGTGCTACAGATCCGCACGCCTCGGGGAAATGCAGTAATCCTCTTGAAAAAAGAGGTCTAAACAGGAAGGCTATATCTTTCGGCAACGTTGGCCCCAGTGTGCAGACTGGGGCCACTTGCTTTTCTCAGGAGCCAGGTACATGGCCACACTAGGTGTAAACATAGACCATGTTGCTACTATCCGTGAGGCTCGTCGTACGATCGAACCTGACCCCGTATGGGCCGCAGCCGCGGCCGAGATTGGTGGTGCCGACGCCATAACGATTCATTTGCGAGAAGACCGACGGCACATTCAAGACCGAGACCTTGAGGTATTAAGAAAAACTGTTCAGGTCAAATTAAATCTTGAGTTGGCAATGAGTCCGCTGATGGTTGACATAGCCTGCCAAATTGTTCCAGACCAGGTCACCCTAGTCCCTGAGAATCGAGAAGAAGTGACCACTGAAGGTGGGCTTGACGTTGTGCGATATAAAAAGGACTTGGTGAAAACGATCGGAAAACTCCGAGATGCAGGAATCACCGTGTCACTTTTTATTGACCCAGAGCCCGCTCAGATTGAGACCGCCGCATCCCTTTCTGTGCCTGCGGTCGAACTTCACACCGGAGCGTATGCAAATGCAGGAAAGAGCGCTCACAAAGAACTCCAGCTACTTGCCCAAGCAGCTACATTCGTCCACCAGGCGGGCCTCATTCTCAACGCGGGTCATGGACTTACCTATCGCAATGTCACCCCAATAGCACAGCTCGAGGGAATGGAAGAATTAAACATTGGGCACTCAATCGTCGGCCGGGCTGTTTTTGTTGGTATGACGGAAGCCGTACGTGAAATGAAAAATCTCATCACTCGCTCATGAGTAATGACAAATTCCAGAAATCACAAAAGCTGAATCAGAATGACGTCCATGCTACGTTTTTATTCCTCTCATTCCGATTGAACCGAATATAGTGGCTACGTAATCTTTTTCTTGCATTGCTAAAGAATCGAACCCATAGTTGGACTGTGCCGGCTTCCCCTAGCTAATCATTCAACTATGCGAACACTTATTTTACTAGCACTTCTTTCCACAGGAATTAACAGTGTTCCTGCACTTGCTCAAACAGGATTTGACCCCAGGATTGTTGTGTTTGGAGCCGAGCGGGAAAAGATTGAAAACACCCCAATAGAGCAGCGGCCAAATCGACCGCTACACTTTTACGGCAACACGATACGACGCAGACACTACCGAAATGTATCGCAGTCTAATCGCTCACGATCGAGCCGACGTTCAACTCAGTCGAGTTCGAATCGAACAACACGGGCTAGATAGTGAATGCGAAATTCAACACCGCTACCGAGCTCGATGCATCGGTAGCGGCTTCGCACTCGGTCTCCAAGAATAAATTGACGACCGTCCTGCAGCTGAAAACAAGCACCTAACTCGAGTTGCTCGACGTGCAAGAATTTATCGTCACCCTGATCGTACTGGGATAAAGCCAGAGCGAGCAATCGATCACTACACGTTGCAGCTCGAGGCCGTTGCAAAGATGCAGCTAGAGCGACACAAAGTTCACCAGGCACCATTGACTTGTCGATCACTGGCTTTAGGATCGCCGCGAATTCTTTCTTCCATTCTGGACCATGCGGGCGAGGTCTCTTGGTTCCAGCAGCGTGCATGGCAGTGACTCGAAGGTGTGCTAGCTCATGCAACAATGTAACAAGAAACGCATAGATATTGAGATCATCGTTCACCGTGATTCGGTGACAGCATTCATCCAGACGCGGTGGGCGGTAGTCACCGAGTTTAGTCGCTCGGTGCGGCACAACTCGAACAACTACGGGATACTCCAGAAGAAGGTTCGAGACGTACTTCCACGTACTCGGGGGAAGATGATTCCTAACCGCCTCATAATCTGTTTCTAAAAGTGGCAACGATGCTTGCTGAACATTCATGTGTTCTACTTTTAGCTTCCCGGTTATTTCATCCTACTCTTCTCTTCCTGCCACGGAAGCCGGCCTTCCACCTCCATCTGGAGGGCCAGGCTAAGAAACGTACGAATAACCACAATAAGTCCAAGTACCAAAACACTCTCAAGCGTGGGTGTCACCGCCACCGTCCGGATAATGTCAGCCGCAACCAGGAACTCAAGACCGAGCAGAATGCCTCTCCCAAGGTCTTGCCGGAATTGCTTGTATTTACCCAACGGTGCTGAGCTTTCTGTCAGGAGGCGGATCACAGCCACGCCGATACCAACTACCACAACAAGAACACCTGCAGCGTCAATCACAAGGCCCACTTGCTCGACAACAGTTCTGAACATTTCAATACTCATGAATTAGACCCCTAGATTTTTTATAGGTGAGCAATCTCACTCAGGAGCTCGCGGGTAGCGATGCAATTCTTGCAATAAGTGTTGCGGGAAGGAGAATACCGCAGAGCCCTTCAAAAGTAGCTATCGTCAGTGAAAATGACCCGACAGGAACAAGGTCACTATATCCAGCAGTCGTCAGCGTCGCATAGGAAAACCAGATGAAATCGACCCAGCGAATATTTCGCACCCCCTCAAATTCTAGTGGCAGCCGATACTGACCAAATCCATGGCCATGCAAAAGGCCATGGATTCCCGCAAAAATGATGCCGACCATGATAAAGCTCGCAGCGCCACAATAGATTCTCTGGGCACCAGCAACACCGACTTTAAACGCTTGACGGATACACAGATATGCACAAAAAAGTTTAACAAACAAAAATATTAATAATGGCACCGTTCTTATTCCTGCATTTCCTTCACCCTGAAAAGAAAGGATCCATAAACACGCAATAAGACTAAGGCTCGCGAGCAGATAAGTCAGGCGTTGGTATCCGAGTGACCAAACTGTTGTGATAGATACAGAAAGACTGAATATCACAAACAGAGTAGGAGTTCGATCTTGTCCCGAGTCGAAAAAAGGGACTGATCCTAGAACCAGAATTTGACCGAGTAAAATAAGTGATCCATGTCGATGAATTCGAGCCTGACGCTCAGGTGGTGCCGAATGATCATTTGGCTTACCAAACACATTCTGCTGTTTCATCAAACCATTATGCCACATTTTCACTAGAAATTTCCCTACGAGTCTGTCGAATCACTTACCAAGAACATGCCGAGATGCATCTCACAACTATTTCTTGTAATTCCGCTGCTCGGCACATTTCCTTCAATCATTCAGAGTCTAACCGATATAAGAGAATAGCACCGCATGGCAACGAGTCTCCTTCTTCTTCTTGATGACATCGCGAGTGTTCTCGATGACGTTGCACTCATGACGAAAGCTGCCGTGAAGAAAACAGCAGGTGTTTTAGGTGATGACTTTGCCTTGAATGCAAAGCAGATCACCGGGACGCCAGCGGACCGTGAACTACCAGTAGTTTTCAAAGTCGCGATCGGCTCTCTTGCCAATAAGGGAATCCTTGTTCCTGCGGCTCTTGTTCTCAACTGGCTTATCCCAGATGCAATAACTCCGTTGCTCATACTTGGTGGTGCTTTTCTCTGCTTCGAAGGAGCTGAGAAAGTGCTCCACAGATTCATTCACCCGGAGAAGTCAACGAGGAACGAGAGAACGCAAACGGAATCGTCCAGGATACGTGGCGCGATTCGTACTGACTTCATCCTGTCTGCTGAAATTATTGTTCTCTCACTAGGGATCGTTGCCGAAGAACCACTCCACACGCAGTGCGGAGTCCTCGTTGCCATCGCACTATTGATGACCGTAGGTGTCTACGGATTGGTTGCGGGCATCGTAAAGCTTGATGATCTAGGCTTGCTCCTTCTACGACAACCCTACTCCGCTGCACAGTTGATCGGTCAAACACTCATCAGTATTACCCCATGGATCATGCGTTTCCTTACATTTGCCGGTACCGCAGCCATGTTTCTCGTGGGTGGTGGCATCGTACTTCACGGCATTCCGTTCCTGCATCACCTCATTGACCATTGGGCACACGCAACAGCGCCCTATGCAGCCCAGCCTCTCTTAATGCTTGCCAATGGCATCTGTGGCATCTGCACGGGGGTTGTCGTACTTGCTTTTGTAAACGGGTCAAAAGCACTTAGAGCAAGATTGATAAAGAAAAAACCCTGAACCTGCAGCGGAGCAAGCAGGCTCAGGGTTCAGATTTCAACGGTGAGTAAAGACTCTACTTTATTTAAGTGAGTTTACGAATTGCTTTTCGCATCAGGATTTTCGACACGCACGAGAAGATATGTTTTTGAGTCCCCGTCCTTAAAATGGACCAACACCTGGGTCTCGTTCATCGTCAGGTTCTGGATACCTGTCTCTACAATCGGTGAGGTTTTACCAGAGAACGTCCATGCCGCACGTTGAGATTCCCCGTCTATCATTCCTTCAAGACTCGCTGTATCACCTGTCTCTTTATTCTGGTATGTCCCTGCAATCACGCCGTCTTTTCTCACTGCGAGTTGCATAAACATTGTCGGTGTTGCCGAGGAATCGCCTTCTTGTGCCACAGCAAAAACACCTAAAGGCAATCATTCATCACCTGACGCATCAGTCGATTCCGCATCATCATCCGGAACGCTTAGAGCAATCTCTTCGGCTTGCTGGGCATACTCTTCTGCCGGCACAGCCTCACCGTTGTACATAACCGTTGAACCGTCGTAGTAGCTTCCACCACCAGAACAATAATCGTAATAACGACCTTCTCCCCAGTTCCATGGCATGAGGGCAGACACGTTTCTAAAACCAGCCCAACTCCAGAAGATCGGATTCTTGTCGAAGTAATAATGACCAGTTTGCAGGCCAGACCAGAACTCCTGATGAAGCCCACTATCGTAAGCAGAGTTCAGTTGTGAACGAATGGAGTCTGCTTGAGCACCTAGATTTTGTTGCCGTGTTGTCCGGCGATCAGAACGCCCAGAAGCCAGATCTGTACGTACATCACCCCTGTTTTCAACACGAACAGACTGTCGGTCTCCCCGTCCAGATACCCGATCTTGTCGGTTATCTGACGCAAAGTTCCGATTCTCTCCCCGGCTTCCCCGCACATCAGAACGAGCATCGGTTCGATTTGAGATTGCGTCTGCACGAGCATCAGCAACATTCTTTGGCGAACTAGCCGCAGCAGCTGCTGCTCCACTCCCCTTATTATTCAGGAATTCGGAAACAGCTGAGCCAGATGTTGTTTTCGCTGCATCGATGCGTGACTTTGCTGCGTTGGCTGCAGCACCATTTCCGCCGGATGCTTTCAGGAAATCTT
>Ga0114925_10001222_pt1 | contig 12470 bp, 11 predicted proteins | sample SumtaG_2_FD_87287 | JGI IMG/M metagenome (GOLD analysis project Ga0114925, IMG submission 87287) | Deep subsurface microbial communities from Indian Ocean to uncover new lineages of life (NeLLi) - Sumatra_00607 metaG | ecosystem: Environmental > Aquatic > Marine > Oceanic > Sediment | place... | reverse complement strand
TGTGCTCTTGATCTCCGCGGTGATCATTTTTTTTGTGGGCCCCCAAAAGCTTGATGCGTTTATTATCACCGGCATTCTTCTTTTTAATGCTATTATCGGCACCGTTCAAGAGGGAAGAACCTCGAATATTGTGGCGAGCTTGCGCCATTTTATTACCACCAAATCAGTAGTGGTACGTGATGGAAAGCATCATATTATTGATGATAAGGATTTGGTTCCTGGCGATCTTATTATTCTTAAAGAAGGTGAACGGGTGCCGGCGGATGCGCGCGTGATTGAGGTGGAGCGCCTAAAGATTGATGAATCAATGCTAACCGGTGAATCGAAACCGGTACACAAAACAGCAGATGCAATCGATCATCCTGCTGCCATTACCGATCAAAACAATATGGTATTCCGCGGTACGTATATCGTTGCTGGTTCAGGAAGGGCGATTGTGGTGGCCACGGGGCAGCAAACGGAAGTTGGCAAGCTGCATCAAACGATTGAGGAAATCGACACTGATATTCCTCTCAAACGGGAGCTTACCCGCTTATCCTATTTTATTCTCATTTTTATTTTCGTTATTTGTCTCTTGCTTCTCGGTATTGGCTTGCTAACGGGACGTCCTCTGCAAGAACTTCTGGTGATGCTGACGGCGCTTTTTATTTGTGTGATTCCCGAAGGGTTGCCGGTGGTGCTTACGCTGGTGCTGGTGACTGGTGCGTATCGTATGGCACGAAAGCAGGTGCTCATTAAAAATTTGCAAGGAGTGGAGGCCTTGGGGCGGACCGACGTGGTGGTGATCGATAAAACCGGAACGTTAACGCGCAATGAGATGGTGGTTACCACACTGTTTGTTGATGGGAAGGAGTGCGATGTAACGGGAGAAGGATATTTTATCAAAGGGGAGCTGCTTGCTGATGGTAAAAAGGTTTCTGTAGAGAATAATACGCCGCTTTCGCAGATTGGATTGGCCGCTGCACTGCTCAATAGTGCAGAGATATCGCACAACAAAAAAACGAATCTGTTTGATATAAAGGGGGATCCCACCGAGGCGGCGCTGTATGTGTTGGCGCAAAAAATGGGGTACACACAGGATGAGGTGTGCAAAACGTATCATGAGCAGTATGAAATTCCATTCGATTCCAATCTGAAATACCACGCTGGATTTTATAAACATGATAGTAAAGGGGTGGCATTTATGATTGGAGCTGCAGAAGCGCTTTTTTCAAAAGCGGGATCAGTGCCACCTCGTTTAAAGAGGCGCTTGCCCAGCTTCTTGATGATGGCTTGCGTACGGTAGTGGTTGGTATGAAAGAGTTTGATCCGCAGGCGATCGTTATTCGTGGTTCTGAGCAAGAGCAGTATGAGGCATACCAACAGCTTATTGCGGATGGTATTACTATTGTGGGCCTGTGTGGTATTCAAGATTCCATTCGCCCCGAAGTTTCTGAGATTGTGCGCCAAGCGCGCCAAGTGGGGCTTCATGTGGTGATGGCGACGGGTGATCATAAAAAAACAGCGCTGTATGTTGCCAAAAAGGTGGGGATTTTCCGCGAAGGGGACGAGGTTGTTGATGATGAACGGTTGCGCAAAATGGATGATAAAGAGCTGCTTTCGCAACTGGATAAGATTACTGTCTTTGCACGTGTGTCGCCTCAAGACAAAGTGCGTATTATTGATGCATTTCATAAACAGGGCAAGATTGTGGCGATGACCGGTGATGGGGTCAATGATGTGCCCTCATTGCTGGCTGCTGATTTAGGGATTGCCATGGGGCAGATCGGCACGGAAGTGGCCAAGCAGGCATCAGACCTTGTGCTCCTTAATGATTCGTTTGTGAATATTATTCATGCGATTGAGCAGGGGCGCCATATCTTTTACACGTTGCGGCGAGTTATTCTCTACTTTTTCTCAACCAATATGGGTGAGATCCTCATTGTGCTGTTTGCCCTATTTACGAATTTGCCATTGCCGTTAACGGCAGCGCAGATTTTATGGCTCAACTTTGTGACGGATGGTTTTTTAGATATAGGGCTTTCTATGGAGCCTCAAGAGCCGGATCTTTTGAGTGCCACGTGGCTGCAAAAAAAGAAGCGGCTTGTCGATTGGCAGTTGATGACCAAATCGCTCTATATGGCCATTCCGATGGGGATTGCCTCATTGATTGTATTTAAATGGGCCTACACCGGTATGCCAGAGTCGCTTGACTATGCGCGAACGATGACGTTGATTACGATGGCGATGCTGCAATGGTTTAATGCTTGGAACTGCCGCTCAGAGACCAAATCAATCTTCACGCTCGGTCTTTTTACCAATCGGTGGTTTTTAGTTGCTACGGGCTTCGTTTTGTCCCTCCAGTTCGCTATATCCTATATTCCGATCCTGCAGTATATATTCAAAACGGTCCCTCTATCAGCCTCTGATTGGGGTATTATTGTGGCAATGTCCGCTCCTATGGTGCTTATTGAGGAGGTTCGTAAGTGGATAGTGAACCGATTTTGGAAGAAAAATGAGGGGAGATGGCCTGAAAGTGGCTAAACTGTTGAGTTTTTGGTGTCGGATTTGCTACGGTGAGGAGGATAAGAATATTACTAACCACATATCACAAAAAAAAGGAGAAGATATGAAGAAAGGTCTTATCGCTATCGTAGCTCTGTTGGTAGTAGCACAAAGCTATGCAGCACCAGTGTCAGCAGGAAAAGTGCCAAAAAAACAGCGCCTTTCTCAGCTTACATTGTCCAAAACAACCTTGAAGCGTCCCGTGACTGTTCATATAGGTGTTCGTGGTAAAAAATGCCGCCGAGCGTTTACAGTGAGGATGGCAAGAGGTAGGGATACGAAAAACGTACGGATTCCGGCTCGTTGTTGCGTGAATAGTATGCGAGTAAAAGGAGTTGGTGGCTTAACTCTTGCAAACGCTCGATTTAAAAAATGTTTACGTGGCTCTGCCTCATTCACGATTTTAAAAATGGCTCCAGGAAAAGCGAGTATCAGAGTAAGAAAGAAGTAAGTATAAAGGAATCCTAGCATGAAAAAGTTGCTTGCCTTTGTTCTTATTGTCTTGTTTTCCGTGCAACACACCAATGCCCAAAAGCCTCTTTATAAAAAGAAGGCCGCGTAACGCGGCCTTCTTTTTATATCTGTTTCGTAGTATGGCAAGCCATACCCACTCATTTGACTAAACTATGTAACGAAGTATAGTAGAAGGCTAGTTACGAGCTATTTTTTCGTTTACATAAAAGGAATCAGATGAAATCTACCTTTAAGAAAGTTGCTGCCGTTATTGTGGTTATTGCCATTAGTGGTACAAGTTTAGCTGTTACTCGTGAGGCAAAGGTTGAACCGAAAGAACTGTTGGATATAGCATTTGTTGATTCGTTTCAGGCAATGCGTGAATGCGTGGACGGTCAACGTGTAGGGAAAGAGCTTGATACGATGCGTGATAAGCTCTCTAAAGAAATACAGGATGAAGCAACGAAAATTACCAAAGAAGAGGGTGATTTAAATAGCAAATCGGCAACCTTGAAGCCGGATATTCTTGCACAAAATAAACGTAAAATTGAAAAACAAAAAAGAGATCTCGAAGAAAAAGTGCGTGAAAGCGAAGAAGAGATCAAAGTAGCAATGCAACAACGAACGGAAGAGTTGGCGGTGAAAATAGAAGAGGGTATTGTTCAGGTTGCAAAAGCAAAAAATGTTGACGCCGTGATCGATAAAATGACTGGTCGCGTCATGTACACCAAAGATAATCACAAAGGTGATATAACCAGTGATGCGATTGCATATGTAGATAAAAAATCTTCTACGGTAGCCCAGAATGATACTACACCAAGAGCAGCCACCACTACCGCATAAGTTGATATTAGTAGCAGTTATGAGGCTGGCCTATAATGGGCCGGCCTTTTTTATGGAGGATTAACCATTGCACCGGGGGATTCCATGAGTTATGAGCTCGTTACCTTAGAAAAAACCGATCTAGCGCAAAGGATTGCGCAAAACTTACACAAAGAACTACGCATGGCCACGTTGCGTCAATTTGCTGACGGCGAGCTCAATGTGCATCTAAACGATTATCAGCAGTACGCAGATAAAACAGCGGTGATTATTCAATCTACCGGCGGCAAAGTGAATGAGTATACGATTGGTGTGGCATTCTTGGCTCAAACATTAAAGCAGGCAGGTGCAAAAAAAATTATTGCCGTTACTCCCTATGTTGGCTATTCACGCCAAGATAGAGGCATTGCGGGTAAACCGGGTCATATGCAAGTGGTGGCTCAGTTATTCGAGCAGGCGGGGGTTGATGAGTTGATTGCGGTGGAGTTGCATGCAAAAGATATTATGCAGTTTTTCACTATTCCGGTGACCAATGTTTTGGTGGAGAATACGATTGTAGCTCATATTCAAAAGCAGTTTCCTGCATTAGAGACTGTTTGTTTGATTGCTCCCGATAAAGGGGCGCACGCCTATGTGCAGAATATAGCAAAGACAATTGGTGTAGGAATGATCAGATGCTCTAAGGAACGATTCGGGACTGATCAAACTCGTGTACTGGATTGTGTAGCAGATTGTGAGGGAACGGTGGGCGTGATGGTTGATGATATTGTTTCAACAGGTGGCACGGCGGCGAATGTTGCGCATCTACTCTCTGGTGAAGGGTATCGTGAGATGTTTGGCTATTTCGTGCACCCTATATTAGCTGGCAATGCCGTTGAGCGTATGCGGGAGAGCGGTATTAACGCTATTTTTGTAAGTAACAGCTTGCCTCTTGCAGCTGCGGTAAAAGCTATTCCATTTATTACGGTATTTGATATAAGTGAAGATATTGTATCGGTACTGAAAGAGAAACTGGATGACAAGTAATGGATAGTTTAGAGCAGATCAAAGCAGTTATCGGGCTTGGCAATCCCGGCCCCCGTTTTCATGGCACCCGCCATAACATTGGATTTATGGTGGTTGATGCGTTGGCAGAACGATACCAGGGATCATGGCAAAAAAAAGATGAGATGGAGTTGGCGCAGATACGGGTCAATGATCATTCTCTTTTATTAATCAAACCACAAACATTTATGAATACATCGGGACGGGTAATACCCTTTTTGCAAAAGAAGGGCATAAAAGTAGAAAATCTGTTGGTGGTACATGATGAACTTGAAAAACCATTTGGATCTCTTGCGTTTAAAATGGGAGGCAGTGCTCGTGGGCACAATGGATTGCGTTCGATTATAGGAGCATCGGGCCCCGACTTTTTACGATTGCGATTTGGCATTGGTAGGCCTGAACGCAAAGAAGAGGTGGGCGATTATGTATTACAACGCTTTGAGGTTGATCAAAATGAGCTCATGGAGCGTATGCAAGAGGCAGTGGTGATGATAGAGGATCTATTTACTAAAAAGGAGACGTAATGGATTTATTTTTAGGCCTTAGTTTTTTGGTCTTGTTGGTGCTGGGTTATTTTTTCTATACCAACCCATCCCAGTGGCATTATTATTTGAGATGGGTACCGGCATCTGCCTTTATGATATCTGCCCGTGCCTATGGTATGACGGATGAAGCTTGGAGCACCGCGTTTATTCTGGCAGGATTCTTTACCGTATTTATTTTCATGATTTTATCGCGTCAAGGGATTATTTATGATCGCCTTATGCTTGGCGTTAATCTGTTCTTTTTGATGGGTGCCTACGGATTTCTTTCAGGAAATGATGCAATTTTAGAATGGTATAGTGCGAGCAAAGGCGGACCATTTTTTGGGTGTATAGTCGTCGTTGGCTTGCTGTCTACACTCTTTACCCAATATGGTTTTGTGGGAGTGAGGCACAAAAATAAGCAAGCAGTGCAATATGCATCATTTCTTTTATTTGCCGCAGCGGTTATAGCATTAATATGGTCGGTCCGTGCTGATGAGCAAGGGTTGTTGATCTCAGTAGTGATTCCGTTTATTTTATTACGGGTAATACGTGATCAGCTTGTTCGGCAGATGGATTAAAAGAACGCATTTCCCCTTTTTCTTGCCGATATCTTTAGAAAAATAGGAACATACTACTATTCGATGCGCATTTGAGCAACGGGAAAACTATCTCTTGGGGAGGGAGTGCAATGCAAAGAAAAAAAATAGTTTTATTTCTTATGGTGTGCAGTGTTGCTCTTTTCGGTATGGAGGAGGAGCAAGAGGGGGGCGGATCTGGAGGAAAATTGGAAGCGGCAGTGGAAGCTCCAGCTCGTTCTAGTTGGTGGAGCCGTGCTCGTATCTCTCCCTTTTATATTAACTACGATAAATTTGCGGCAGCAATAAAACCAGGGATGAGTGAGTCGCTGAGTCGTGGGGTGGAGGCGTTAACGCGAGGATTGAAAGAAGCGTCATCCGGGTTTACGCAAGCGCTTTCTGATGGATTGCAGGATGCCACGGTGACGCTTAAGGATTCCTTGGAACAGGGAATCGGGGGTGCGGTGGAAGTTGGCATACATCATCTTAATGAAGCGCTGAAAGAAGGAGGCCTTTTGCAAAAGCGTCTCAATGAGTTTGTTCAGCGGACAGTACAGCGGAACCTTTGTATCTCTGGTGGTATTATTATATTCACGATTGCCGGATCCACATTTGTGTATTACGGAACCCGCACCGGCTGGCGGGTGGTTGAGCGAAATCTGATGCGTCCAAAACTGATTATTGCATCGTCCAAAAAAACATTATTTGAACGGATACAAGAGCGCATATCTCCCAATAAAAAACCTCAGAACAGTTCCCCTGAGATGGTCTGTGATAACGAGCTGGAGAATCGTTTGCGCGATATTGTGCGCGCTACCAAAAATATTTATGCAAAAACTAATGCAGGGGCCACGAACGTGAAATATCGCAACTTGATGTTGTGGGGGCCTCCCGGCACCGGTAAAACGATGTTTGCAAAGCGTCTTGCGCGTGAATCTGGTTTGGAATGGGCCTACATGAGCGGCTCATCATTTGCGAAGTTTAAAGATGGGGAAGGGATCGAAGCACTTGATGAACTGTTTGCATGGGCCAATAGATCAAAAGGGCTCATGCTCTTTATCGATGAGGCGGAGGCATTTTTGGTACAGCGAGAACATATGGATCTGAATAGCAATGCCTACCAGCTTCTCACCAACTTCTTGAACCACACGGGCGAGCGGAGCAATAAGTTCATGCTGGTGTTCGCCACCAACCATAAACATATGATCGATTCAGCTATGCATCGCCGTATTGATGATCTTATTGAGATGCCTTTGCCCAAAGCACCGGAGCGTTTTCGTGTGCTTGCGCTCTATCGCAATAAGATTCTTTTTGATCTGCGGCAAAATGGTGCACTATTCGTGGATTCAGCTCGTATATGCTTGAATGATGCCAAGCTTGAGGAAATAGCTCAGCAAGCCGAAGGGCTTTCAAACGGAGAGCTTGAGGGGATTATTAACATCATCAAGACTGATGCTGATATTACCGATACAGGTTTGGTAACTCTGCAAGTGGTTGATCGGGCGATACAGCATGCCATGGAGAAGTATGCGGCTTTCCGGATAGTCGATGTACGCAGAAAACGGGCCCTCCATGAGCATTTGTGGCGATCGATCTATGGGAGTGAGATAGGGTACTGAGTCCTTTGATCAAGAAGCCAATAAAATAGCGACAGATAACAAACGAGTGCCATTAGAGGTTGAGTAAATCAAACTACGTTCGTTTTACGAGAACATAGAAAAGAGGCCTACATCGCGTAGGCCTCTTTTTTTGCATAGCTTCTTTGTTATTTCTGTTTCTTCAACCACCCTACAATAGCCTCTTTTAATTTCGCATCAATTTTGCCCCCTCCGCCTTGGAGGATATTTTTTGGGCCTCCGCCACGAAGCCCATGCTCATCTTTGAGCCAGGAGCCAAAATCTTTCAAATTGAGACGGTCTGAAAATTGATCAGCATTCTTAACGAGGAAGGTTGAGCGACCATCAGCCTCACTGATGAGGAAATAAAAACCGGGTTGCTGCTGCTGGAGGCGTAGAGCGATATCACGTAGCTCATCATTCGCTGTATCGGTGAATGAAAGAAAGAGGAACGGGATGCCATTAATCTCGGTTGTTTCTTCTTTCCATCGCGGCAAATTGGCCAGCACCATCTGTTGCTTGAGCTGCTTGATCTGTTTTTGTGAATTCTTTAGCTCTTCTGTTTGTTTTTCCACTTGTTCTACGAGTTCTTGGCGCCGAACGTTGAACAGGTTGCTCAGCTTTTTAGTGGTGTTAAACGTTTCTTGAAACAGATCGATTGCTTTGGGGCCGGTGAGCGCAATGATGCGACGATGGCCAGCAGAGATCGATGAGATATCAGTTATTTTAAATGCGCCGATATCTCCCGTGCGCGGTACGTGTGTTCCGCCACACAGCTCCATGGAGAATTCAGGGATGTTGACGATACGTACTTGCTCCGGATTATACTTTTCGCCAAAGAAGGCAAGCACGCCTCGATCAATAGCTTCTTTAAATGAGGCTTGCTCTATTTTGACCGGAATATTTTGGCGAATCTTTGCATTTACCAGATCTTCCACTTGTTTGATATCCTCGGGGCTCAAATTTTGATGGTAGGAAAAATCGAAGCGCAGATAATCAGGATGCACCAATGAGCCAGACTGTTTGATATGTTTGCCAAACAACTGAATGAGCGCTGCTTGCAGCAAGTGAGTAGCGGTGTGATTTTTCATTGCATTTGTTCGCCACACGGGATCCACGACGCTCGTGATGCTTGTTCCCACGTTCAGATCAACCGGTGTGCTGATCTGTGTGGCGATTCTGCCATTGATATACCGAGCCTGCTTGATTGGAACACGCTGATCGTTAATAACGAGCCAGCCTTGATCGGGTACCTGCCCACCACCCACGATGAAGAACGGTGATTTCTTGGTAAGAACCCAGCAGGTTGTGCCTTTGGTAACTGAATCAACCAGCTTTGTATCCTGAATCAATGCAATAATTTTTGATGGGGTTTCAAGTTCCTGGTATCCGGTGAATTCCGTACTGATTGTCTCATCAAAATCGACATGATCGAGCGCATCAGTTGTTTTTTTGCCCGATTGTGCTTGTTGTTTTTCCATCTCTTTCTCAAACCCCTTTTCATCAACGGTGTACCCAAGCTCGCGAGCACGAGCTAAAACGAGTTCGATCGGGAATCCGAATGTGTCGTACAGCTTGAATGCTTGTGGTCCCGTAATGCGCTTTGTTTCCTTGTCCCGCTCAAGGTAATCGTTCAGAATCTGTTGGCCGCGCAGGAGGTTGGTAGAAAACTTTTCAATCTCGCTCGTGAGAATCTGAATGATAAGCTCTTTATTTTCTTTAAGTTCTGGATAAATAGTGCTGAATTCATTGATTACTACGAGGGCTAATTGGGGAAAAATATTTTTATCAGTTAGCTTCTGTGCAAAGAGTGCTGCACGCCTGATAATCTTGCGCAATACGTAGCCACGTCCTTCATTGGAGGGAGCGCCTCCATCAGAGATGATCATTGTTGCGGCACGAATATGATCAGCAAGTACGCGGAATGCTGCCTTCTTTTCATCAGATTGCTTTTCGTAAGGGAGCCCGGTGAGCTTTTCTGTTTTAATAATGATGGGCATGAAAAGATCAGTTTCAAAAACGGAATCTTTATCTTGCATGATCGTGCAGAGCCGTTCGAGGCCCATCCCGGTATCCACCCCTTTTTGTTTGAGGGGTTTGAAAGATCCATCGGTTTGTTGATCAAACTGCATGAACACGAGGTTCCACACCTCAAGAAAGCGATCGCATTCACATGCCGGGCCACATTCTTCTTTGCAGCCAAATGCGGGGCCGCGATCAATAAAGATTTCAGAGCAGGGGCCGCAGGGGCCGATGTCGCCCATTTGCCAGAAATTCTCTTCCTTGCCTAAGCGATGAATTCGTTCTTTAGCTAGGCCGATTGTTTTGTACCAGATGGTGTATGATTCATCATCATCTTGAAACACGGATGCGTGGAGTTTTTCGATGGGTAGTTTCATATCCTTCGTCATGAACTCCCAGGCCCATTTAATGGCATCCTCTTTGAAGTAATCGCCAAATGAGAAGTTGCCCATCATCTCAAAGAAGGTAAGGTGCCGTTTGGTGAACCCCACGTTATCCAAATCATTATGTTTTCCGCCAGCGCGTACGCACTTCTGGATGCTTACGGCACGCTTGTAGCTGCGCTTTTCTTTGCCTAAAAATACATCCTTAAACTGATTCATCCCGGCATTGGTAAAAAGGAGGGTGGGATCCTGTGCGGGAATTAATGACGAACTGGGAACTTTCGTGTGATTTCGGTCAATAAAAAACTTAAAAAAACGATCACGAATTTCAGCGTATTTCATATGGTCCTTTATCTAGGGATTTATTTTTATCTAAGATACGTTTTTTTGCGTGATGCAGCAACTTACTGAGTACTCGTTAGATACAATGCAATCGAACCAGCTACTGCGGCGTTGAGGCTTTCGGTGCCTCCGGGCATCGGTAGGGTGACTGTTTCATCAGATGCATCTACCCACTCTTGGGGAATACCATGCGCTTCTGAGCCAATCACCAAGAGGGCATTTTTCCACGGAAGTTTTTGGGGGTCTTTGCCGCCGGATACGATGAGAGCATACAATTTTTTATTTCCCTTATGCGCAAGGAGTTGTTCCCAGCTCCATTGAAAGATGGTGAGCATCCCTATCGTGCCGGCTGAAGCTTGAACCACTTTAGGGCTCCATGGATCAGCTCCCTCGATAAGTACGATTGATTTTGCGTTGAGTGCTGCGGTAGTTCTCATAAGGGTTCCGGTATTGCCTGGGTCGGCAATACGGGCGAGCACAAGGCCATTTGCAAGCTGATCAGGCGAAGGTGATTTTGGGATCGAAAAAAGCCCCACGATGCCGCTTGGTGTGGTGGCAGTGCTTATTTTTTCCATCACATGATCGCCCACGAGTACGATGAGGTTGTTCTCAATGATGGCTTGCGCTGCGGGAAGATTCCGCTCGGTAATATAGAGGGCATAGGGCATATGGCCGTGTTTAATCAGGGTGCTGCAGGCCCGTATGCCTTCAGCTATAAATTGGCCATGCTTAGTTCGATGCTTTTTGGCGTGCAACGAGGCAAGGTGCTTGATTTCCTGATTGGTGCGAGAAGTGATCGATTTCATGATTTTAAGGCCCTTATAGTATAGCTCTTAGGATACTACAGGAGGGAGATCTGCGCAAATCAGGGCGCGAGGGCTAAAACTGCTATCATTACTCTCGGTAACGGGGGTGCCCCTTTTGACAAAACTCCCTATTTCAGGGATAATTGGAGGGTGTGGGAGGGGAGAAGATCTCGAATTATTAAGCAGAAATACATGGGGGATTATCATGAAAAATAGAAAGATACGATTTATTGTTGCGTTGGCGTTCTGTTTCGGAATAGCCATGCCAGTGCACGCGAGTGAGCCGAAAGAAGCTTCTCAGAGTGAGGTGAGCAAAGCGTTGGGAACCGCTCAAAAAGTGATTCAAGCGACCAAGTATGGATTGTTTGTTTTCGGTGGAGCGGCTACGGTTGTTGGGTCGAGTTACTTCTGGATCTATAAATCAGCGAAAAAGCTTAGACGAAAGGCGGGGGAAGAGGACCCTGGCAAATGTGAAGGTGAAATCTTTGCAGGAGGTGTAGCAGATCTTGTTGGCCTTGCACTCATTAATTATGGAATAAAGGGCTGGAAGCGCATGGCTGACGGTACCGATAAAGTCGAGAAAGATGATACGGAAAAACAGATTGAGAAGATTATTGATACCACGAAAAAAGGAGCACGATTTGGGGCTCGTCTTGCTGGGTATGGGATACTTACTGGTTTTGGTATTGTCTCCACTATGTATGGTGTAGGTATGGCAAAGCAATGGGCATGGAATGGTAGTGGTAAATCTTATCGAGAGAGGGCCCAAAAAGGCTGGGAAGAAAAGTCGGAAGAAGTGATTAAAACGGGCGTCGGATTTGCTTTAGGCATCCCAGCGATTACGCTCGGCATTCGCGGCCTGATTAGAACTTGCAAACGTAAAAAACAAAAAGAATCAGTTGATACCCGGGAAATCGCAATCCAAACGGATGAAGTGTCGGTTGCATACGAAGGATAATCACGGTACAGTTTGAAGCTGTTATCGTATAACAATACATACCGTATTATAAAAGGGTAGTTTATGAAGCATATGAAGCTGATGGCGTTGGTTGCATTGGGAGTTATGGTGCAGTCAGTACACGCAAGAAATGAATCCGGTTGGATGAAAAAAACCGTTCATGTTTTATTCTATGCTGGTCTTACCTGTGGGGGATGGAAAATTTCAAACTTCATGGGCTTGCCTGGGGCCCCAGGCCAGACAGTAAGAAGGATAAAGAACTATCCTATTGATAATGGATCTCGTGTGCTTGCAGGTCTATGGGCGTTCTATTATGGCCTGAAGGGCTTGGATAAAGAACTGCGCATTACCGCTCAGTTTAAGAAGTAACAATCACAC
>Ga0114925_10001221_pt1 | contig 12473 bp, 10 predicted proteins | sample SumtaG_2_FD_87287 | JGI IMG/M metagenome (GOLD analysis project Ga0114925, IMG submission 87287) | Deep subsurface microbial communities from Indian Ocean to uncover new lineages of life (NeLLi) - Sumatra_00607 metaG | ecosystem: Environmental > Aquatic > Marine > Oceanic > Sediment | place... | reverse complement strand
GACTGGTATGATTCTTGGTTTGGGACCAAGGGGCCGGGGGTTCAAATCCCTCCTCTCCCATTTCTTAATTCTTTAAATATTCACGATTTCATTTACTTCGAGGGAATCCTCTGAGTTAAAATAGACTTCGGGTATCAAATCTTGTATTGCTGAATGTAAGGATAATATTATTCCAGGATTTTCTGAAGATACAATATAATATCTCGTAAATCTACTTATTTTCGAGATCTTGATTTTATCCTTAAAGAATAGAAATAATTGCATAACACTATCATCAAAATTCTTATTTTTTTGAATCCAAGCTATCAATCTTTTGTTTTTATTATTTTTTACTTTCAGTTTTAATTTCATTTTTTAACCATCCACTTGAACTTTGATATGAATTAAATAAACTTACCTTAATTATAGTCAAATCTATTTAAACAAGGAGATTTTTAAGATAAGAATTAGGTCATGAATTTTTCTTCAGATATTTCAGGAATATTATAAATTTTATAAGGATAGTAATAATGTAAAAAATATACTTTTTTTATTGCATGAAATGATAAAAATATCAAATCTTTCGAAATCTTTTGGAAGTTTTAAGGCTGTAGAGAATCTTAATATTAATATTCAAACAGGTGAGATATACGGCCTTATTGGCCCCAATGGCTCAGGAAAAACGACAACTATCCTAGTTTTATTAGATATATTAGACCCAGATCCGGGAGCTGAAATAATAATTGATGGAAAAAAAATGCCTAAAAACATTAATGAAGTCTATCCTAAAATTGGTTTTATGCCCCAGGAACTTTCTTTATATTTGGACCTAACAATCGAGCAAAATCTAAAATTTTTTGGAGACTTATATAAAATTCCAAAACCGGTTATTCATTCTCATATCCAAGAAGTCCTTGAATTGATTGAGCTCACTGAATATAAAAAAAGGTTGGTCTCCAAATGTTCTGGGGGAATGCAAAGACGATGTTCCCTTGCGGTTGCGCTTCTACATAAACCAGAAATTCTAATTTTGGATGAACCTACTGTAGGGATTGATCCTGAACTTAGAATCGAATTCTGGAATTATTTTAAGAAAATCTCACAAGAAAAAGGAGTTACAATCCTCATTACAACTCATTATTTAGCAGAATCAGTTAACTGTGATCGGATTGGGTTGATGAATAAAAAAATATTAATCTCTGGAACACCCATAGAGTTAATGGAGAATGTTAGAAGTCTCAAAAACCTTGAAAGATTACCAGATATGGAGGAAGTTTTTATCTATTTTACCCATCAGGAGAAGAAGAAAAAAGAGTTAGGAGGGGCATGAAGATGGGTACTAGTTTAAGAAGGATTAAGGCAATAACACGAAAGAATCTCCAAGCATTATTACACGATAAACGGACAGTAGGGTTACTCATTATGATGCCCATCCTTATGATGGTTCTATTTGGATATGCTTTTGGACGACCTGTTAGACATGTTCCTATCAAGCTTGTTAATTTTGATGAGGGTGGAGAGGGTATTCCTCATTTAGGGATAAATGACACTAAATACTCTGAAATCTTTATAAATGTACTTGAGGAAGATGTTAAGGTAGATCTCAAATTACTGGATTTGAGTTCATTTAATCTTTCAGATGAAATTTCACAAGTCTATGGAGGAAATGATTATTATGCACTAATCATAATTCCTGTAAATTTCACTGAGGATATGCTCAATTTTTCAAACCATATCCAATTCTCAACATATATAGATGGAAGCGATCCGCAAACAATAAGTTCTGTAATAACAGCGATTTCAGAAGCTATTGGAACGGTGATAAATGAGATTTCAGGAGGGGAATCTCATTTAGATTTGAACCTTATCTATGTCTCAGGGGATCCAAATCTAAGACCAATTGACTCTCTTGGGCCAGGAATTCTTAGTTTTGCACTATTTTTGTTCATGATATTAACTGTCACAGGAGGGGTTACGAAGGAACGTGTAACGGAAACTTTATACAGAGTTAAGGTGACTGCCACTTCCAAATCGGAAATGATGATTGGATATTTATTGGGAAATTCATTAATAGCACTAGTTCAAAGTGTGCTTTTACTATTAATTGCAGTACTTTTCTTTCAAATCCATATTGTTGGTAATATTCTATTGTTATTTTTTATTCTCTTTATCTACGCAATGTCCTGTGTTGGATTAGGTATTTTTGCTTCCACCTTTGCCAAAAACCAGCTTCAAGCATTTCAATTCATTCCATTACTCTTAATTCCTTCAATGTTCTTCTCAGGATTTATGTTTCCTATAAAATCATTTCCAATAATATTTCAGTACGTGTCATATTTCATTCCTATGACCTATTCAATAAGAATAAGTAGAGCGATCATGATTAACGGCTTTGGTTTTAATATGTTTTTTATGGATTTCCTGTTCATGATTATACTAACCTTGGTATTTTTAGTACTTGCTGTTGTGGTTTTTAAAATGAAAAAATAAATTCTTGACTTATCTCTACTGTAAATTCTTCCTATTTATTTAAGAGTTTATTTAATTCTTTTCTGATATTTTCTGTCTTTTTATCTTTTATCCAATAGCGTATTTTTGAAGAACTTAAAAGAGATTGAACTTTTTCATTTAAATCAGCTAATTTTTCTCGGTCTTCCTTAGATAATTGAGGAACATCTTCTTCAAGCTTTGCTTTAATTTTTTTAACTTCTTCTTCGATTGAAGGGATTGAGATTTGTTCCTTTCCAGAAATTAGTTTTTTTCGGAAAATTTCTTTAATGCTTTTTGCCCATCCTTTAATCCATGGATAATTACCGATACTTTTTGGTTCTTTGATAACAATTTCTTTTCTTTCAACTATTATTAAGTCATCAGGACAAGAATTTTCACACGCTCCGCAATAAAAACATTCATCTTCGTTACACGCAATTTTTCCGTACTTTTTGACATCTTCTGCTTTTTCTGGGATGAAAAATGACTCTGTCGGGCAAATGTTAACACAAGCTTTGCATCCTTGAGGATCACACTTATGCAACATATTTCGCTTAATTATTACTTCCCCTTTTAAAGGAGAATCAATTGAGAAACAGTTGGTAGGACATTCTTTTTCGATTTTAAAGTAGCTTTCTATATGATTCCTATTTCTTACTTCTAAACACAGAAGACAAATTTCCTTTTTTTTATCCTCTATACATTTATCCATATTAATTTTATAAAACTTATCAATGGTTGGATACTGATTCAAATCGACTTGGCCCTCAGGTTCTATATTCTCATGAAAGGCATCATTTGGGCAAATAACCGCACAGAGCATACAATAACAGCAATTTTCGTGATCGATTAGAATTTTTGGATTACTCTCATCTAATATTTCTTGAGCAATCTCAGGTATAGGCCCAAGGTCGATGGCATCTGTTGGACATACTAGTTTGCATAAAGAACATCCTATACACTTCTTTATATCATAAGTTAGTTTTTTATCAACATTCTGGTATTTCCATTTTAAAATAAGTTTATCTGGATTGATCTCAAGGTTTTTTTCTATTATTTCCTCTTTATTTTCTTCTTTAGAGATCATTTCAGAAATTGTAAGACTACCTCTTAAAAAAGCTGAATTCTAATTAATTCAACTTCATCATATCTATTAATCTTAACTATTACATATAAAAAGATGGCAGACAATAAAAATAATTAAATTCTTTTTAGAATATGAATTTACTACTCATTTGGGCAAGTTTAATATGTTAGAAGCTTCAAACCACTTTTTTGTAAATGGTTAATAATAAATATGAAAAATACTGTACTTGATTTGCATAACATTTTTATTGAAAAGGGATATTGCAAATAAAATTTGGTTGAGTGTCAAGTAATTTGGTTTAGGAGGCGTTCTGAATAATTAAGATTTTCATTGCCGAGGATGACAGAGATCTTCAAAGGCTTTATGAGTTACTTCTATCTATGTCAGGGTTTGACGTACAAGGTTTTGCAAGTAATGGAGACGAAGCAATTGAAATGTTTAAAAAGTTTGAAGAAAAACCAGATATTATTATTCTCGATTATAGAATGCCGATCAAAAATGGTATTGATGCATTAAAGGCGATCTTAGAAATTGATGGAAGTTCAAGGATTATTTTCGCGAGTGCTGATAGGACTATAAAAGAGAAAGTATACTTACATGGAGCAATGGGATTTTTGGATAAACCTTTTACTCACAAAAAGTTAGTATCCACCTTGAAAAATATTCTGGATATACCAAAACCGATTCATATTTAAAATAAATAGTACACAAATGCTTAAAGGAGAGTTTTACAATAACTTCTTTTCTGTTTAAGAATAGTATTCATAACCTCCTCTGTCAAAATCATAAATATATTCTATCGGGATGCCATCTGGTCGAAGATCTGGAGGAGCGTATATTAATTTTAAATTCGGAAAGAAAGTTCCAATTCCTTTTTTTGCTAGCAAAATAGCAGGATGATCGTTTTCCTTAAAAATCTCTTCACTGATTCTCAATGTAATATCCCTGCATTGTAGTTCATTCAATACACCTAATGAATGAACATACTCATGTAAAAGAATGTGATAAGTATAAGCCCAAACTATTTCATAAGGTTGTTGTTCAAGAAGTAGTTTTAAGGGTGTTTTATTCATAACTATATCTGTTCCGGGAGAGAAATGCATACCTCCTATAAATCCTCCTCTATACATCCCCATCTCAACCAAGCCTAAAGTAAGTCCAGCCCTCTGGCGTCCCGTTACGCTTCGAACATCTTTTTTTACTCGTTCGAATATTTCTGGCATTTCTTTCTTTAGTTCTTCAAATCCTATTTCAATTACCCCACTTAATATTTAATTACACCTTAAATATCAAAAAACCAGTCATCTTTATCTTCCCTTAGGAAATCCATCATGCTGGTTAAATCTCTGAGCAAATGACGAACCGTTACTTTATTCATATCTCGGCGTATTGGCCCCATCTCTGTGAAAAAAAGATCATCTAATAATTTATCAATATTTATTCTTTTGATATATCTAGCAGGATTATAAAACAGTGTATAGAAAATTTCTTTTTCGAGGTTGGGCTGTTCTTTAGTCTTCATATTCTCTTCATATTGTTCAGCCATTATATTTTTCAGTTCAATAATGAAGCATTCTTTATTATGCAGTAATTTATTTCTTTCTTGCTCTAGGAGGCTAGTCTTCTCTTCAATTTCCCTTATTTTCTCCCCAATAAATCTGAATTTTTCATTAGTACCTTTAATTTTTTCATAATCAACATGACAACCTGTATCACTCATTTCCAAATTTTCTCTGTAATCATCGACTCGGGATACATTAAAATTAATATTATAATAATCTGGAGATACATTAATTCTTAGGGATAGATTACTTTTAATTCGATATTTAATATTCCTTGGATCGTCTCCGAAACTTTCAATTATGTCATAATCAGAAAGCATTTTAAGTTGAGAATGAATTGCTTGTCTTGATATCTTTTTTCCAAATGAAGCTGCTAATTCCGAAGCACCGAGAGGTACTTTCGCTAATTTCGAAAATATAATCCGCCTTGTGGGATTGCCTAATATTTCAAGTAAATTATCCAAACTAAGGAATAAGTTTCTTCTTTCTTGTTCTTCTACTTCCATTAATCTTTCCTCCATCCAATAAAGTTATCTATATATATCTTCTGAGGGTTCTTTTGAATAGGTTTCATGAGACTTTTGAGCTTTATCTGCGGATTTTAAAATTTTAGTAATTGCTGTATCAATTTCTGTGTGTGAAATTTTTACTGTTTTTACAGAATTTGCATCTTGAGTATTGATGTTTGGATCTGATACAGCTCTCCGAATTGTTAATAATGTTGCTTCCTCACATATAGCCTGAATATCGGCACCTGTATATCCCTCTAAAGCTTCTGCCAGCTGATTGATCTTTACATCAGAAGCAAGTGGTTTGTTTCCTAGATGAATCTTAAATATATCTATTCTAGTATCTTTGTCAGGTAATGGAATTTCTATGTGCCTTCCAAATCTCCCTGAACGTAGTAAGGCAGGATCTAGCATATCTTGTCTGTTAGTTGCAGCAAGTAGAATGACATCTTTCAGTCCTTCTAAGCCATCCATTTCTGTTAGGAGTTGTGATACCACTTGCTCAGTTACTTGAGAACTGGCAAATCTTCCCCTAATTCCAGCGATAGCATCAATTTCATCAAAAAAGATGATACACGGTGACGCAGCTCTCGCTTTTCGAAAGGTTTCCCTCACAGCTTTTTCGCTTTCTCCAACCCATTTTGATAAAAATTCGGGACCTTTAACTGATATAAAATTTATCTCACTTTCATGAGCTAGTGCTTTAGCTAATAGTGTTTTCCCGGTCCCAGGAGGTCCAAATAATAATATCCCATTGGGTGGCTTTGAATTTAGATGAGTATATAATTGCGGGTATTTCAATGGCCATTCAATAACTTCTTGAAGTTGTTGCTTAGCATCTTCCAGACCACCTATATCATCCCAAGTTTCTGACGGTTGGCTTATTAAGACTTCTCTTAAGGCTGAAGGTTCTATGCCATTTAAAGCAGTTTCGAAATTTTTCATAAAAATTTGCAAATCCATTAAAATCTCATTGGGGATTGGTTTATCTAAATCAATTTTTGGCAAGATTGCTCTTATTGCTAGCATCGCTGCTTCCTTTGCTAATGATTCGACATCTGCTCCAACAAAACCATGTGTTTTTTCTGCCATTAGTCGTAGATCAACATCGCCATGTAAAGGCATCCCCCGAGTATGGATTAATAGGATTTCATACCGACCATCTGTATCTGGAACTCCAATTTCAATTTCTCTGTCAAACCTTCCTGGACGTCGCAGTGCAGGATCAATATCATTGACTCTATTTGTAGCACCGATCACGATAGTCTCCCCTCTCCCCTCTAAACCATCTAATAACGAAAGTAGCTGAGCAACGACTCTTCTTTCTACTTCACCAGTAACTTCTCCCCTTTTAGGAGCAATCGAATCAAGCTCATCAATAAAAATTATAGAAGGTGACATATCTTTTGCTTCTTCGAATACTTTTCTTAAATTTTCTTCGCTCTGGCCGTAAAACTTACTCATAATTTCGGGTCCACTTATAGTTATAAAATGAGCTTCAGTCTCGTAGGCCACCGCTCGAGCAAGTAACGTCTTACCGGTACCTGGTGGACCGTGGAGTAACACACCCTTAGGTGGATCAATACCTATTCGTTTAAATAGTTCAGGATGTCTAATAGGTAGTTCAATCATTTCACGGATTTTTTGAATCTCTTCTTCTAAACCCCCGATATCCTCATAGGTAACTCTTCTACTTTCTAATTCTTCTAGTTCCTTGTGAGATTTTTCAGAAATAGTAATTTTTGTTTCTAAGTGAATTCTAACAGCTGCAGCTTTAGGTGAGAAATCGACAACAATAAAATCAATCCTTCTCCCCATTGCATTAAAACTTAATATATCTCCCCTAGTAATCACACGATTTTCTAACATCCGAACTAATTGTTCAGACCTTCGTAGGATCACTGATTCTTCTACTCCCGCAAATGTTATCCGATCAGCGAGACTTGCTTCAATTTTGCGGACTTCTACAATATCATCTATAGATGCATCTAAATTCCTTCTAAGTGAAGAATCTATTCGAATTGAATTAGAATCCTTGTCTTCTTCCTTTCCGGGGAATAAGAGTGCAGCAGTTTTCTTTCCTCCAGTTGGATGTGAAATTTCAATAACATCCCCCGTTTTGAGATTCATTTCTTGAATTACCGTAGGATCTATCCTAATCCTACCTCTTCCAGCATCACCCTTATACGCATCCTTAATTCTTACTTTTTTTCCATTTCCCTTATGTTCACGAGTTATTTCAGTCATACTTCTATCCTCATATCCTATTTTAATTCTATCTCTATTGCAACTAATATAATAAAAAAAAATTATGCAACTGCTTTACTGACTTTTATTACAGCAATTCCATTGTTTACTTCTATTTCACATTCTCGTTCTGAAGATTTGAAAAGTAGTGGAATAGCCTTCATAAATTTACGCTTTTCATTTTTCGCAGTAAATATCATCTTCTTTCCTTTATCCTCAAACTTAATAGTGACATTATCTTTACCCATACCGGGAATTTCAATCATTATTTCAGTAAAGCCATCATTATCACAAATTTCGGTATAGGGTTCTGCTAAATTTCTCTGGTCTTTTTCTTCTTTCTTAAGAAAAGTATCCAATGAAAGCGTACTCGCATCAATTTCTTTAGTAGATTGTGGTTGATATAAATCATTCAATTGTGGGATTTTAGAAACATCTACATTTTTTAAATATTCATGAATTCTTTTATCATCAATATTACCCTCAACTTTTATTTCTGGTTTGTCCATTCCTGACTCATAATGGTAAGATATCTTAAATCCCTTTATATTCTCGTCTTTCAGGGCTTTTTTTAGGTTTTTATCCGGTTCTGGAACAAATAAAAAATCGATATCAAACATATCAGTATCTAATTTAAAATATTTTTTTATTCGGTCAATAAAATCGTCAAAATCATCCCTCAGCATTTACCACCTTTATTTTAGTTTTTTTGTCAATCATCGATTGTCAATCGTCAATTAAAATATGCAAATGGATCTATAAAAAGCTATCGATTTTAGAAAATAAAGAAAATAGCTTACGAGAAGTTAGTTTAAGGGCATATCATAGTAATCTTTTAATAATTTAGAAATATTTTTTACATCTAAGTCAAAAAGTTGAAAGAATAAGGAATTAATCATCTTCCGAACGGATAGTTTATCATTATTATTTAATGCTCTTAAGACGTTTTCTTTCATTTGATTATAATTCACTGAGATCTCTTGACTGAATTCTAGTAATTTATTAAAAAACTTATCTATCTTATTAATTAAATTAGATTTGCTGTTTGAGATTAGAAACAAAGTAAGTTCCTCTATGAGATTAATAATGATTCTCTTTTTATCAGTGGAAAAATTTTTATGGTTTGGTACTGGTAATCCATACTCGAGCTTGGTCTTACTTCTTTTAATAATAATGTTTTTAGCTTTAAATAAGAACGAGACAATGCTTGAATTTAAATAAGCAAGGATGAACAGGTAATTAATGTTTTTTTCACTCAACTTTGGCCAAAGAAAATATGTATCCGAGGTGGCATAATATGGATCAGATGCGTATCCGAAGTTATTTTCAGTTGATATGTATTTAAAAAAGATTTTTTGGTTGTGTTCATAGTAGGGTTCAAGGTCAACCAATATTTCTTTTGAATTACTTTCGATTTTTCGAATAAAAGATCCTCTTCGAGGATAATAAAGATCATGAGGATTCTCTTTAGCATTGATTAGGGTCTTACGTAATTCATCTTTAAATTGTATTAGATATTTAGTAAGAGAAGGATATTTTTTTTCAAGAAGATGATTACGTTCATTTACCGATTGATTTCCAAATTCGTTTTTATTAAAATAGAGGATATAACCTACGTAATCCTCATTAAGATATCCATAAGGGATGATTGATTTACTTTTATATACCTTTTTAAGCCGATTTCTTTCGGATTCATTAAGTTTGAAGTACTTTCCATTAATATGGATATAAAATTGGTCTTTTTCAACTTTTACTTCCTTTCCTTCCTTTAAAATAAACAGTTTATCATTAATTAAAATCAATCCATTGCGTATAATAAAGAAATCATTCAATTTTAGGATAATACCATTAACTTTACAGTAATTCTCGATTTTATCTACAACAGCCTTAACTTCTTTGGGGTAGAGTAGATTCCAACTGCCATCATGTTTTAAATCCTTATTAGTAACTGCGGAAGTATATCTTCGAATGTAGCTTGAATTTTTATTATGGAGTAGTTCCCTAAAAACTAGATTATTGAGTGAATTTTGTTTTTGCTGATTTTTATGATTTCCTAAGATTTGAATTATCTGGATTTTTTTATTCGTCTTATTAATTTTTTCTTGAATACTTTTTTTTTGTAATACAAAAATACAGTTGTGTTGCCCTCTGGCATCTTCAAATATCTTTAGACTTGATAAATCTATATATTGAAGCAGAAAACATTCATTTAGTAAATGTGGTTTTAGAAATTTTATCCCTGTTTTTTGAGATTTAGTAATCCAATAATTAGTGGTTATAAAAGATAGAATCCCTCCCGGATTTAGTTTTTCTATCCCCATGTGGATGAAATAGTAAAATAAATCCATATTTCCAACAAAATATTTAGCGCAAATAGGATACTTCCGTACATATTCTTGAAAAACAGTAGCATTATAATTTTGACCTAAATAAGGAGGATTACCAATTATCAGATCATATTTATCTGTAGTATTTGAGCCTAAAAAATTATTAAACTCAAAGTTTACGTTTGGGTATAGATCTAAAAGAACCTTCTCAAGAGATAAATCCATTTCAAACGCATGAATATTTGAAAACTTGTTTTGGAGTAGAGATTTTAAAAATATACCCTCTCCCACTGAAGGTTCTAACACTTTTAAATTTTGTAGATTCCTTTTACTGTGTAGTATTAAAGAAATAATGTTTTTTACCATGAATTCTGCTACGTATTTAGGGGTAAAAATCTGTCCAATTGCATTATTACTACGAAAATTGTTGTTATTTGAAACCATCTGATCTTAATATTGATTTAAAACTCTATAAAATTGATGGTTATTAGCACTTCTAAGAAATATTTTAATGAAGGAAAATATAAAATTAGATTATTTTGCTGTAGGTATAAGAATTATAAAATTGCTTCCTTTTGAGTAATCGTCTTTTACTTTATTTTCAACCCATATTTTTCCATTATAACGATCTATTGTTTTCTTCACTAAGGACAAACCTAATCCCATACCCCCATTAGAAGACTTTTCTTTTGATCCTCTTTCAAAAATATGCTCTTTCCTAACATCTTCTATTCCGTCACCGTTGTCTATAAATTGTACTTTAAGAAACTTCTTACCTTCAATTTTTTCCGGGGTAATCTGAATTTCTATTATAACATTTATGTTGCTATTATGTCTTACTGCGTTTAATAAGATATTCTCAAAAACATCTAACAGGAGTTCATTAGCAAAGACAAAGTAATCTTCTTTATTATAGTTATATTGTATATCAATTTTCCTCGTTTGGAAACTCTGACGTAGAAATTTAATTGACTGTTTTAAGAAATGATTTACTTTAACTGATTTTAACCTAAAATTTGAACCTTGAAGTGTGGATAATTTGCGCACATTAGATATTAATTTAGAGCCTCGTGATACTTGCTCTCTAATGATTCCATATAATTCCTTAACTGTAGTTACTTTTTCTGGATTTTTTAAATAGATTGAGCTTAATTCTAATGAAGATTGTATATTTTGCAGTATATTATTAATATCGTGAGCAAAAATATCTTTATATAAGTTAGCATGGTCTCGCTGAAGCTTCAAAGCTGTCTCTACCTTTTTTCTTTCGGAGATATCTCTAATTACACCCACAATTTTTGCTTTACCATCTATATTGACCAAATTACCTCCTGTGTAAACGTATATATAATGCCCATCCTTATGACGTAATCTAAATTCTAATGAAACTTTATCGTTGGAATTCATCGCTCTTTTTACTGCTTCCATCACAGAATTAAGATCGTCCGGATGAGTATATGCTAAAGCACTCGTCCCAATTACCTCTTCTGGAGTATATCCCAAAAGATCAAATACTTGAGGACTGGTATAAGTAATATTTCCATTCAATTCAAATTCAATTACTTCATCCAAAATATTATTTATTAAATAGCGATATTTTTCTTCTGACTCTATTAACCTTTGTTCAGCTCGTTTGCGTTTTGTTATGTCTATAATAATTGATCTTGATTCTATAATCTCTCCTGAATGATCAATTATCGGATTAACGGTATGACTTACCCAAATTATATTACCATTTTTCTTTTTCATTTGAAGTTCTTCATCTTGTATCTTTCCTTTGCTTAGAAATTTCTGAAAAAGTTTGTTTGCCTTCTTTATTCCATTATCAGTGTCAGCATATAAATCAAACACGTCCAGTTCAAATAATTCTTCTTTGTTATAACCTAAAAGATTTAATGCCGCTCTATTACATCTTTTAATTTTTTTATCAATTCCAACTGAGAAAAATGGAGTTGGGGCATTTTCATATAGCTCTCGATAGATTTCCTCAGATGTCTTAAGAATATCCTCGTATTTTTTACGATCGGAAACATCTCTACTAATACCAAATAGCGCATCTACACTTCCCCATTTTCCCTTTGTAACCTTTGTTTCTACAGGGATCAGAACCCCGTCCTTAGTAATTAAGGGGATCAGGCAAATTTCGCGGTTACCATTTACCACTTCTCCTATGATAATTGTTGCTTCTTCACGTTGATCAGGAGGATGAACCATTAATGCTGATTTACCAATCAACTCATCTTTCGAATATTTTAATCTTTTTAATACAATT
>Ga0114925_10001220_pt1 | contig 12481 bp, 25 predicted proteins | sample SumtaG_2_FD_87287 | JGI IMG/M metagenome (GOLD analysis project Ga0114925, IMG submission 87287) | Deep subsurface microbial communities from Indian Ocean to uncover new lineages of life (NeLLi) - Sumatra_00607 metaG | ecosystem: Environmental > Aquatic > Marine > Oceanic > Sediment | place... | reverse complement strand
TGCTGTTGGTATGAAAAGCCATTATAACAATCTCGATGTGGGCCAACTGAGATTTTAAATCTCAGAGTAGAACTTAATTTTAAAGTATCTACTAAAAACTAAGAGGAGTTTTTATATTAACTCCTCTTAGTTTAACTAATTACCTAAATAAGTGCGTGTCACTGTACTAGTAACCGTGAGGAGATGGGAAATTGAGAGCGTGGAAGAGACGAACTTAATTTAGTTGTGGATTATTTCTTCATCAGGGCTTTTAAATAGTTTTACTTATTAGGAGAGTTTTATTATGTTGACAATTAAAAGAGAAATTGTTTACAGAATAAAACTTAGGTACGGAGTTATTTGTTGTGATTGAGGTAAGTTTGCAATTAAAGTTGTAGTTATCGGTTTTGTTAGAAATGATAAAAATGAAAAAGTTATAGAAATCATAGTTGGTCAAGAGTGTGTTAAAAATATAAAAATATGGTAGGGATAGTTCAGCGGTAGAGCCTCTGATTGTGGTTCAGAATGTCGTGGGTTCGAATCCCATTTCCTACCTTATTTTATTTTTAATAATGGAGGAATTTTTATGATATATATTTCGTTAACTTTAAGTGAAAAGAATAAACGATTGATTTTAGTTTCAACTAATCCTAAATTAGTAATAGATACTCATAACAATTTTATTGATGCTGTTAATAGGTCTGGGTGTCCTGATTCTTTTAACATTAGTATTAAATCATATTCAGAAAATGGTGAAGCTTATAGTACTATATTAACAGACTTACGAACAGAGGATATTACAGATATAGAGACTACTTATGTAGCGACTATTAAAATGCTCTGTGCAGCAAAATGTGATATTTTAGGAGCAACAGAAACTAACGATAGTAAAACCTTACATTTTAAGTACGATGTTTCTTAAATTAGGGAGATAAATTAAATGTCTGAAATATATGAATTAAAATTAGAATGTGGTAGTGTGCAAACTGATGATTCTAAGAGTAATTGGGGAACTGAAGTTACTCTTAGGCGAGTTGCTGTTGAAAAACTTTTAGAAGCTGTTCCAGATGAGTATTTTGTAGATTATGTTGAAAAAGAAATTCTTCCATTTGATTTAGATATGTTATTAAATATCATACATAATTATTATGGAACGGTTGAAGTTATAGATGCGTATCCTTTTGATAGTGTAATAGATATTCTTATAAATTCAATGGGTATTGAGGATTTTAAAAAAGCTGTTCAAAAAAAGTTTGAAAATAAACAATGATTTTATATGAGTAATAAATATTATAAACACTTAAGGAATTTAGATGGTTCATTATTATGTAGAAGATTGAGATTAGACGGGATATTTTATATGAAATTATCTTATAAAGATCATAAACTTTTAGTTAAAACGTTATGTTTAATAAAAAATATACTATTTACAATAAATCGGGTTTTTATTATATATAAGATTAACTATCCATTATATGAAAGTGTGAGTATTATCAATCATATAACTGAAGAACTTAACGACTTGCTTGCTCTTTTTTTAGGAGTGCCTATTACGCTAGTGAGATACACAGTTTTTGATAATTTTGAAGAAAATATTAATGCAGAATATTGTAAATGTTCGGAAAAAAAATTTGATTTTAGTAAAATACATGCTGATTTAATTACTGATTATGCTTTTTTACATAAGTTATTAACACTTTGCGCTAGATTGCTTCCAGAACAGTATTATAAAAAATTCAATAGAATGCTTATAAAACTAGAAAATATAAAAAAGCAAACTATTGATTTTAAGGAATGTGATATAGAAGTAGGCAATAAGATAGGTTTAATTGTAGCGGATTTAAATAAAAAAGTTAAAAAAGATTTTTATCCTTCATCTTTATTAAAAATAAATAATATTTTATCTTTTTTTTCTAAGTATAAGATTTTAGATGATTATGTAGCTGGTAATTATATAACAGAAACTCTTAAATTTATTGAAGACGCTCCGTCAATATTAAATTTAAAATACCCTATAAAGACTAAATTAACTAAAAATAGTGTTGAGGCAAAACAGATAGCACAGCTTATTTTAAAAAATTATGCTGATTTTTGGAAAAAAAATACAGCTCACATCATTAAAATATGCATTAGATCTTGTATAAAAATGTTTGAAAATAAAAAAGAATTTATTAACTTAAAAGATGATTGTCTGAAAGAATTATTTTTTTTACACACTATAAAAGAGTGTGTTAAATTATATCAAGAAATGGTAATTAACTGTTTAGATACTATAAATATATATAAGATAATGCATGAATATGACTATTTAAGCGATTATTATATTTTCAATAGTAATGATGTTAAAATAACTTTTAATAATAAAAAGTATCTTACTTCTTATGCTTACTTGGATGTAGGAATATTGATGAATAAGGAATTTATATTTAAAGGTAATGTAGTTTTCGGTATACTTAAACTTAAAACTTACAAAGAAATGCTTATAAAACTTAGAAAAAAATTTTTATTAGATAGTCTTAAATAAGTAGTTAATGTGTAATAAAATCTTATATTTTAATAATGGGGGTAAAAATGGCCGTAAAAGAAAAGTTAAGTTTGGTAGATAGATTTAAAAGATTGTTAAAAATTAATAGAAAATGTCATGAAAATGTAATATCTCAAAAAAGTGTACATGAGCAGAATTTAATTAAGGGAGTAGTACGTAAAGCTGCTGTTAAAAAACTAAAATGTAGTGTTCAAAAAGCTTGTAGGATTCGAAATAGAAATAAATAAGGATACATAATAGAGACGAAATATGTTTTGATTGTCGTGATTGTGTAAGAAAGAGAGTTATGAGATGTCAATAGGGTCTAAGGTTAGTTGTAATGTTTGTGGCTGGTCGGATGATGAAAATAAGGTAAGTAACATCTCAGGTATGCTAGCTTGTCCGAGATGTTTTGAGGTTGAAGATTTAGATTTTAGCGATGATTTTGAAGAGGAACCAACCGAAGAAGAATTAAGAGAATCTGAAAAAGAAGATCAAGATATTTCTTTAGAAGCTTTAAAAAACAATATTCAAGAAATATGTGAAGAAGACTATATTGAAAATGATAATGATGATGAACTCTTGTGTAATACTTGTGGTTGGGTAGGAAACAGAGATGAGTTAGATAGAGATGGTATATCTTCAGCTTGTCCTAATTGTTATGAGGATGAGGATTTAGAACTTTTAGAAGAGTAGTGTTAAGAAGAGGCTCTTGATACCTTATCCTGAAAAAAAGGATGTGAAGTAATTCACTGTCAGAATAGAGAGCCTTTTATAAGTGTAGAAGTTATTATGGTTAGGATACCTTGGGATGCTCCACAAGTCCTAAGCTCTATCATCAACGGTTAAACAGTTCTGAAAGCTTAGAGGTAGGAACAGTGTTACTAGCTAAACAAGCCGTTGTAACAATCTCGATGTGGGCCAACTGGTTTTCTAGGGTTCCAGGATAGTTCAACTTTAAAGCTTTTAAGTTTTTAGCTATTGTAAAAACCTTAGTTTCTTCTCTTTTAAGATAAGAGAGAAAAATTTAAAACGGAGGAAGTATTATGACTTTTATAGAAGGTAGAATTGAAGGAATTAAAGCACAAATTGAGCAGCATAAAGTACAAATTGAGCAGCATAAAGTTTATTTAGGGTATTGGCAAACTGTGGTTTTGAGCGGTAGCTATAAAAACAGAATGATATATCACGGAACTGATGGTGAGCTATTAAGTACAGAAGAGTTGTTAGATCATCATATAGCTATTATAGATAATCATGTTAAACTGATAACTGATTTAACTGAAAATTTAATTAAGCTTACTTCTAGCCAAATTGAGTGTTAAAAACCTTGACAATCTCCTAAAAGAGGGTATAGTTAATATTAGATGGAGTTAATATTCATTTTCAAAAGGAGTTTCATGATGAAAAAACATACGATAATTAAAATAATACTTTTCAGTGGAACTTTTCTAACGCCTTTTAGGTTGTTTTTTGATGGATCTTCGATATTTTTATTAGGAATTATGTCAGTTGCTTTAATATGGTCACTTTTTTAAACAGGAAGAAGATAAAAACCTTGACAATTAAAATAGTTGTGGTAGTATTATTAATAGAGGGAAGAAAAAGTCACTTTTAAATTTTAAAAAAGGAACTTTTGGTGACGACGATGACAATAAATAAAAATGATTTTTTAAAAAAACTTCAAAGTATGCAGAAAAAAAGCTGCGGAAAATGCTCTTATTGTAATCCTAATTGCGATAATAGGAGAAGAGATAAATGATTAGACTATTAATTGCCATAAAAAATATTTTTATTATTCCTGAATTAAAAGTTGCCTATACTCCTTTAGTAATAAGAAAAAGAATTTATAAAATGAATAAAATACCTAATAATCTAATCAAATAGATTAAAAAGGAGAAGGATAGTGATTAAATTAGTATATAGTAATATTAATGAAGCGTCAGAACAATTTGCTAAAATATTCGATGTTATGCAATGGGAATGGTGCGAAGATCTTGACGACGACTGGAATAGCGGATACATTCCTAATGCAGAAAATATTAAAGAGGCTTTAATTAAGTTAGAAAATAGTATTATTTACGGTTCTAATAATTCTGGCAGGTTAGAAGTTTTTACTACTTCATACTATGGAGAGGATTGGATATCTGATTCGGATTCTTCTCAGTACGCATATAGAATTAAATATAGAGAGGATCAAGAACAGATTAAAAAAGCTTTTATGAATGAAGAGTTTAAAGATAAAGGCATTGAGGTAGTGCCTATAAAAAGTTAGCTTATTTAAACTATACTTGGATAATATAAAAAAGGAGGTGTACTATGAAAAAATTATTTTGTATACTATTATTGATTTTATTAATTATAACAGGCTGTTCAGCAACTCCATCAAGCGTAAGCAAAAGGAAAGCTAAAAAATTAGCTTCTAAAATTACTTATGTTAGAGATTCAAGAACAGAATTATGTTATGCAGTTGTATCTAGTAGAGTTTATATGTTTGGTATTTTTCCATCAGCACAAAAAGGTTTAGGCTTAACACAAGTACCTTGTGCCGATTGTAGAGATGAGCTTGTAAACTGAATTTTAAACTATTTATTAAACTAAAAAGGAGAGAAGTTATGAAACACAAATTATTTTGGGTCTTGTTAGTTGTTTTAGGTTGTGGGTTTTTAAGTTTAAATGTAAGTACCTCTTTAGGTAGTGATTTAGACATTTTACGAAAAGCCATTGAAGATAAAGGAGTTAAATGGACAGTTGGAAAAACTTCAGTTTCTGATTTATCTATTGAAGAGATGAGAAAGAGATGTGGTGTAATTTTTCATAAAAACTACGCTACTAGGGAAAAAGGAGAGAATGTAGCTCTTTCTTTGGAGGCTGCAACAACCTTTTTTGATTGGAGAGATTGGAATATAGTAACTCCAATTAAAGATCAAGGAAATTGTGGTAGTTGTTGGGCTTTTGCTACAGTCGGAGCTTTTGAGTCCAAACTTTTAATAAGCGGAGTATCTGTAGGTAATGATTTATCTGAACAACTGATGGTGTCTTGTGATACTTATAACTATGGTTGCGGAGGTGGATATATGGATTACGCTTATGATTTTCTATATTATACAGGAACAGTAGAGGAGAATTGTTTTTTATATAAGGCTAGAAATTTAAGCTGCAACTCGTCTAATAAATGTTTAGATTGGAGACAAAAATTAATAAAAATCGGAGGTTGGGATTGGGTATCTAATAACGAAAATAGTATTAAAAACGCTTTAGTAAAATACGGCCCCTTACCTACTACTCTTCATGTATATGAGGATTTTGATAGTTATACAGGAGGTGTATATGAACGTGTCTCTAATATACTACTAGGTTATCATGCTGTAATCATAGTAGGCTGGGATGATAATCCTAAAGTTAACGATAGTATAGGAAAACCTTGCTGGATATGTAAAAATAGTTGGGGAACTGATTGGGGAGAAAGCGGTTATTTTAGAATAGTAAGAGGAGATAGCTGCAATATAGGAGCTTTAACTGCTTGTTTTTATCTTAATTCTACTCCTTCTTCTGATGAGATTATAAATAATTATTATATTACCAACAAAAAATCAGGCTGCTTCTTAAATGCTTTATAATAAAAAGATGTAAATTATATTAAATTTTTAGTTATTTTGTAGAAGGATTTAGAAGATGCGAATAAATTCAATTAATCCCTATTTAGTAAATATGTTGCTTCCAGAAAATAATAATCTTTTTAGGAGCAAAAAATCTAACAGTGTGAGTAGTGTTACGGTTAATGTATTTAATCTTATTAATAATTTACAAAGTATTACTACGGCTATTAAAACAGGTATTGCAGTAGAACAGAATAGCAGGTTAGATTATAGTAAGTACATTACATCTAATAATTCTACTATTCGTAGTCTTGCTAGAGAGATTACTAATTATTTTGATTCTGGTGCTGAAAAAATGTATAAAATAGAACAGTGGGTGCAACAGAATATTGAGTATAAAACAGATATAGAAAATTACGGTGCGTTAGAATGCTGGGCCTATCCGATAGAAACTTTAAATAGAAGAAGTGGGGACTGTGAAGATCAAGCCTTTCTAGTCCATACTTTAGGATTAGCTTCTAATGTAGAACCTAATAGGTTAAGGACTTACGGCGGATTAGTGTTTGATCCTAATAATACTGTACCTGGAGGTCATGGATGGACTGCTTACAGGAGAGAGGGAGATAATAAGTGGGTTACTCTCGATTCTACTTATTATTGTACTAGTAATTCTATAGTAGAAAGAAAACCTTTATCAGAAGACTTGCGGTATATTGATGATTTTTGGTATATACAAGCGGGTAAAACTATAGCTACTCCTTATGCAAATAAAGTTAGGTATGCTAAAGGACTTCTTTTAGATATACTAATCTAACAATATTAGGTTAAAATTAGTATTATGATACTGATAGTGTATAAAAATAATTAATCTTTTACTTGACAATTAAAAATTTTACTTGACAATTAAAAAAATTATGGTAATATTATTAACATAAGTAGTTAATAATAACCCTTTAAAATGGAGATATAGTGAAATGGTAGCTTTTTTTAGAATCTTACGGTTTCTTGCATTAAGCTGGTCAGTATTATAAGACGGTTAGGGTAATTTGGTTTTAAAATTTAATAGTAACCGCAGGAGAAAGAAATGCTGAGTATTTTTCCAGGGAACTTTATCAAACACAGGATAAAGAATATGTATTTTAGTATAAAATTTAACTATATAGCTACATCTATCACGTGTGTTATATTTAAGGAGAAAGAATATGTATAAACCAAGCATAAGTCTTGTTAATGGTGAAATAATTAAAGACCTTCTTGATCTTTGTAATGAGCATTTCATTGAGTCGTTTATAAAACCATACGCAGGAGCTAATTCAGAATGTAAATTTTGTGGGGCTAGGGAATTAAAAAGCGGAAAGGCAGATCATTTAGTCGCTGACTGTCCAGTAATGAAGTATCATGATATAGTAAATAAACACAAACGATTTATAGTAAAAATATAACCAGTGCATCCAGCGGACACAGGATAAAGAATATGTATTCCAGTATAAAACTTAACTATATACTTACCTCTATCACTTGTGACAGCGGAGGAACATCCAGTACACTACCAGAACTAATAGAAGTTCCGGATACTATTATAGGTGACGCTTCAAGTAACGGTTATAGTTATGAAAAGGATATTGATAGAGTAGGAGGTTTTGACACTGAGCCGGTAGATGTAGAATTTTTAAAATGGTTGGAAAAAATAAACCCTAAAATAAAATAAGGAATCTTAACTATGACAAAAGAAAGTTATAAAAAAATTGTTGATGCTAATAAAGAAAAGTTTAAAATATTAAAGGCTAAATATGATAAAGATAAAGAACTTATCCTTATATCTAACAGTAATGTTTTAGCTGATTATTTGTATGCAAATTCCAAGTATGAGATAGGAGATACTATTGAGTATAAGGACTATTATGAAAAGTGGAAAATAGGATATATTTTAAGATATAGCTTAGACGCTAACTTAGATATTGAATATGTATTAAAAAAGAGTAAAAATAAAGGAACTGAGGAGAGTGATTTTTTATTAGCCAATCGTGGTTTTCCTATAAGAGAGGAAGATATTAAATCTATTACAGAAGAAGATATTTAAGTTATAGATAGTATTTATGTAAAAATTGTAATAAAAAGAAAGAGGTAAATAAATGTCAGTTAAACAAAGGAGTATATAGATATGGTAAATGATTTTTTAATACAAGCTTACGGAGCTTATTGGGATAAAGATTATAGATCCAGATGTTTATTCTGTAAAACAGCATTATCTAAAGGTAAGAAATTTTTATATTGTTCTAAATGTATCCTATACAGTTTGAATAATAAAGATGAGATAGGTCTTTATCCACTAAAAGACACTGCCGGAAATATTATTACAAAAGATCAAGCTATTCATTATTTAAAAATAGGGTGGCTATTATATCCTTTAAAATATAATATAATAGAAGGGGAAGTGGTTTATGTATAAAATAGATATAGAATATATAAGTAAGTGTAATAAAGATAATAAGCTTAAAGTATGCGCTATTATAGAGTGTGTTGCTAGTCCTGATCATGGTTTATATGATAATACGTCTCCTTATTCTTGTCACGATAGAAATATTTTTAAAAGCGGTAAAAATATACATATAACAAAATATTATAATTTTGATGCAGAAGGTGTGGTTGATTTAAAGAGTGAAGTACAGAAGATTATTAGTAAAGTTAAAGATCTTATAGACGCCAGAAAAGAGTTACTTAGTGAGGGAATTATTAGAATTGAATATAAGGAAGGAGATAAAATAATGAGAGAATTTAAAGAACCTATATTTTTTGGTAATGACGAAGCTGAAGGGAAGGTAAATAAATTAGTAGATAGATTAGGAGAGGCTTGTAATATAACGTCCGGTAAGCAACAGCCTTGTCACTGTTCTTCTGAAGAAGATCATAAAAGATGTAAAGAGTATACATTAGTCATGGAAGAAGAGATAAAAAATATCATAAGAGATATCTTAGTAGCTTTAGGGTATAAAGATACTGTAGATATTAATCCAATACATAGGTAAGATAAGGAAAGGGTATTATTATGGATACAAATACTGTAGTAGTTCTTATTGAAAGATTAAAAGAAGTTGCTTTTAATAGAAAGCAAGATATGGAAGAGAGTGGTATAGATATATATGATTACCAGTTACCTGATTGTATTTTCAACAGAATTGTATGTGAAGAGTTTGGTATTGATGGTATTGATGATGAGATAGAAAATAAAATCTTAAAAGATATGGTAGACTCAAATGAGTGGATTAGACTTAGTGGCGGGTTTAATTTAAAATAAAAGGAGGTTATATAATAAAAAGGGTAGAAAGGAAAGCTGTTTATGTTTTATAAAATAGATGTAGAGTATATAAGTAACTGTAATGAAAATAATAATTTTAAAGTATACGCTATTATAAAATGTGTTAATGCTCCTTATGGTATCAGTAACGATTCTATTCATGATAATAGGTGTATTTTTAAAAATGGTGTGGATAGATGCGAGACAAAATATTACAATTTCGATAAAAAAGGTATGTATAATTTAAATAAAAAAGTACAGGAAATTATTAATAGAGCTAAAATTTTTATAGATTTAAGAAGAGAATTACTCAATAAGAAGAGTTTTATCAGAATTAAATATTAGTATTTGAAGCTGAAGCTAAGGTCAGGTATGCAGCAACCTTGCCACTGTTCTTCTGAAGAAAATCATAAAAGATGTAAAGAGTACACCAGGATAATGGAGGGAGAAGTAAAAAACGTAGTAAGAGATGTTTTAATAACTCTTAGGTATAAAGATGATGTTATACTAAAATCTTTTTATGAATAAAAAGAAAATAGGATTACTTATACTTATATAAGGATATTTATTATGAAAATTAAAAGGACAAGAAAAGAATATGGTGGTGGATGCTGTGAGACTATATTTGATGATAGTGAAATATTTAGTGTTATAGTCTGGCATTTAAGTAAGGGTATACGAACAACAATTACTGTTATAGATATGTATTATGATATTCATTTTGATGGCAGGCATGAATTTATATCAGATGAGGTTATGTATGGAGCAGCTTACTTTTAAAGAAATAATGAAGTTAATAACTTATAAAGAAAAGCAGGCTTTTGAAGATAGGAAAGATTATAAAATTAATGAGATTAGAAAATGTTTACTAATTAATTAAACAAATAAAAATTAAAGGAGATAATATATGAATTTAGATATATTAATGATAGATGTATTAAAAGATGTACGCAGGATTAAAATAGATTTAAAAAAGCTATAGTAGAGGAGATTAAACAACAAGGTATGACTATTCAACAATTAGTTGAAAAATTAGATATACTTCCATTAGGAATAGATATATTATTAAGTCATATCTATTGGTCTATAGAAAAAGCTTTAAATTTAAATATGGTAATTAAATTGGAGGTAGTGTGTGGATAAAAAATAAGGTGGGGTGCTGGTGCTGTGTGTTAGAATTTAAAGAATTGTGTATTATAAGGGATTTTAATATAATATTTAACTAAATGGGGGGGTTATAATAATGGAAGATGCTATTAAAAAGAATGAAGAGCTTGAAGAGCTTGAAGAGCTTGAAGAAGATGAAAGTATCAATACCAACAAGGGTAAATGTAATAAGATATTAAAAAGTATAGAAAGAGACAGGCGAGGTACTTTAATATCTTATTATGATTTTAGACAAGCTAATTCAGTAGTAGCTAGTTGGTTTGATCGTATATTAGCAGGTACTGGTGAAATACACGTTTTTAAGATGGAAGATAGTAGCTTTAAGTTGATACTGGTTACTACTTTACATGAGTATTATATTAGAGTACGGGGTATAGTAGGAGATAAGGACTCTTATTTAGGATGTATATATAACAACAGAGCTGCTGATCCTGGGGAGACCTGGATAAGAGGTTCAGATTTCCCAGACGGTAAGCTGATAATTAATGTTTTCTTAGATATAATCTATGCTATAGTTGGTAATGAATGTTTAAAGCTTAAAGGAGTAGTGGGGTATGTCTAATATTAGATTAAAAATTAAAAAGTACAATGCTATATATTGAATTGCATGCAATCTCAGGTATTAGTAACTTTGGATTTGGAACATTTTTACTTAATTTATAATCAGAAGAAGTTAAAATTGATTAATTTTTTAAAGACGCTTTATAAAAAAATGTATGATTCTAAAGAAACTTAATATTAGGAGAGTTATGAAAAATCATATAGAGAAGTATTAATTCTTTTATTACAGTCAAAAAATGAAGCTCTTAAAAGTTTTTATGACGGTTTAGAATACATTAAAGAAGATGACTTAAAGGAGGTACTTGGTTGGGAAGAGAAGAGGATCTGTGTGAAAGATTAGTTTTAGACATAAAAGAAGCTTTAGAGGATAAAAAGACTATATGTGATATAGATATATGTCCTTGGTGTTTAATTAATCAAGGTTACTATACAAAAGATAATGAATCATTACGGTTTTTATCTGAAGCTTGTAGCTTGTAATACGTGTTCTTATGGAGAAAGAAATGGAAGATGTGTAGATTCTAAAGGTAAGCTAAATAAAAGTAGTCTATATTATAAATTTCTTAAAAAGTCTATATGTATTGTTGATGTACCAAACGTAGTAGAGTATATGAAAGATGTATTAAAAGAAGAAGCTTGAAGCTTGAAGCTTGAAGCTTAGGGGGTGAATATAACTATTAAAACAAGTACTATAAAATTAACCAAGTCTTTAATTAATCAAATGCCTATTGTTGATAAAATAGATATTTTAAAATATGGGTTAGTATTAGGATATGAGGGTGAATACATATTACCATCAGATTATGTTTTGGAAGATAGCAGTACTACAATATGTAGGAAGATTGGTGTGTTTATTGTAAACCATTTAATTAGATATATATTTAAAAGTATTGAAGATATTAAAGATTTTTGGAAATGCTATACTACAATTTTAGCTACAATTATAGCAAAATATATACGTGTAATAGAGTATATTTTTGTACGTTTCCGAAATTTTATAGTAGAGTTGGTATAGATGAAGGTTTATAAAAGCCCTAATATTTGGCAAAAGTTCATAATTGTTCATTATAAAGAATTTAGCTATAAATAATCAATAGGAAGAAGTGGGGTAATGTGGGAAAAAGTGATGTAAGTGTCTACTATTAGTTAATATACCTTATAGTTCGTTAAAAGCTGGTTGAAGGGTCGTTGAAGGTCGTTAAAAGCTGGTTGAAGGGTCGTTGAAGGTCGTTAAAAGCTGGTTGAAGGGTCGTTGAAGGTCGTTAAAAGCTAGTTGAAGGTCGTTGAAGGTCGTTAAAAGCTAGTTGAAGGTCGTTGAAGGTCGTTAAAAGCTAGTTGAAGGTCGTTGAAGGTCGT
>Ga0114925_10001219_pt1 | contig 12486 bp, 13 predicted proteins | sample SumtaG_2_FD_87287 | JGI IMG/M metagenome (GOLD analysis project Ga0114925, IMG submission 87287) | Deep subsurface microbial communities from Indian Ocean to uncover new lineages of life (NeLLi) - Sumatra_00607 metaG | ecosystem: Environmental > Aquatic > Marine > Oceanic > Sediment | place... | reverse complement strand
TTACGCCCTATCCCCATTAACCGGTTTTATCTAAAACATAACCCATCCAAACATACCAGGGATCTGGTGTCAGGGATCAGTGGATCAGAAGACAGAAAACAGAAAACAGAGGACAGGAATCTTTACCCCATCTACATCCATATACGCCTATCGTTGAATGCTACCTTATACGCGTTAAAAAACTTTTCAACAGCCTTTTTCGCAGAAAATGGAACAAGGACACACCCGCTACCAAGCTTTTCTCCTTTCAATTCTGAAAGCACTCCGGGATAATTATAATTATCACGCGTTCGTGAATAAAATTCCCTGTTGAATTTTGCTTTTGCTTTTTGATCCAAATTGCCCAAGTCAAAAGAATAAATATGAAATGGTTTGAGATTGAGAAACATAGAGACATCGACATCGAATGGTTCACGAAGAAAGAGGATCTTCCCCTCTAAAAACAGATTCTGCAACAGGCCGGAATCGGTCTCGACCAGTTCCTTCTCAGCCCTGATAATAGGTTGGATGCTTCTTTCGAGTTCTAAAGAAATAATCGCATTCTGAACTTCTTCGATGGTCTCTTTTTTTTTCGTAATCAACATCAAGTCAATATCAGATCGTGGCCCGTAATCTTCTCTCGCAAAGCTGCCATAAAGGATGATAGCTTTTAAATCTCCAATAACTGATAGTTTCGAGACAATCTTTTTAAAAAGGTTTTTATTTTTCAATCTGCTCTCCGAATTTCTCTTCAAAAAAATCTAATATTTTGTTGAGATTTTCTATTGCTTTTTTTGCCCTGTCACCATTTACGCCATCATAACCGAGATCACCATATGCGAACCACACTTTTTTCATGGCTGCGTTTATCTCTTTCGGGTATCTGGCTTGCGAGAACTGATGTCTTTCCAGATGAGTTCCAAAATGGGTGTTTTCCTTGGCCGCATCGGCCTCAACAAGCTGCTCAACGACCTTAGTGGCAAGATCACCAACTACAGTATGTTGCCTCTTTTCAAAGGCAATTCTTACTGCTTCCAGCTTTTCTCGTGCCATACGAATGTGCTTTTCATATTCACCCATTTCAATTATCTCTCTTTGATTATGATAACGAAAAAAGGGCAAAAATACAAGATTTTCGTTATCATAAGGAAAGAAGGGGCAGCTAAAAAATATTGTACCTTGTCAATTATGTAAATCCTGCCCGCCCAGTTAAATGTGAAACCTGTTTAACCGGGGTCAAAAATTCAGGCGGCGATGGCCTCGTTGATTTCAAGGATAATGGTTTCTAATTTTCCATCAAACACCTTGCAAATCGTTTTGCATCTGTATGAGCTTTCATTTTGGTTTTCTTTGGATTGATAAACCGATTCCAATTTCATGTTTGAAGGTAGGAGCTATAATTCTATCTTCATCAAATCTTCCGCCAGGACCAGCGGGCCGGCATAGGTTTTGCGGCATTCTTTTTCAATATCGGTGTGGTCGCATTCCGGATAAAAGTGAGTGAGGACCAGTTTGCGGGCGTTGGCTCGTGTTGCAATTTTGCCCGCAAGGGAGGGTGTCAGGTGTCCACTGACTTCCAGGTCATCCGGAAACGCGGATTCACAGATAAGAATATCTGCATCCCTGGCAAGGGTAACGAGGTTGTCGCTGTATCCGGTGTCACCCGAGTAGACCACTGAATCTCCCCCTGGAGAGGTAATTCTATATGCAAGGCTCTCTTCGTTGTGTTCAACCGGTATGGATTCCACCGTAAAATCGTCATATCTGCAGGTGTCAAGCGCTGTGTTGTTTAGCTCCACGATACGGAAAAGGCCGGGTGCGAGTTCTATCCATTGGCCGTAGACCGTTTTCAACCCGTTGTAAAAATGTGAAAATCCCTTTCCGGCGATAATGGTCAGCGGGATTTGCCGCCGTAGACCGTCAGGATACTTGTTGGCAAACAAAAAAGGAACCAGTTCGCCGGTATGATCCGGATGAAGGTGGCTGTAAAAAAGATAAGAAATATCGAAAATTTCAGTATGGGCTTCAAGCAGCCGTCTCATGGTACCGGCTCCGGAGTCGAATAGAAGCTTGTGATTTTTTATTTTGATAAGCACAGAGCAGGAACTTCGCCTGAGTGAAGGAACACAGGTCCCTGAGCCGAGTATGGTCACGGATATTTTGTTATGATGCCCGTTCATTTACCTTTTGCACCCTTTTTCAACTTGATTCATGATCCACCTTAACACATCTTTGTCATCCTTATGATCGATAATCCCCTCCAGTTCAGGGACCGGAATCTCTGCGCGCGCCATGCTTTTATGTCCACCGGCGGAGCCCAGATGATCAAAGCATGCTTTTGCTACTTTTCCGGTATCTCCATGAAGGCCGTCGTTTCTGAAAACCATAATCAGCTTTTTATTGTATAAACCCGAAACGATACTCCAGTTGGCGGTATTGATTCTCATGAAAAAATCGGCAATGATGACACAGATGTCCGGACTTGCGACAGGACCAAGATGGGCGAAGACTCTGCCTTTACGCCGGCGCATCTCGTTCAGAGCGGTTTTGAAGTATTTCAATAGATCAACGCTCAGATCGGATTGTTCAATCTTTCGGGCAAGATGAATATTTACATGGTGAAAAAGAAACTGAAATGCATTTAAATCTTCAACTAACGTCTGTCTTTCGAAGTTGTTCGTGTCTGTTTTTATGGCGTGAAACAGGCCGGTGGCCAGTTTTTTGGAAGGTTTGATTCTGGCAGCCCTCAAGTATTCCGTCAGGATACTTGCCGTGGCCCCATATTTCGGGCGGATGTCCATAAAAGGGGCTTCAGCGCCGGTTTCAGGATGATGATCGATGATCGCATCCGGTTTCATATCCGCAAAGGCTTCATGGTGATTCGGTTGGGAATCGACGATAACATGGCGGGTGTATTGAGCCGGGTCGATTTTGTTGAATTGCGTGAGCTTGACCCCCAGCAGGCGTATCATGGCAATGTTGTCGGGTCGTTTGATGATATTGATATTGGAGATGGTTACACTGGCCACCTTTCTCCACAGCAATCGCTTTACCGCCATGGCACTTGCAATGGAGTCCGGATCGGCATTTATCAGAATTAAAACAGAATCCTGACCCGAGAAGAGGGTATAAAACCGTCGCAATCTTTCAGGAGAAGAAACTTTCATATAAAAATGATGTCCTCTTTAGCGTTGAAGAATCCTTGTCCGGAAAGCGTCAGCCGGGGTTGTATCATCGTTGTTTCATCAGGTGATAACGTTTCAGGATGATACAATACATCAAAACCGCCGATAAGCCGCTAATTGATCACATTAAACCACCCGCTATGCGGGTCGAGTCTCACTCAGCCGAGCCCTCTTCCCGGTGCCGGAACAGACCTTGCCCGGAGGATGAAGTTTTCCGGAACATACCACGGATACTACGATGGACCGGGACATATTTCAATATAAAATCTTCATGAGTGATTCAGATGCAGGCGCTGTAGGATATAACTATATTAAATAACAAAGCTTTTACCCTAATTGAGCGAAAGTCGAGTATGCCTCAGATCCAATTTTGTTTACGATCATTTAGGGTTTTACTATCTGCTTGACAGTACGGAAGCGAATCTGGTATCTCATACGTCGTTGGTATGATTAATTGCAACTTGATGATTTTTTCATAAAAACGGGAAGTTATCCACCTTCAGAGTGCCGGAGAAAATTTTTTTCATCCCGTAAAAAAAGTGTCGGGGACGATAAACAAATCAAAGATGATGCAACTGGATCCCTTTAGCGGACGGTTGTATTTTTTTTCTGGATAATATTTGGGACAAAGGAGGAGGCTGATAGATGAGATTCGGTGGGTTGATACTGGTGATCTTCTTAATGGTCTTGGTTACATTTTCAATTTCGGCGCGGGCATCCGATCAGGGCGTTACGGCAACCCATGAAGCACCATCAGACGCAGCGCATTCTGTTGAAGCTGCAGGGCGTCAACAAAGTCATGGTGATGTGGTTGCGCATTCCGGTGCCGCAGCGGAGCACGAGAAAGATCACGGCAAAGCAAAACACGGGCGCGGCCATATCAATTTGGGGGAGGTTCTTCCGCTCTGGAGCTGCATTCCGTTTGCCTGTATGCTGCTTTCGATCGCCCTTTTCCCTCTGCTTGCAGAGCATTTCTGGCATCACAATTTCGGCAAGATCTCGGCGTTCTGGGCGGCGTCCATGGCACTCCCTTTTCTATATGCCTACGGAGGGACCGCCCTGTATGAGATTCTTCATATTACTCTGGCGGATTATGTCCCGTTTATTATCCTTTTGTGGGCGCTTTTTACGATTTCCGGCGGGATCGTCCTTAAGGGTTCGATAAGGGGAACACCGGTTGTGAACACCGGTATGATTCTTCTGGGTACGGTACTGGCTTCGTGGATGGGAACAACGGGCGCTGCCATGCTGATTATCCGTCCCTTTTTAAAGGCCAATGATTATCGAAAGAACAGAACTTTTATGGTGGTTTTTTTCATCTTTCTGGTGGCCAACATCGGCGGTTCGCTGACGCCGCTGGGTGATCCGCCTCTATTTTTGGGATTTCTCCACGGGGTTACCTTTTTCTGGACCTTTAAGATATTGCCGCACATGCTGGTTACCGTCGGTATTGTTTTGGGGATTTACTTTTTGCTGGATACGTATCATTATAAAAAAGAAGGGGTCAAGGCGCCGGATGACGGGGTCAAGGAGCCGCTGAAGCTGGAAGGCAAATACAATTTTATTTTTCTCGCAGGTGTTGTCGGATTCGTGCTCATGAGCGGGATGGTAGATTGGGGTGAAATCAGCACACTCGGGATTCACAGGGCCGTTCAGGACTGGGTGCGGGATATTCTATTGATCATAATGGGGATCCTATCTTTATGGGCGACACCAAAGCAGCTGCGTGAGGACAATGAATTTACCTGGTTTCCCATTGTCGAGGTAGCCTACCTCTTTATCGGTATATTCATTACCATGACCCCCTGTCTCCTATTGCTCAAAGCGGGATCTAAGGGGAATCTGGCATTTTTAATCAACGCGGTAAAAGAACCGTACCATTACTTCTGGATTACGGGCACGCTTTCAGCCTTTCTCGATAATGCACCAACATACCTTACGTTTTTTAACACGGCTCTCGGGAGTTTTTATGCAGACCTGACCGAAGCCCAGGCGGTACCGCTTCTCATGACGGAAAATGCCATATACCTGAAGGCGATCTCCACGGGTGCTGTTTTTTTCGGGGCGTGCAGCTATATTGGAAATGCACCGAATTTTATGGTCAGATCGATTGCCGAGGAAGCCGGGACACCGATGCCGAGTTTTTTCGGATATATCTTTAAATATTCGCTGGTGTTTTTAATCCCGACGTTTGTTGTTGTGAGCATCATCTTCTTCTGAGAGATAAACACCCTCTGGAATTTGAGAAACAGGTTTTTTCAGAAAAATGGATCAAAAAGAGCAAATAGATTTAAAAGGATCGAATATCGCGATCGTCGGAGGGGGCAAGGTCTGCAAGGCATTTCTCCGGATTATTTTAAGTGACCGCTTCAGCGATCAGGGCGTTAACATCCTGGGTGTGGCGGATACGAATTTTCACGGGGAAGGATTGAAATTTGCACGGGAGAAGGGGATATTCACCACCCATGACTATAAGGCGCTGTTCGAGTTTAAAGAGCTTGAAATGATCTTGCAGCTGGCGGAAGATGACCGGCTCAGCGAGGAATTAAAAAAGGCGAAACCCCCTCATGTGAAGCTGGTCGCCCACTTCGAGGCCATGTCCCTCTGGGATTATCTTCAAATAGAAGTGAAGAAGAAAAAGGCAAAAGAAGAAATACGCAACAGTCAACTGGATATTGATAAAGTTGATGAGATATTTGACCGGTATTCCAATCGTATCGCTAAAATTGTCAAAGACAGGGCGGATCATCTGCAGGTGCTGGAAAGAGAGCTGGTTGAAAGTGAAAGGGCCGTGGCTCAGATCATTCAGGGGAGCACGATACCGACCTTTGTTGTGAACAAGTATCATATTGTGACCCACTGGAACCGGGCGTGCGAAAAACTGACAGGATCTTCCGCCGGGGACATTGTCGGAACCGATAGACAATGGGTTCCATTCAGACAGGAAAAGCGGCCGATTATGGCCGATGTGATCATCGACGACATGAAAGCGGATGAATTAGAGCGGTTATACGGCGACAAGTGGCGCAAGTCGGCCCTGATAGAAGGGGCATATGAAGCGGAAGAATTTTTTCCGCATCTCGGAGAGAGCGGCAAGTGGCTTTTTTTTACCGCCGCACCGATTAAATCGCCGGATGGAAAAATCGTCGGGGCCATCGAAACGCTCTGGGATAAAACGGAAGACAGAAAGGCGGAAGAAGAACGGGAACGTCACAACAGAGAGCTTTCCGCACTGTATGAAAAATACAGAAAATCAGAAGAAAAGTACAGGACGCTATTCGACAATGATCCCAACCCTACTTTTATTATCGACAGTGAAACCTATGAAATACTCGACGTCAATGATCGGGTGCTGGACTGTTACGGGTATTCAAAAGATGAATTGTTGGGAATGTCATTTTTGGAAATCGGAGATAAAGATGACGCGAAAATTGCCGCGGACCTGGGAAAGCTGGCCAGAGACAGGTCCATTCTTTTTTCTAAAAAACGGCATTACAAGAAGGGACAGAAACCTTTTTTTGTCAATGTGAGTGCCTGTTACGCGAACTATGTTGGGACAAACGTTCTGATCGTTTCCACAACCGACATCACCGAGAACATAGAAAAGGAGACCCAGTTGATTCAGGCCGGCAAAATGACCACTTTGGGTGTGATGGCCGCGGGTATGGCCCATGAAATCAATCAGCCCCTGAATGTCATCCAGATTTGCGCGGATTTTTTTCTGAAAATGTTGAAAAAAGGTGAGCCGATCAAGGATGATGATCTAAAGATCATGGCCAATGATATCGTTGCCAACGTGGAACGGGCGGCCGGCGTGATCAAACATGTCAGGGACTTTGCCAGACAGTCCGAGGTTGTCCGGAGCAAGGTGAATATCAACGATCCCATCCGGGATGTGTTCAAAGTTCTCGGTAACCAGTTAAAGGTTCATCAGATACAGCTTGAACTCGATTTGGCCCCGGACCTGCCGCATATTATGGCTGAACACAACCGGCTGGAACAGGTCTTTATCAACCTGGTGACCAATGCCATTGACGCCATGGACGAGAAGGCCGGTCTGCCGGATTTCAAAGACTCTGAAAAGCGGCTTAGAATAACATCATTTGCTGAAAACGGAATAGTTGTGGTAACGGTATCCGATACGGGTGTCGGTATACCCGAAGAAGTTAAAGATCAGATTTTTGAACCCTTTTTTACCACCAAAAACATCGGAAAGGGCACCGGATTGGGGGTCAGTATCAGTTACGGGATCGTTAAAGACTATGACGGGACCATTGAAATTGAAAGTCAGGTTGGCAAAGGGGCAACATTTAAACTCAGCTTTCCGGTTTTATCGCAAGGCATAAGTGAAGCTTATTCGTATGAGAAAGATTTTAATCATCGATGATGAAGAAGGCAATGTGCGGGTTCTCTCCATGTCATTGAGAAGCGATGGCTATGATGTTGTCACCGCCTACAGCGGTGAAGAGGGCCTGGATGTGTTCAATCAGGAATCTCCGGATATTGTACTCACCGACTTAAGAATGCCCGGTCTGAGCGGTCTGGATATTTTAAAAAATGTTAAGGAGTCCAGTCCTGAAACAGAGGTCATTATCATCACCGGTCATGGGGATATCGATTCCGCCATAGAGGCCCTTCAATACGGCGCGTCCGATTTTATCAACAAGCCGATCAGAGAAGAAGGTCTCTCCATCGCGCTCAAGAGAGCCAAGGAAAAAATTGATATCCGGTTTAAGCTCAAAGAGTATACGGAAAACCTGGAAAATGTGGTCAAGGAGGCTACGGACGAGATCTGGCGAAAGTCCAACTTTCAGATTAAACTGATTCGAAGCTCCAATGACGGTATTGTGGCCACGGACAGCCAGTGGAAGGTGGTCATTTACAATCCGGAAGCAGAAAGAATCTTTGGATATCCTCCATCCGAGGTTATCGGCAAAATGAGTATCGCCGACTTGTATCCGCCTGAAATAACCGATATCTTCATGAAGGGTACTGGCACCAAGAAAAGTGTAAGGGGGTTGCCGTGGATAGAAACCCTGATTTTGAAAAGAAATGGTGAAAGCATCCCGGCTCGATTTTCAGGCAGCCTTCTGTATGAAAAAGGAAAGGTGATGGGCAGTGTTGCTTTTTTTCAGGATCTCCGGGAAATAAAACAATTGGAAAAGGAACTGGTCAGATCCGAAAGTTTAGCTGCTGTGGGTGAAACCGTAGCCGGTTTGGCCCATTACATAAAGAACATACTGATCGGCCTTGAAGGAGGAAGCTATGTCGTCGATGTCGGGCTTGACAAAAATGACACGGATAAGTTAAGAACCGGCTGGCAATCGATTCAGAGAAATATTGGGCGGATATCCGATCTGGTTTTTGATTTACTCACCTATTCGAAGAAACGAGAACCCGAATCTCAAAACTGCTTTCCCAATGAAATCGCGAATGATGTGGTTGAACTTGTTGAAAAAAGGGCAAGGGAAAACAACATCCGAATTTCAAAGGAGTTTGACTTGTCCATCGATGAAGTGACCATGGATCCCCGGACGGTTCACCGATCCCTGTTGAACCTGGTCACCAATGCCATTGATGCCTGTTTGTTCGATGAGGACACGGGAAAGAACTGGGAGATTTGTGTAAAAACGGTCCGTGAAAACGGAAACATCATCAGATTTGAAGTTCAGGATAATGGTTCCGGCATGGCTCAGGAGGTAGAAGACAAGCTTTTCTCCTCTTTCTTCAGTACGAAAGGCGGTCGGGGAACCGGGCTCGGTTTACTGGTTACCAAAAAGCTCATCGAAGAGCACAAAGGAACAATTGAATTTACATCCCTACCGGGTAAAGGGACGACGTTTATCTTACGATTACCCTTTGAAGAATTGAAAACTTTTTGATCGAATTGCTCCCCGAGTATGGGGAATTGCGCTCAGGGAATAAATCAAGGAGGATGTATTATGGGTAAAAAGGTGCTGGCTGTTGATGATGATCCTGATGTACGGTCATTTGTTTTAACAGTTCTGGAAGAAAACGGATATACACCTCTGGTCGCACAGAATGGTGAGGAAGGAATGAACGCCATAAAGGAAGAAGCGCCGGATCTGGTTATCCTCGATATTTTGATGCCCAGAGGGAGCGGTGTTCGGTTGTATCGCGAGTTAAAGACCGATGCGTCCCTGAAGCATATACCGGTCATCGTGCTTTCCGGAATCGCTGAAAAATCATTCCTTCGTTCCCAGAAAGCCCTGACCGAATTCAGAGGCGGGGATGTGCCGGAACCGGAGGCCTATCTGGAAAAACCGGTAAAACCCGGAGAGTTGGCGGAGACCATTAAAAAAGTCATCGGCTGATTCCATGATATTTTATGGACCCACACAGCGGGGAGTTGCAGGATTATGGAGATCAAAAAAATTCTCTTTGTAACCAAATTTCAGGAATTGTGCTTTGACGCCCTGCAGTCGTTGTTGAGCCTGAGAAAATCGGGCCTGGAACATGTGGTTTTTCTGAATGTCATCGAAAGAGAAAAGGTCGCCATGCGACGGGGCACCGGGTACCTGAAGGATGAAGAGATCCGCCTGAGGGAGATGGCCAACATCCGTTTTATCGATTGGGCGGAAAACCTGTTTGAGCAGGGCATGGAGGTCGGCGCCTATATTGTGGTCGGTGATCTGGTTCCACAGGTCATTAAAGCCGCGCAGAAAGAAGAAGCGGATTTGATTGTGGTCGGGCGCTCACACAAAGGAGTTCTGGAGGCATTGTATTCGGGCTCGGAAGTTACGGAGCTCCTTCGAAGAACCGCTATTCCCGTCGTGGTATTCAAACATCTGTCGGAAAACCTGCTGGTACCGAAGAGGCTCTTTGATCGACCCCTTCTGGCGACAGATTGGTCACCCGCCAGCCTGAAGGCGGTGGAATATCTGAAAGGCTTGAAAGATGTTGTCCGGGAAATTAATGTTGTTCATGTGGTCAGCGAAACCGAGTTGAAAGGCGATTCAACACTGGATGTACAGAAAACCCGAAAGCAGAAAAGACAAAAGCTCGCCGAAATCTGTGATGTTTTTGAGGCCGGAGGGATACCCGCAAGGCCTCATGTACGGGTCGGTGATCCGGACGAGGAGATCGAAAAGGCGGCACGGGAATACCAGGCGACCATGATTGTTGTTGGCTCTTCGGGAAAGGCGGCATGGGTGGAAAGATGGCTCGGAAGCACTCCGCAAACCATTGCTGAAAAGTCGATCTTCCCGGCAATGTTAATCCCGCCTGAACAAGAGTGATGGTTTCGTAAAAAGTCTGTTTTTGCTCTCTCCGTCGTTTGCAAAATGACTTTTTACGAGTCTGTCAAGAGTAAGTCGTTAAAAACGATTTCGATACGGGTTTCCGGTCTCTGGATTCTGGATGAAGTCTGGGATTTATGTCTGATATGACAAGCATCCACTATCGAGCATCCAGCAACACTTTATCACGAGTAATGTCATCTGGTTATATTAACTTCAGCGGATTAAGAAGACGTTCCGATTGAAGATTAAATAGGAGGATTCGATGGCGGTAATAACCATTTCCAGACAGTTTGGCGCAGGAGGAAGAACCCTTGGTAAAATGATCGCCAAAGAATTGGGATACACATTTGCGGATCAACAGATTATCCAGAAGATTTCGGAAACAGCCAATGTTTCGCCCCACTGGGTGGAGTCGATCGAAAAGGAAGCCGGTACGCGGCTCACCAAAATTATCGATCGTATGGTTTCAATGAGATGGATTGACCGTGTTTTAAAAGAAGAGCGCGGATATATAGACGAAGAAATTTATCTTGATTATCTTGTTGTGATCATTTCCCAGGTCGCCGAAGAGGGAAATGCTGTAATTATCGGCAGGGGAAGTCAATATATTTTGAACGACCATCCGGATGCCCGACATATACTCCTTGTCGATGAGGTTGAAAACCGGGTGAAATTCATGATGGAGAATTATGATCTTTCCCGCAAAGAGGCGGAGAAGGTTGTGTTCAAAGAAGACAAACGGCGGTTGAGTTTTTACGGTAAACTCGGCAAGACGGATTTTGACAACCCCGGCCTTTACCATCTGGTGCTGAACATGGACAGATTAAATATGGAAAAGGCATTACAACTCGTACTACAGATGGTAAATTCGTAGAGTTCGGGCAAAAGCACCCTCTCTTTCCGGTTTGGCGCTATCGCTCCACGGTTTTGAAACCTTCGAAGCACAGAACGTCCAGCCCGAATTACTCATCATGCGGTCTTCCCGAAATCAAAAAGGGGTCTGTTGCGAGCCCTGTTTGTGTGTGAGAAATTCGGGTTAACCCTTTTGAATTTCTTAACCGAAAATCCGGGTTATTTGCTTGACATTAAGGAGAAAGATCTGATATCAATCATCTTTTTTGTGTTTAAGTCAATTCCTCGAGATAACAAATAGCCCTAAAATTTCAGGCCGTTATAGGAGGATGGGCGGCACAGAAGATGCAGAAGATGGTTCTCGACTTTAAGAAAAACCGTGCGTGGGCTGAGAATCTTCAAATTGTGACGCAACTGGGCCTGACCATGGCCGGTTGCATCGCTCTTTGTTTTTTTATCGGGCTGTATATCGACCGATGGTTGGGGACAAAGGGTGTTTTTCTTACTATCTTTATTATACTGGGTGTTGTCGGTGGCGGCGTCACCGTGTACCGCCAGATTTTAGAGATTATAGAGGACGAAGCAGACAAGAAATGACGGTTTCGTAAAAAGTCTGTTTTTGCTCTCTCCGTCGTTTGCAAAATGACTTTTTACGAGTTTATCAAGAAATATCAGAAAAATGGAATCGATCCGTCAGACCCAGAAAAAATACTGCTCCACTGCGATAATGGTGGCCATTTTTGCGGGACTGTTTTTCATTGCCGGCGACCAGAGTGCTGTTGGAAAGGGGTTGATCCTGGGAACCGTTTTCAGTATCGTCAACTTCATTTTGATCGGTGAAATGATACCGCGCAAAATGGGTAAGACAAAGGGCAAAACGTTCGGGTTATCCCTGGGTTCAATATTTTTCAGACATATTTTAATGGCCATACCGATCATCATGGCTGTAAAACTCGAACAGTTTCATCTGTTTTCCGTCATTGCGGGGATTTTTATGGTCCAGCTGATGATACTGGGGGATCATGCATTAAATATCATTTTCCGCCGTTGAATCTGAATTCGAATGATTAACATAATCATTTTCACAAGAAAACCAGTTTTAGGACATTGTAGCTTATGGGAGAACTCGGCAGACTACACCAGTTAATCATCAATGTGATGGGATACAAAGTGGCTTTCAACCTTGAAGTCATTTTAATGACGTGGAT
>Ga0114925_10001218_pt1 | contig 12490 bp, 13 predicted proteins | sample SumtaG_2_FD_87287 | JGI IMG/M metagenome (GOLD analysis project Ga0114925, IMG submission 87287) | Deep subsurface microbial communities from Indian Ocean to uncover new lineages of life (NeLLi) - Sumatra_00607 metaG | ecosystem: Environmental > Aquatic > Marine > Oceanic > Sediment | place... | reverse complement strand
CTAGGTTCTGTTGACATATCATCGTATTTATAGAAACCTGAAACGATAACGAATTTTGTTATTTAAGGTCTATTTACTTTGTTTGCTGAGTCTATCAGTATCCAAACCACTCAAGAAATTGAGTGGTTGAAAAAGGTTGCCTTTTGGGGTACTTTGGGTTTTTATGCAGTTAATTATTGAAAACTTGAGGAGTTAATTATGGCAACAGCAGTTAAGCTTTCAGAAGGTATTGTTTCTGAAGCAAGAATTATGTCCAAGGCGTTAAATCGTTCTATTGCTGGACAAATAGAACATTGGGCAAAGATAGGTAGAATAGCTGAAGAGAATCCTGATCTAACATATGAATTTATAAAAAATATTCTTATTGCTCGTGAAGAAGCAAAAGAGGATAAGTTAGAAGTATATAATTTTGGCGTAAAGTAATTTGTTTTGTCATGTTCGCTGTTGGATCACACGAAAATTTTTATAGAAACCTGAAAAAATATATTAATATTTTTTATAAGGGATTTTTAATGAACAATTTTAGAGTAGCACTTAGTAAGTTTTTAGTATTTATTTTTATAGTCGCTCAAGTTTGTTTTGTCCATGCAAAGCGTAAGCGTGGTATAAGAATGATTGACAGAGAAAAAAACCCATATTGGATAAATAACAGAAAAAGAGTATCTGTAAATCGTAAACGTGGTATTAGAATAATTAACAGAGAAAAAAATCCATATTGGGGTAAGCATAAAAAAAGAGTTTGAATAGAGCTTTTTTGTAATAGTATTTTTTGGTAAAGTGAAATTTGTTCTGGATGATTTTTACTTTAAATATCAGCCTTATTTCGATCTTCAATAACTTGTTATTTCGGCTAATCGGTTAGGAGCCTGTATCTATTGGTACAAGTTAAAAGATGCTCATAAATATGGTTTGTATAATGGACTAAGTGTGTAGTGGTTTAAGATAGTGATAGTTTTAAAAAAGATAAATAATACTTTAAGTAAGGTTTTTCAGGAGTAAACAAATGAATAAAGAATTTGGTAAAAAATTGGCTATGGCGTTTATTCTATGCGCTTCTTTGTGGTTTATACAACCAAGTATGAAGGCATATACAACTACCACAACAACGGTTCATCATACTCCTTCTTTTCTGGAGTCTCTTTGTGAAACTAATCCCAAGTTAGGCGTTTATGTAACCTTAGGCGTAATAGCAGGTGGTATCGTTGGGTTTATTGCTTATGTTATTGGAGAAAGTGAGCGTAACCAAGTTCGGCGCTGGTGATAACTTTGAGCCAAGGGAACAATCATTTAACTATTGTGGATTTCCTACTTTTTTTTCGGCAGCAAGTTTTAATCCGTAACCTTGAAGTTGGCTAGGTTCAACTGTACGTGGAAACGGTATTCACTATGGTTGTGCCTATCGGTTCTCCCATAAGAAATTGAGTTACACATCCTTTTTTTGCACCATTAAAAATACACGATAGTTTTGGTTTCTGCGCACCAAGTAATTCCTCCACTTTTTTGAGCATGCCTCCTGTAACGTCTGATTTGCAAGAAGAGCCTCCGATATGTTTTTTTACTAAATCGAAATTCTTTTGGTTTATTTCGGGAATAACAGTACCAGTTTCATCGAGTATTCCATCTTCTATAGAGGCAAGTCCGATTCGGTCTACACACAGCGTTGTACCAAGGTAAGCTACTATTTGATCACCAGAAAGGATACACATACACTGTTTTGTGTCTAATACGATATCTCCATGAAGTACAGGGACAACGTTGTTATCAAGCAACTGGGATATGATATCAATATCCATAGTTTTAATTTTTTTATTGCAACAGACAGTGCAACTTGAAGGGTGAATAGGAAAAGCTGGAACGCCACTTAGATTAAGCATTTCAACAATAAGACTGTTGAGTTCTTTTACACTATCGTGGCATTTCCAGATGTCATCCATATTTTCACTATCAAGTTTTGTCTTCAGATCATATTCTTTGGCTATTGCGTGTGCTAATCCACCTCCACCTGTTACCACTATAATTCTGTGATGAGGGTGTTTGGATAGAAATTCTGATATTTCTTTGCAGATGGTTATAATAGTGTCATAGCGAGTGGAACCAAACTTTTTTTCTTTGTTGGTAATGACACTTCCACCCAGTTTGATGATCGATATTAGATATTGCTTAATTTCTGTTTTAGTTTGTGCGTTTGCATAGAAACTAAAAATTATTTGGGTGAAAAATATGAATAGGCTTGTTTTTTTAATCATGTTGACTCCCTATTTCTTTTTAGGCAACAATCTTAATCCGTAATCTTGAAGTTGGTCGGGTTCAACTGCGCTTGGTGCCTGCATCATTAAATCGTACATGCGTTGTGTTTTTGGGAATGCCATAACTTCTCTGATGGTTTTTTCGCCAGCAAGCAACATAACCAAACGATCAAGGCCAAGACCAAGGCCGCCATGCGGTGGAAATCCAAGTGTTTGTGCTTCAAGCAAGAAGCCGAATTTTTTTTGCACCTGTTCTTTTGTAAGACCAAGTAGACCAAACACTTTTTGTTGTTTTTCTGAATCGTGAATTCTTATCGAACCACCACCAAGCTCAACGCCATTTAAAATAACATCGTACGCTTTTGCTTTCATTTGGCCTGGTTCAAGTTTTTCCCAACCATCTTGTGGTGAAGTGAATGGATGATGCATTGCATCCCAACGTTTTTCATCTTTGTTGTATTCAAACATTGGAAATTCAACAATCCATGAAAAATTGAACACATCTTTTGGAATAATATCTAGTGCATTTGCAAGTGCCAAACGAAGTCTGCCGAGCAATGGCCATGCATCTTCGTACTGACCTGCAATCAAAAACAGTACGCTGTCGGTACCAACATTGTGGAAAATTTTACCTGCTTGTTCTTTAAAGGTTTCTGGTAAGAATTTTGCAACAGGAGAATCGATGGAGCCATCTTTTTTGAATCGAATCCACAACAACCCCTTAGCACCCATTTTTTGTGCTTTCTCTGTCCAGGTGTTTAGCTCCGAACGGGAAAATGGACAGTTGCTAACATGGATTCCGCCAATCTTGCCACCTTTTTTCAAAACGGGTTGCAAGAATTTTAGTTCTGTATTTTCAAAAAGTTTTGTGCATTCACGAATTTTTAATCCAAAACGTAAGTCAGGTTTGTCAGATCCATATGAACTGAATGCTTCGTCATATTTCATACGAGGGAATGGAAGTTCGATTTCAATTTTGAACAATTTTTTAAAAATATGATGCAAAAATCGCTCAACGGTTGAAATAATATCATCTTCTTTGACGAAGGACATTTCAAGATCAAGCTGTGTGAACTCAGGCTGCCTATCTGCACGCAAATCTTCGTCACGGAAACAACGAGCTACCTGGAAATATTTTTCCATGCCGCTTGCCATCAAAAGCTGTTTGTACAATTGTGGAGACTGTGGCATTGCATAAAAATTACCAGGGTGAATACGGGAAGGGACCAAAAATTCTCGGGCACCCTCGGGAGTATTTTTTGTCAAAATAGGCGTTTCTATTTCGTAAAATTCCTCATTGTTTAAAAATTCACGAATGGCAAAAATAATATTGTGCCGAAGTTTAATATTATTGTGCATTTTTGGACGACGTAAATCGATATAACGATATTTGAGTCGCAACTCTTCATCAATCTTTTCAGCTTCATCAACAGCAAAAGGAGGTGTTTTTGAGGCACTATGAATGGTAAGACTTGTAACCTGTAATTCCCATTTGCCTGTTGGCATATCAGAGTTTATGGTTTCTTTAGTTCGTTCAATAACTGTTCCAGTTACAGAAATAACAAACTCTGAGCGAAGAGCGTGAGCAGCTTTATGTGCTTCCTTGTCAAATTCTGGATTAAAAACAATTTGCATGATGCCGCCTCGGTCGCGCAAATCGATAAAAAGTAATCCGCCATGATCTCGACGTCGATTTACCCATCCAGAGAGGTGAATAGTTTTATTCAGATGCGAACTATTAACAAGTCCACATGAGGTCGTACGTTCAAAAAGTTCCATGGCGTTTTCCTTACCTAAAAATAGAGGGATATTACATGAAAAAGTGTACCTGTAGCTGCTAATTTGTCAATTTGAGGGATGACTTGGTCTATTGTAAAAAAGATTTTTTAGGATCTTGGCACTATTTTTTTTCACAGATGTGATAATAATATTCAAGTTTTTGTGATATTCCTGGCAATCAATTTTTTTATGAAGAAAGTGATGGAGTGATGGATTTTCAAGGCCTTGTTGTGCTGCAGGGTAATAAAATAGTTTTTGCGTCGTTTCAAAAACAAATTTTTCTTCTGCATTTCCGGTTAAGCACCGAGAAAGTTCTGAAATAAGCAAAGCAATTTCATTTGCTTTATCAGGATGTTTTTTTTGAGTTGCATGAATCAGTTCAAGTAAATGATGTTTGTGCTTACAAGGGTTGACCGCCAGGTTAAGTGATTTGTTTTCAAGCGCATGTTTGAGTTCATGATATGTCCATTGATTCGAGGTAAGAAGTTTTTTTACTTGGTCAAAAATGGCTTCATATTGAGAAGGTTTGTACAAAGTTAGCGTGTTTGTTGCAAAGCAAATTGCAAGAAGATACGTAAAAAGTAGTTTTTTTATAAAGTGTTTCATCGCTTATAAATTTTTTGCATGCACATATACCTATTTGTACTTAAAATGAAGGCTTTTTTGCATAATGTCAATAGCTTTATTGACGATCTATATTAATTTCTTTACATTGAACTTTAGTTTATCTCTCTGACCCTTTCCAAAGGAGAATTAAGGTTATGGTACTCATGTGCCGTATGGCTATTCGGAAATAAGTCCGCGTTCCTACATTTTTCTGTCCGGCAAAACCGGATAAGTTTTCCAAAATATAATTCAGTTTTTTATGCTATGAGTATGGCATATCCATAAATAATGATTGGAATAAATCATGAGTACAAAATTTCTAGAGATTGTTGATATAGAAAAGCAATTTGGCAAAACCAAGGCGCTCAAAGGAGTTTCTCTGACCATTGAAAAGGGTAAGATTATAGGCCTGCTTGGTGTAAATGGTGCAGGTAAAACAACCTTGTCGTCAATTCTTGCAACAATCAAGCCTCCAACGGCAGGCGATATTTTTTTTCAGGGAGATTCAATTTATGCAGATATTGCGTCATTTCGCAGAAACATTGGTTATTGTCCACAATCTGCAAATCTAATTGATGAACTTACTATTGAGCAAAATCTTGTTGCCCATGGTAGGTATTTTGGACTGGACAAAAAACAGGCGCTTGCTCAAGCACATGAGCTTGCGCATAATCTTATCTTTACAAAATATTTGCAGTACAAACCGTCAGAGCTTTCAGGTGGATACAAACAACGAGTTTCTATTGCGCGTGCGTTGCTTCACAAACCACAATTGTTGATTCTTGATGAACCAACCTCTGCGCTTGATCCTCATATTCGTAAACAATTATGGCAGGTGATTAAGGATATGCGTTCTAAAGGGGTGACTATTTTATTAACGACACATTACATCGAGGAAGCAGAATTGCTTTCAGATTATGTCTGTGTGCTTGATAAGGGGTTAGTTCGTTTAGTCGATACTCCGAAAAATTTAATCAAAGAGTTTGGTAAAAATAAATTAGAAGATGTGTTCATTCAGTTAGCTGAAGAACAAATGGAAGATCAATGAGTACACTTGTTTACTTGAATGTCATTAAAGAACTGGTAAAAACGGATCTGACGATTTTTAAACAGTTTGCGGTTAGAAAATGGATTGATATGTTCATTTATATCGTAACAGTGACTGTTATTTTTGCATATATTATGCCATCGTTCGGTTTGGCAAAAAGCCATGGTGCTTTTATGGTAGCAACTTTGTGTTCAACTGTTGGTCTTTTCCAGTCATTTGGATACATGGCAGAAATGATTTCAGATTTGGAAGGCAAGCGCGTTATTAATTACCATTTTACGTTACCGATACCATCTTGGATGGTCTTTTTGCGACTTGTTATCTATCAAAGCATTACGTTTATTTTACTTGGTGTTTTGGTGCTGCCTATTGGAAAATTGTTGTTGTGGAACACTCTTTCACTGTCAAATGCTCATTGGGTAAAATTTTTATTGATAACAGTTTTGATGAATATTTTTTATTCAATTTTTGGTTTGTGGGTAAGTAGTTATATTCACAGTCTTGCAAATTTTGATAGTGTTTGGATGAGAATAGTTTATCCACTTTGGTTTTTAGGGTGTTTCCAATTTTCGTGGCAAGCATTACGTGAAGTTTCTCCGGTTTTGTCATATCTCGATCTTTTGAATCCAATTACCTACATTTCTGAAGGTACACGTGCGGCAATTCTTGGCCAACAAGGTTCTATTAATTTTTGGTACTGTGTGCTTGCATTGCTTGCGTTTATTGTGCTTGGGGGCTGGCATGCATTGGTGCGACTAAAAAAAAGATTGGATTTTGTATGAAAATGGGGGCTTGGCCCCCTGTATTATTTAATTTAAGTGTTTCTTTGTAATTTTTGATTTATGGAGTTGAATTTATTAAATGTTTTGTAACCTTTTTTATCTGAGCAATAATCATTAACATTGTCTAATTTTATCTCAATATCCATAATTTTCGCTTCAATATCAGAAAATTTTAAATCGGCTTCTAATTTTTGATCTTCCAGATTTTTTTTAATAAAGAGTTTATGGTAAGCATAAATGCCAGTGCCTACTGCTGTAGCGATACCACCAGTGATTAGGCCAATACTTACTACGATGCCACCTGTGATGATTGCGATAGTTTTTCTATCGGATCCATGTAATGTTGCTGAATGTACAGAAAAAAGAAGTGCGACAAGAAGAATTTTTGATTTGTGGATTCTGTTCATTATGTATGCCTTTTATTTTTCTAATTGTTGGTACGAGAATCTATTAAACATATTTACAAATTTTCTTTTTTTGTACAACATATTTTGAAAAATAAAATTATTCACTTGTATACTTATTGTATAAAAAAATAGTATCAGCTAAAAAAGAATAGGTTTTATATGATAGATCATGATTTTTACATGTGTAAAGCACTGGAAAAAGCACAAGAAGGTATTGCTAAAGGACAGTCTCCGTTTGGATGCTGCATTGTAAGAAATGATGAAGTAATAAGTTGCGAGCACAACGTTGCATGGAAAACAAGCGACATAACAGCACACGCAGAAACAACAGCCATTCGCGTTGCGTGCAAAAATCTAAAAACAATAGATTTGTCTGGTTGCAGATTATATTCAACGTGCGAACCATGTCCGATGTGTTTTTCTGCATCTCATTGGGCAAGGATTGATACGATTTTTTTTGGTGCAAGCATAGCAGATGCACAAAAAGCAGGGTTTAATGAGTTAACAATTTCATGCGAGGCGATGAAAGAATTTGGTGGGAGCTCAGTTGCGATTGTTGATTCTGTTTTGTCAAAAGAGTGTGCCGCTTTGTTTGACGAGTGGTCACAACAAGGCGGCATAAAATATTGATGTGATTGTTTTATTTTTTTTGTTTAGATTTCTTCAAATCGATTTTTCATTATTCTTTTTATTATTATTCTCTTGCCCTTGATAATTCTTTCGTCATGTTTATAGCTTGTAAGTAAATTATATTGGTTTTTTTCAATTTTTTTTATTTTTATGTTGTAACAAGGCTTTGTTTCAGCAATATATTTTTTTAAACTTTTCCGATTTTTTAATATTTCATCTCTGGTTGTGTTAATTTCATCTAAGTTGGTTTTTATATTTTTACGTATTTGTTCAATATGCATTTCTTTAAACTTTTCAGGAGTAATGCTGTTAAACTCTTGTGCTCTTTTTTTGATGTTTTTTTTCCCTAAAAAAGGTTTTTCTTTATCAAAAATAGTAGTTATAAATTTACGATAACCTCTTAGTTTTTTAAGATCATTTTCTGAAAGACATCCTCCTACGGCGTTATGCCAATAAAGAAAATTATTTATTTTGTCGGAATGTTTTTTCTTTTTTTGGGATATTTTTATATATTCTAAGAGTTTTTTTATTACAGAATTACCATCCACTTTTGAAGGTTTTTTTGTATTGCTAGAATCTATTTTTGAAATATCTGTGAGTTTTTTTTTAAAATCAGCAATTTTGTATTTATTAATTTTAATTTTTTTTAATTTTATTTTACTTGTATCTATATCACAGGTTTCAGTCCCACATTCTACATGATCACAACAAGAATCACAATTAGGGTCATATGGTTCTGGCATAAAAAGTAATTGAGCATCACTCTTTATATTGTCTTCCTCAAGGGTTTCAAAAATTTTAATGAGATTTGAAATATCACTAATCAAGAAATCTTTTTCATTTTTATAACTGTTTCTTATTGGTGTAATTAGTTTATTGATTAGAGGATCATTTTTAGATGTTCTAAATACAAAGTCTCGGTAATAATCTAATTGGTCCAGCTCCACGACAGAAAAAGGTTGCATAGAAGCAAAAGAGTTAATAGCAAAAAGCAGTCCGAATGCTAATAATGCATGTTTTTTCATAATTTCCCCCTGAATAAGCATAATTATTGACCTCTCTTAATTTCTCATGAAATAATATTTTTGCAACCGCCAAGTGAATGCGTCGATTGGGTGATGTTGTTGCTGAGGGGGGCTGTGTGTAGCTTTGTTGTATGTGCAGATTTGGAAAAACTTTCAAAATCCTTTACTGATTTCTTTAGTTTAGTTCTTTGTTTTTTTTTCAAAATTCTTGTACAACGTTTCCAGATTTTTTTTCTTGAAATGTTTTTTTTCGCATGAATCGAGTATCTCGTTAGCGATTTTATATAGTTCTTTTTCTTTTTTCTTTAGTTTTTCTTTTTTTTCTTGAAGTTCTTTTTTATAAATTTCAGTAAAAGTTTCAAGGGGGAGATGATAGAAATATTTATCAATTAATTTGCGTTTTTGCCTAAAGATATTGGTCTTTTTCCGGTTGTTTTTTTTTAAATCGCGAGTGTTTTCGTTTTTAAGATAGTCGTAATTGTTACGTGGCAAATATTTGTAATGACCTTCAGCGTAGTATTTATTGGAATTCTTGTTTATAAGATCTTTTAGCAAGTCGCTTTCTATATACTCTACGCGTAATATGCAGTCTTTTTTTTCAGCAGATAGATAGTTTTTGATTGTTTTATAATGTTTTTTGTATTGTTTGTAGATACTTGAAAAGCTTTCTTGTGGTTTATCTTCAGCATCGAAATTTTTTTTAATTGTTTTTTCTTTTTTTTTGTGATCGTCTATAAAGATAAATTTACAATTTTTATCAAAAGAATCTTTCGATAGGGCTTTAAAAAAAGAGTGGATAAAGTTTTTTGGCAAGTTGAAATTGCTGTGTTTTCTAATAAGTTTTGTTAAAGGGGTTTCTGTTCTAGGATTGATGTTTTCATTTAAGCCTAAGTGCTGCATAATTTTAGATAGACGATTTGTTATTTTTTTACCGGAACGTGTTCTTTTTTCTGAAGCAAAAGAGTTAATAGCAAAAAGAAGTCCGAATGCTAATAATGTATATTTTTTCATAATTCCCCCTTGAATAAACGTAATTACTGATTAATTTGATTATCTCATTTCCGGATGTATTTGCAACTGCCAAATGAATATGGAGATTATGCTTTGAGGTGCAAAACAGCCTTTGAAGCTTTCACTCCAAAGGCTGTCAGATCTATTTTTTTTCAAAATCTAAAACAGATATTCAAATCCAAAATTGAATGTAAATGAGCTGTTGGTTCCAAGGCCAGGTGCTGAATCACCGTTGTAACCTGTTACATCAAATCTATCCAAAATTTTCCATTGAGCTGCGTTTAATGGTTTACCTCGAACATCATCAAAGTGTGATCCTGGAATAAAGACTGATACTATTCCATACAAATTTAGATTTTTCATCAGCTCTTTTTTGAGATAGACATTAAGTTCAATTCCCAAGAAAGAACTAGCTTGTTGTGCTAAAGTTTGTTTTGTTGTTAAATCGAATTTTCTGTCTGGATACGGCTCCCAGTAAGCAAGAATATTTGGATTAAGCGTAAATGTTTTTTCCCAATCTTGTGGCTTCCAGGTAACCCCTGCACCAATGAATGAAAGGTTTGTTAAACCAGAAGTAAGTGAACCAAAACGGTTTGGTTGTTTTTCTGATGCTGGAATATCAAGTGGCAAACTCAATTTTCCTTCACCGCCCAAGAAGAATGCACTTTTTACTCGTTTACCTGCATACAGTTCTTGCAAACTTACAAATCCGCGATAATCTCCGTCTTTAAGGGTAAAGTTTGGATCCTGATCGCCAGAAACATATGCTGCTGTTACTGCAAACATAAACTCTTTATTTTCTGTGTATGCAGCAGCGTCAGAAACAAGCATCCATCCTTTGTACTCTGTTCTGTATGGATCTCTGAATCTGTCAGTTGCATTATAAAGTGAATTGCCGTCAACAGTACCAACGGTTGTAGGGATTGTAGATACAAGATTAAGATCTGTTGCTACGCCAATTAGTTTTCCATTTTGACCTTCTGCTTGAACTGCATTGTTGATTAGGCCATTTGCAGTTGAGCCTGCGGAGTTAACAATTCCTGTTGCTGTTTCAATTCCTGTTGCAACATATGGAGCTTTGTATGGTGAATAGTTTGTAACTGCTGCTGTTGCATCGTCTGTTGCAAGTGGGTTGATATTTGTATACACGTGACTATTTACTAGTTGGATGGTTCCATTTCTGTTTTGGACTTCAATTTGGTTTCTATCCCAACCTTTTACACATTGGTGTCCAAGGTTTCCTGCCATATCAAAACCGAACTCAAATCTGTCACTTATATATTCAGTTGCAACACCAATTGTTCCAAGTCTGGTTGTTGCGTCTGCCAAAAATTCAACCTGTTGTTCTTTGTCGCTATGGTACAAAAAGTATGGTTCAAAAGTAAGTTTGCCATGCTCTTTGTCATCGATTGGTTTGATATTCAATCTGCCAGCAATAATATACGCAACTTTTCCAAAACCGCGCTCTGGACAACTAAGTTTTCCATATTCTTGTCCTAAAATTTTTCGGCCAGTTCGTGAAAGACTGTTGCTTTTGTTATCAAGAATTCCGCCGTACAAATCGTACGAAAGTTTTTCATCAACAATGTCACCAGAAAGTTTCATGCCAAAAGCATATTGGTCAACGGCACTGTCAGAGAAAAATCCAAGATAGTTTGGAGAAACGGCGAAAGCGTCACCAAGTGCAATACCACGACCAAGTTGGAACGGAAATGCTCCAAGTGTAAATGTTTGTTTTTTCATTGAATGAAGGCCAAGTGCCTCGTTTAATGAAAATTTAATCCATGCTTCTTTCATCCAGAATAGATGTCGAGCCATAAAGTGTTTATGATTTTGGGCAACGGCATCACCTAATTTTGTAGGTGTTGTTGTAGTTGGTGCAATTTCTGGTGATCCCCACGTTGCCTTTGTTCGCATAGAAAATCGTGCATCAATAAAATCTCGAATGCCAAGGTCAGCACTTACATCAAGATTGTTTTTTTGAAAGAACACTCGGTCGTGATCAATTGCATCATTTAAAAGACTAATATTTTTACCATAATAGGTATCAGCGGTTTTTAGTTTTCCTGAAATTTTATAATGGAATGGTGATTCATCTTTTTTGAATTCAAGCTGCTCATTACCTGCGTTGGCCAAGTTTGATAGTAAAACTATCAAGCACATTCTTAGAATGTGTATTCCTTTTTTTCTGTTCATGCTTCCCTTTCGTGGAAAAAGATTAAAAAATGTATACAAAATGGGGACAAACAACTGTTTGTCTGATGCTCGACATTACTACGATTTTTTTAAAAATGGACACGTGCGTGTAACAGATGGTGTACATTTATAAAGGACGAAAATAGAGTAACTTGTTTACTCTGTTTGTCAATCATTGGTAGAATGGGGCAAATAGAAATATTTAGGATGCAATATGGCTACGAAAAAAAAACAACTATTACTTGGAGGGCATATATCAATTGCAGGAGGTTTTGACAAAGCAATTGAGCGAGGTGATTCAATTGGTTGTACTGCTATACAGATTTTTACGCGAAGCAACAGGCAGTGGAAAGCGAATGCTATAACAAAAGAACAGATCGCAGCTTTTAAAAAAGCACAAAAAAATTCTACAATTCAGGTTGTTGTTGATCATCTTCCGTATCTGGTAAATATCGGTTCCCCAGATCCAAAGACAAGGCATGCTTCAATTGCTGTTGTTAAACAAGAGTTAAAACGGTGTTATGCCCTTGGTATTCCATACATGGTGATGCATCCGGGTTCACATCTTGGTGAAGGTGAAGAAAAATGTTTAGAACGAATTGTCAAAGGACTTAATAGTGCTCTTGAAGCTGAATCTGGTTCAACCATGATCTTGCTAGAAAATATGGCGGGGCAGGGAACCAATATTGGATATAGTTTCGAACATCTTGGAGATATTTTAAAAAGTGTTATACAAAAAAAACGAGTAGGTATTTGTTTT
>Ga0114925_10001217_pt1 | contig 12491 bp, 5 predicted proteins | sample SumtaG_2_FD_87287 | JGI IMG/M metagenome (GOLD analysis project Ga0114925, IMG submission 87287) | Deep subsurface microbial communities from Indian Ocean to uncover new lineages of life (NeLLi) - Sumatra_00607 metaG | ecosystem: Environmental > Aquatic > Marine > Oceanic > Sediment | place... | reverse complement strand
TGTGAATTCTTCTTTTTTTTTCTTTTTTTTTTTTTGCTTAGGATTTTCGATAATTTTAGTTATTGATAACCCTTCTAATTCATCAGTTGAAACCTATCGTCCAGATTTTATTCCAACGAACTCCCAAATTTCCCAAGAGTCGATTGATTACGGATCATTGGTCTCACAAATAAACACATCACTTTTTCCTAATATAAAAAGCCATATTGAGAATTTTACTAGTTTTCAGAGTCGTTATACAGGTTATAAAGGATATAATCAATCTGTTACCTATATATCGAGTTTTTACGAGGAAATGGGACTTGAAAATATTACATCAATAGATTATCCGCTTTTAGTTCCCCTTGATGAAGGATCTTATATTAGTATAAATAACGAAACTTATCCTGTTTTTCCACTCAAACCTAACTCAGTTCACACTTCCAATGCGAATGAACTTCGAGGAACGTTAGTGTACGGGGGTCAAGGAACTTACCAAGATTTAGATGGTATTCCAATAAAGGAATCAATTGTTGTTTTAGAATTCAATTCTGGTGATAATTGGATTAACATTGCGGGACTAGGTGCGAAAGGAGTAATTTTTCTTAATGTAAACACCACTACACGATTCGAAGCGGAAGTAAAATCATTAGACATACCTCTTGATTTTCCAAGAGTCTATATTGATAATTTAACTCATTCTAACATAATAAAATCACAAGCTTTACTAGGAACAGAAACAATTAGTCTTCATTCTCAATTAAAATGGAGAGAAATTCGTGCCCAGAACATTTATGGGCTGATTTCTGGTGAAAGAGACGATGTGATTGTCATTGCTTCTTATTTTGATTCTTATTCAATTGTTCCTAGCCTTGCTCCTGGTGCTGATGAATCATGTGGAATTGCAACTCAATTAGAGTTGATTAGAGTATTAACTGAAATGAAAACAAATGGGGATACTCCAAAGTATACAATAATGTTTTTGGCATTATCAGGACACAACCAAGCTGCAGCAGGATCTAGAGAGTTTGTAAAACAATTTAGGGAAAAAATGAATGTCGCTGGCGGGATAAAACTATTCTTAACAATAGATTTATCGGCTACAAGTGAGAAAATAGGTATTATCCCCTATGGGTATTTGTATAAGTTTAAATTGCAGTATACTATGTCAAATAATCTTTACAATGTTCTTAAAATGGTGGGTGAAGACCGGTTAATAGAGTACGCGTCAGATATTCGTGTAGAATCAGGATCAACCTTTGAGGTGAGTTCGTTCATCAATTTACAATCTTTTGAAAATGTAGCTCCGATTTCGTTTCTTGGTGATCAAGAACCATTTATAGCTTCAAATGTGGCAGGACTAGCCTATTTTACTGCAGAAAGTTACAGAATAAATCAATATACTCCAACCGATACTCCCGACAAACTAAATTATAATCATTTACGATCCCAAGTAGATTATACGCTTTGTAGTCTTGTTAATTTATTAATAACTGAGGATTTGACAAATGTATTAACTCTGAAAGCAGAATCTTTTTCCATTAGACATACTTCACATGTCGGATACGCTCATGTTGAAGGTTTCTGCAAAGAATTTAATGAAACAGAAGCTTGGCTGACTAATGTTCCAAATGCTCTTATTAGAGTAATTTCCTTAAATAGTAGGAGTGGAACAGTTGGCGAATTTGAATACATTACACAAACTGATGACACTGGCTATTATATCGTGAATGGTGTGGCATCTTCACAACCTGATTACCCACTTGATTATATCGTAGAAGCTTATGTATTTGATGATTCTGGTCAAATGGTAAAAGCTATTAATTTGGGTTCTCGTGGGGGAATTTTTAAACGGTATAAAACCTTAAATCGTGAATACACTTCAATTAATCCCACAGTATTTGATTGTGGGACAATTGCATTCTTTGGAGTCTATCATCCTTACACCCAAGAGTTATCAGCAAAATTAATGAGTTTCCGAATTTTAGATCCTGAAACAAGGGTAATATCTTTTTCTTATGGATATGTCGGCTATGATGCAGTCTCATTAGTCTTTATAGAAAAAGAAAAACCAGCCGTTGTAGTAGGCCACTATTCTGATGGTATCATGGGAATATATGCCACGAATTCATCTGAAACCCATCCTAAAGGAGTAGGGTACAAATTAAAGCAAGGTCAGTTTACAAATTTGGGTATTTCCTCCTTTCCTACTTCACGGGATCTTTTAGCGATGACATCAACCTATATTAAGTTGTATACGAGTTATAATATCAAAGATTCATTCGTTGATAAAGCATTTGAAGACGCTTCAAATTTGATTGAAAATGCAAACAATCTGATGGGAAATAATGAGTATTCACTGGCTATTGTGACGATAAAACAGGTCCAAACCCATGCATACGATGCTTTTTTGAGTGCAAGAACTGTGATAGAAGATGGAACTTCTACAACAATATTTTTTGCTATACTTCTGATACCGTTTGCATTTGCATTATCCTCACTACTATTCAATTTAGATTCGCAGTTTAAACAAATTACTTTTACAGGTTTAATCTATGGGATTTTCTTCTTTTTCTTCTATCTAGTTCATCCTGGTTTACACCTGACAAAAAATATTGGAATGATAATTATCGGAATTATTGCTACAATTTTCATTTTTCCCGCTCTCTTAATGATATATCAAGAAGGCTATCAATATCTGCAAAGTATTCGGGTGAAAATGGTTGGAGCTCACTTTGCTGACACAAGTAGAACATCCACAATCCTGATTGCAATGAGTACTGGATTATCCAGGATGAAAAAGAGAAAAGGACGGACAATGATAGCTCTCTCAGGGATTATCTTGATTACCTTCTCCCTCACGCTGTTCACAACAGCAAGCACTCAAGTTTCAGTGTATGCAAAAGGTAAAGAGTTTAATACCCCATATGAAGGAGTACAATTTAGAATTGCATCTTGGGAAGCACCACTTTCAGAAAAAATACTTGAGAGTATCGAAATACAGTATAGTTCGCAAATCGAATATCTATCCTCAAGATGGTGGTTATACCCACCCTCAACCGATGTAAATGGTTTTGTGAATATTACAGCGAATAATGCTACAACAAATTGGGTTGGATGGTCTATACTAGGTATTGGAGTTGATGAGCCTAGATTTCATGATTTTAGCACAATTCTCAGTGATGGATCATGGTTTTCAGCGCCACGAGCATTTGAATGTGTATTATCTGAAGCTTCAGCGAATGAATTGGAGGTAGAAGTTAATGATACCGTAATTTGGGCTGGAATTGAGTTTAAAATCGTTGGAATTATGAAGAATGAATTTGACTCTCTGAAAGATTTCGATAATGAAGAGCTAACACCTAAGAATAATCGTGCACCTTCACCCAATGTCCATATTGATTCTGCTCTTACCTTTTTCATTCCATCTGGAACTGCTAAGGATTTCGGCGCCTCACTCTACGCATTTTCAATTATAACTAACGAAGAAACTTCAATTAACATTGCTGAAACCATTTCTACAACATACGGTCGATTTCTGGAAATACGTATCGGATTTGAGAATACAGTTACGATGTACAAGCGAGTCACTCAAAGTTTAGGTAAGGGATTCGTGGAGCTTGGAATGCCACTGACTATTGCTATTCTTCTCATGATCAATACAAGTATAAGTACCGTTTATGAATCAAAGCGTGAAATAGAAACATTTACTTCTTTAGGTCTTGCTCCTTTTCATATTGCTGGTTTATTCTTAGCTGAATTTCTTGTTTATGCTGTAATAGGCTCAGTTATTGGTTACCTAGCAGGAATTACAATTGCAGTTCTACTTTCGAACCTTGGATTATTTCCTGCAAATCTAGCAATCAACTATAGTTCTGGTTCTGTTATGTCTGCATTAGGTCTTGGAATGGCTGGGATTCTACTTAGTACAATATATCCCTTAACAATTTCAGCAAAGATGTCAGTACCATCAGTTAAAAGGTCTTGGGAACTAAAAACAACACCTATTGATAATAACTGGATGATTCCTCTTCCTTTCGTTGCAGCAACCGAGAAAGAAGCAAATGGTATTATTGAGTTTATATTTGAGTATTTTAGGATCTATGAATCTGAAAGTGTCGGTGGTGTTTTCTTTGCCCAAAATCCGAGAGTATTTGAAAGAAAAACTAGAGATCGGATTGAAAAACATCTTACATCAATTATTAATTTAGCTCCGTTCGATGTTGGGATTCAAAATAAATTCGACTTAGTGACCTATTTAGATGAAATTAAATATCGATACATTTTTGAAATTCATCTTGAAAGAACAGAAGGAATTCTGTCTGCTTGGGAGGCATCTGTGAGAAGGTTTACTGATGTGATAAGAAAACAGTTGCTGATTTGGAGAAATTTGCCGAAAGATCAAAAAGCGCTCAAAGCAAAAGAATTTCACGACCGTATTCAAAGGAAAAGGAATGTTTGAAATGTCTGAAGCTACAGAGATGCAAGAATCTGACAACCAAGCTGGGGAACTATATTTTAGTGGCTTGAGTAAGCGAGTAGGTCTAGCTATTGTTTATTCCGCACTAGTTGTACAGCCTGCAGCAATATATCTCTATTTCGTTACTAATCAGTGGTTTATTGGCGCTGTGTTAAACACAACGATTGTTTTATTTGCTGTATTTGCAAAATTGAGTGATAATCCGTTATCTAAACAAGAAGTTTTTATCATGATCAATGTTACAAGCACCGCCCTTGGCATGGAGATGATAGTTCAAGTTGTTTTTAATTATTACTTACGACATCACCAAATCACAATCTCAACCTTGATTAATGGAGTCTCATTGTCTACATTGATTCCTGATTGGTTTGCCCCTGATTATTTTGGACCAGTAGAGACTGTATTCACTGTTGCATTTGTTGTTCCAATCTTCATTCTCATTGTAACAGCACTTTTAGCGAAATCCACCGATATTTCCTTGGGAATTGTATATAATTACTTATATACGAAAGTTGAAGTATTACCGTTTCCAACCGCTGATGTAGAAGCTGAAAGAGCCAAGGCTTTAACATGGGAAGACAGACGGAAATTGCAAATATTTTCAATAAGCGCGATCCTAGCAACTGTCATTGGTATAATATTATACGCTTTCCCTCTTGTGCTTAAGTTAACTTTTATTCCTATTCCTTGGTTTGACTTCAATGAATCAGTCGAAGGTTTTCTTCCAGGTGCGTCTTTTGGTATTGCCACTGACATTATTGTGTTTGCTACTGGTTTCATACTTCCAATGAGCGTGGTAATATGTATCTTGATAGGATCAATCTTTGTTAATCTGATTGGAAATCCAATACTAGTCAGATATGGTCTTTTACCAGGTTGGGAAAAAGGAATGAGTCTTTTAGACACTTTTAATACTTCTCAGCTGGAATTTTGGTTAGGTTGGACTGTTGGTTTTATCATTAGTGCTTCTCTCATCCCTGTGATTAGGAACCCAAGAATATTCCTCACAACGATTAAGGATCTTAGAAAATTATCTCAGGGAAAAGGGGATCAGGTTGAGGGTGATACTCCTAAACTAAGTATTCTATTAGGCTTGTTCTTGTTCGGAACCGTTGGATCGGTCATTTTTGTCACTATTCTCATTCCTAATTTATCATTTAAGTTAATCCTGGTTTTACTTATCCTAACGGTGGGTTGGTCCTTTATTTCAAGTCTTACATTAGCGTATGCATTTGGAATTACTGCAAATTTACCTATTATACCTTATATAAAGGAATCTGTTTTTATTGCAGTGGATGTACCATTAGGAGGGAGCATCTGGTTTGCTCCTCTCGTTATTAGTCAAGGGGGTGCTTCTTGGGTCGCCACATTTAAAGCAGCGGATCTTACCTATACAAAACGGGGTAGCTTAATCAAAGCACATTTGCTTGCTTCTTTCGTAGCTTGGGGAGCTGGGATCTTTTGGGTTTCAGCCTTACTTTCAATTGCTAGAGTTCCTTCTGATATTTTTCCTGTGCCCTTTTGGACATTGGAAGTAGGTAAAGCTGTATTATTTGTAAGCGACCCGACTTCAGTAATAAACCTTCCTATTTTAGTCATTACATTCCTGATAGCATCGTTCCTATACATTATCGTATGGATTACAGCAATTCCCATTTCAGTAATCTCACTCGCTGTTGGAACAACCACTGCGTTCCCATATGCCTTTACAACCTTCCTAGGTGCATTATTTGCAAAATTTCTTAAACGGAAGATGTCAAACTGGAATACTGACCGAGCAATCATCATCGCAGGACTTGGTGCTGGCTTAGGGATAATTATCTCCCTCGCTACATTCTTATCATTAATTCTAAGTACTATATCTCTCCCATACTAGCTTATAGTATCATTACACGACGTGTTGTTTTTCTACAGATTTCAGCTATAATATCAAGAAGCTCAATAATTGAATCAAGCATCTTCGTGTATTTATTCTTTGTCAAAATGTCCCCCAGATATTTTTCTAGAGAAATATTCCAAATTATTTCCGTCGGGGCCATAAAAATCTTCTTATAAACGTTAATGTACGCATTCAAGTCTTGTGTTTCTATCGGTGGGTTAAATAACTTGATTGTGAGACTATCAGGATTAATATCGGTGATAAGTTCAATTATCCTATTATTTTCCTGTAAATAAGTTGATAAGTAGTTTTGGATTTTAAGTTCAGGCATTTCAGTTTTAAGATGACTTAAGATGGGAGAGCTAATGAATTCTATACTTCTCTTCCTAAATCCAAGTTTTCTAATCTCGCACTCATGTCCTTTCAGTTTTTGATACGTTACAATATTTTCAGCTGTGAATACATCTGTATCAATCATTACTATAGAAGCAATAAAAAACCATGTTTTATCTGCAGACCATGGCAACCTAGTCGATCTGATGAGAACTGAATCATAATTTACCCCTGTTCTTGGTATCATCACTACTCCCCCAGCATCAGAACGTTTCCATACTTTTAAATATTTTTTTAAATATTTTGCAAACGGAGGTAATAAAAAATCTGTATATGAATCAACCATTTCTCTTCAACAGCAAGATTGTGTTTGTAATGAAATTAATTGGAGCTAAACATCTTTTTATAAAGGTTTTACCGAAAAGAATATTGGTGTTTGTATTATACTGAAAACATTTTTAATCTGTTTTTCTGTAGTTAGAGGATGAAGATTTATTGATTTTAAAAAAAATAAAAGGTGCTATAGATTGAAAAGTAAAAAGTCATTCTTACTCTTACTATTATTCCTTTCTACAATGTCCATTCAGATCATAACTATTTATGGATCAATTGAAAGTTCTGAGAACGATAGAATTAACAAAAATTTACAAAGCACTGCAGAAGATACCATATTGAAGGCTGAAATAAATATTACTGCTCCTGTGGGGTATACCCTATATAATAAAACCCCTATAATAATCAAACTTAAAGATCTTGCCTCCCAAATGCCAGAGGGTATTGATACATTCGGAAACGAAACAGGGGACCTATCTGATGATATAAATTGGAATGCGGTATATGTAACAGAGAGTGATAGCCTACTACCATCACAGGTTGATGATATTGATAGCCTACCAGGATACTCTGATAATGATGAATTAGTATTTCAGCTCCCAGAGGATATGAATATTGCTTCAGGAGAGACCGTAACCTTCTCGGTGTTTTTCGGAACAAATGCGAATGATTTACCTACACCGTTTTTTCCTGAAGTATGTAAGGTTTATGATTATCCAAGACAACCTGAAATAGAGGCAGAATACGGAGTAGATATGGTACAAGAGTCTTATAATATAGAAAATGGGATAATTCGCGCAACAGTTTTAGTTGAAGCCGCTTGGTCTTCAGGTGGAATTTACGAGCTTCACCTCTTAGATGAGCAGGGTAACTCTCGTTTCAATTTTATAAAACAGAAATTCCAATTTGGATGGGAATATTGGAAGTGGACCCGTTTCACATGCGTAGAACAGTTTGTGGAACAAAATCAACATGCCACGACAAATCCTTTCTTCTTGCTTAAAATTATTTCAGGTCCAGTTCGGGCTCAAATCGTATTGAAGTCTGTTGCGGCTTATGGAAAGGCTGGATCGCCATGGGGACAAGTTCCAGGAGTTTACGGAGTAGTTACGTACAATATGTTTGCTAATCTCCCTTATTTCGATTATTCTTTAACAACTGAAGGTCCTAATGCTGCCAGTAATCCTGAATTAGCCATAGAATTATGGAATCGTGATTATGGTGGGGGTTCCTACAGCCCTTACAAATATAACTACATTCCAGGCAAAGGTTATCTTAATAGGATACCAGATGGCTTAGCAGATATTAAAGTTACTTCGAGTGAGTTTGATGAACCATGGATGGTTCAAAAATTAAAGGAGGGGGAACAAATGAGGCCTAGCTCTGTTGCAGGATCCAATGATGACAAACTCGGTTATGGTATGATCTTCGATGATACATATTTTACCAACACGTCTTGGGGACAAACTGAAATGGTTAAATTTGTATTTGGATCACACAACTTTAATGAAAGACCTCTTACTGCGCGTTATGTACCTTTTGATTATTTAATAACTGATGACGGTATTGGTTATATGGGGAAAATGTACCAAGAATGGATTAGGCCTGATCCCATATTTGATTTGAATGTTTCATTAGTTTCAACTACGGAAGTATCTTTTGATTACATCTTTGTGACACAGCCTCAAGTCATTTTTGATAATACAACAGACTTACTAAACATTACGAATATCGAGATCTTTTCAACAACTTTGGGTGAAATAAATGATACAACTCTAGGAGTGTCTAATTCTTACAAAATCCTTTTTAATCAGAATAAAACTGAGACTTTAATCAATGGGAGTTTGACTTGGAATAATGAAACAAGAACTTGGAAGTCCATTAATGTCGATCTTTCTCCATTGTCTCTAACACCTCCCTATACTGTAGATTATGTGGTAGTTGCCTATTGTGAAACCGAAAACGTCACTGGGATAAGCCCACCTTCAGTGCCTTTCCCTGAAATTATGAAGCTTCCAGATACGGAACCACCAATTATAATAACCGAAAATATCGCTCGAAATCCCCCCGAAATCGTTAGATCAACAGATATTGTTAATATTACAGCCTTGATAACAGATGAAGATGGTGAAGTTGCGTTGGTTATTCTTAGTTACTATAATGGATCTTGGTACAATGTAACTATGGGATATCAAATTCCTCTATTTTATGCCTCTATTCCCCCCCAATCAGAAGGAAAAGTAATTACTTATAAAATCATTGCATATGATGACTCAAATAATTGGAATCAGAGCGTTGAATTTAGTTATACTGTATTAACAGAATATAAACCAGGTCAAGGTGTTATTCCCCTCGTGGGTCTCCTTGGTTTAGGTATTGGAGTTGTAGTGATCGCATTAAAAACGACTGGGATGCATAAACAAAAATATGATCAAGTGGAATAACGTATTAAGATATAGAAAAAAATGTTAATAGTTGGATGAATATGAAAATAGGAAAATTTTACTTGCCAAACAAATCAAGTATCATCATTGTTTGTATTGTATTTTCTATTTGTTCGATATACTTCATATCTGATGGAAGAATAGAAGAAACAGAGGTTTTTAAACCCACCTGGGACGCAATGATTTCAGATCGGAAGGTAGCCCTAGAAATATTACCAAACTATGTACCATTCCCTGAAAATGCAACAACTTGGGCTGATTATGCAGAGAAATGCTATGAAGATCTTCTTACTTTCGATGAGAGTTGGTTCATAGAACCATCCACAGGAATAAAAGGATTTCGACCATATGTGAAAGGTGCTGATGGCTGGGGTGGGGAAGATTGGACAAGGGAGATAACAGAACTTATGGCTGAAATGGATGTTCTTTGGCCGATGTATAGATATCTCGAACTTCATCCCAATAGCACAAGGCAGACAATGATTGAAGAATTTATACAAGAATTACCGAAGTATTATTCAGTTACTTATGAACAGTCCACAAATCGTCCTGGAGAGAACAAACATGATAGTTGGTACTATATGGAAAACTCAGTACTGAAATATGGTCATTTATACCTAATCTCTAATATATCAGTTCTAGAAGATCCCTACTTTGGTAGTTTGGGAAGTGGAATAGAAATGGCTCATAATTTTGATTATCAATTTCCCCAATTTGTAAATTTGCAAAAAAACGCAGCAAGTGGGTATAATACAGTAAATTATTGTACAGCAGGTTTACTTGCTTATAGCTTAATAACAGCGTATGAATTAACTAATAACACCTCCTATCTATTCGAAGCGGAGAATGCTCTGAATTCACTTAGAAACGTTAATCCTCCTCATATGACTTTGTATGAACCCCAAGAATTAGCTGCTGCAGTTGCTGCTGCTGCAAAGTTAACCCAATACATGGATATAGTACCTTATACCGATTTTGCACAACTAGCACTTGATTTTTTCTACGCTCAAGAACAAATGCTTTATTATGACAATGGTCAAACAATGTTGCTTAATTTTGGCCCGATTTCAAGTACTTGGTTACCACAAACATGGAGAGATGGATTACATTCACCTTATTATAATCCTACTGAATATGGGGGAATTAATGCGCCTGCTTTTAAAGAAAGCGTTGAAAGTGTCATGTTTTGGAACGATTTTCTGCGATACATGTATTTCAGTCCAGACATCAATATGAAAGTACCCTTAAGAGTTCTCAATCTTAATCGCATAAATAATTTTTATCACTTTTCTCCTAATATTCCTGATGAACAAGAAAGAGATTTTGGACCAAACACTCTGCAATACATTCCATATGAAGATATTGACTACTATGCTCTTCGAGATTGGGAGAATGAATCTGTAAGGTATAAAACAGGGTACAATGGAAAAGAGATCTATGGAGCAGGAGAAACTTTATGGAGTTATATGATGTTTGAAGCGTTAGGGGAGTCACAGGATAGGAATTCACTCCTTCTCAACCTTAATGTGTTTGACCAAAATCTTACAAAGCCAGAAAATCGAGCTTATATTGCTTGGAACCCCTACAACGAAACTAAAACTTTGAATTTTACGTTAAAACATTTAGATGATCCTTACAATGTATATATCAATGGGACACCAATAATGGATGATGGATCAATTCAGGAATTCCTCCCAGGAAATATACTTCAGCTTACATTTCCATCAGAGGGAACTGCTTATATCACATTAAACAATAATATTCCTCCTCCACCTTCAGAACCATTGCCTCGCCCTACTACCACGACAACAACCACGATTACTACGTCCAGTATCACTACCACCACTAGTACTACTACTACAGAACCCAATAACACAAGTACATCTACTACTTCGACAAGTACCGCCTCTACTCCTTTTGTTGAAATTACTTTCATACTTATGGCTCTTGTTTTTATAAAAACATTAAGAGTTAAAGAAGAATAGCTTCTTCACTTTCGATATTTGTGAAATCCTATTCGTTGTTTTACAAAAAAGGAGTAAGTAAAAAATAACAGGTTTGAAGAAAAAAAGAAACTTCCTGAAAAGTTGATGTATTAACTTTTTTCGACTGATTGGGTAATCACCCAATTTTTAACTTCTGAGGGATTAATGTCCCAATGCTAGCGAAAATGACCGATCTCTTATTAATGCTACGAGCTTCTAAAAGAAACTGGCCATCGTTTTGACTGTTACACCCCTTTGTTTCTCGAATCTATAGTTCTGGCGGAACAACTTCCCGAGGTCATATTACAAGGCGAGATAATGTTCATGTCCGTCGTATCTTGTTTTAAGATGCCCGAGCACCTCTTCGAGCAAAAAATATTCCACTAAAAGGTTGGTACAGCCGACTCGCAGCTCGAAAACATGGATGAGCCGCGTTAGCTCGCAAATTATTAGTCATTGCTTATACCCTTCTGAACACACGACAAAATTTTCTTCGTGCGCCGTTAAAAGAAGAAGTACGAGTTCAATCTACATCTAAAAAGCTAGTAAGAGGTCTTACTTCGAAACCAATTGCACCACTTCTCACAGTTCTTATTAATTGGTTAGAAACTCCTCGACAATTTTGAGATTCACTTGCAGGAGTATTTGATTCCATGTATCAGGAAGTTAAACCTAAAAAAGGTGCGACTTTATGAAATGATAAAAAAAGAAAAGAGGGGAGAAACTTATCGTTTCTTTCGGTATGTTAATATTGAAGTTACTACCGCAAGAACAACAAGGAGTTCAAACCCAGGTGCTCTACCAGTCGTTGTCGTTGTAGTCGTTGTCGTTGTCGTTGTTGTAGTAGTCGGTGCAACATACGCTGCAATACTAATCGAATAATCTGCTGTCCACATATCATTTAATGTATCGATATGATCAGTTACGGTACCTGACACAGATCCACCACTGAACGGTATAAAGTAGCGGGTAAAGCCTTCAGCGGGGAAGAAGTCGAATTTGTTGTTAAGTCCCAATAAGACACCATCACTCCAATCAATCGATGAAACATTGTCGGT
>Ga0114925_10001216_pt1 | contig 12493 bp, 11 predicted proteins | sample SumtaG_2_FD_87287 | JGI IMG/M metagenome (GOLD analysis project Ga0114925, IMG submission 87287) | Deep subsurface microbial communities from Indian Ocean to uncover new lineages of life (NeLLi) - Sumatra_00607 metaG | ecosystem: Environmental > Aquatic > Marine > Oceanic > Sediment | place... | reverse complement strand
CTCTGAGATTGCAGACGCCTTTGACATTGTCGTCGTATCGCTGGATGGTCCCAGAGAGGTTCATGATAAAGGCAGAGGAGTCCATGGAAGCTTCGACGGCGCTGCGAAGGGTATAAGATTATTGAGGGCTGGTGGAGTGAGAGTTGGAGTGAGCATAGTCATGTCCCCTTGGAACGTCAAAACACTACCCGCGTTCGTTGAATGGCTTCGCAACCGAGTCGCCTTCGTTACAATTCAACCTATGCACCCCTATCCACCTCCTCCTCAAAACAGACCTTCTCCTAAAGAAGTCTTGAAAGCCATAGACTTTTTGTTAAGGCTCAAACGAGAAAACCCCAAGTTCTTATCGGTTCCTACCGACTTTGTCAAAGGTTTCAAGCCTTTTTTCGATGGAAAGGCACCAAAGATATGCCATGCTGGAGAACTCTACATAGCCATCGACCCGATGGGTAGGCTGAAGGCTTGCGCTGCGCGAGCAGATGTAGTGCTTGGTAATATCCTCAAACGTTCAGCTAGTGAGCTGTTAAAGAAAAGAACGGAAAATCCAAATTGGTCTAAAGTTTCTCACTGTAAAGGATGCTGGCTCGATTGCACTGTGGGAGTCTCGATGTCAATGATGAAGCCGCTCAAAGAAGCCATCCATTTAATTGGTCTTTAAAATCTTCCCAGCTACCGATTCGAATTGAAAAAAGCATGTATGCAAAGCACTTTCTTAATCCAGAACGCAAATGAAAAAAGGATAGACCATATATAATCCGTTTACATGGCAGGCGAATTTTGGGACTGGATGTACTCTTTTGCGCTGCAATACGGCTACTTTGGAGTTTTTCTAATAAGCGCTGTCAGCACAGCGTCTATAGTAGTTCCAATACCCTACACGCTTCTCATTTACACGTTAGGCGCGCTCCTAGATCCTTTCCTTCTCGCGGTTGCGGGCGGTTTAGGATCAGCCGTTGGCGAGTTTTCAGGCTATTTGTTTGGATATTACGGGCGGAAGGTGATAGGTAAAGAACAACGAAGGAAAATGGAGTTTATGGTGAGGGTTTTTGATCGTTATGGGCCGATTGTGATTTTCCTCTTCGCTTTGACCCCACTGCCCGATGACCTTCTCTTCATTCCATTGGGAATGACGCGGTATAGATTTGTAAAAGCCTTCATTCCCTGCATCATTGGGAAGACACTTATGTGTTTCATTTTAGCGTATAGTGGTCGAATGTCCATTGAATTCATTCGTGCCACCTTCGGTGACGGGGGATGGTTGGCAACTGTAGTCACAGCCATATTGTTGATAGCCATCATAGTAGCAATGCTCAAGATTGACTGGGAAAAGATTTTCGAAAAATATGTAGACGTAGGAGCGAAAGAAACCGTTGAGGGTAATCGCTGATCTCCACATTCACAGCAAGTATAGCCGCGCCACGAGCAAGAGAATGAACATAGATGAGATTGCTCGTTTTGCCCGAATTAAAGGCTTGAATCTCGTGGGCACAGGAGACTTTACGCATCCAAAATGGTGCAAAGAACTGAGTGAAGAACTAACCAAAGTTTCGGAGACAAATCTTTACAGATTGGCTAAAGCTCCGGACTCTCCAGTGCATTTCATGATAACAGTTGAAGTGTCTACGATCTTCACATTCGAGAGTGCGGTAAAAAAGGTTCACCACGTAATCTTAACGCCTAGCTTGGAAACGGCGGTTCAGATTAGTGAACGACTGGCACGGTATGGCGACCTCAGCATAGATGGCAGACCCACTTTAGATATGAGTGCACCGCAACTCGTAGAGGAGGTGATGGAAGTTTCGGATAAGAATGTAGTTATACCAGCTCACGTTTGGACGCCTTGGTTCAGCCTCTTCGGTGCGTTCAGCGGATTCGATCGGATAGAAGACTGCTATCAAGACATGACGAAACACATCCCCGCCCTAGAAACAGGGCTTTCCTCAGATCCACCTATGAACTGGCGGCTAAGCACACTCGACAAGTTCGCTTTGGTTTCAAACAGCGACTGTCACAGCAGTTGGCCATGGAGAATTGGAAGAGAAGCCAACGTATTCGAGCTTGAACGGCTGACATATGACGAAGTCATTGACTCAATTCGCAAGAAGGATACAAAGCGTTTTAAATTTACCATCGAAACCGACCCGGCGTATGGTAAATATCATTGGACAGGTCATCGAAACTGCAATGTTTCTCTCTCTCCTCAGGAGGCTATAAAGTTTGGAAACCGTTGTCCAGTCTGTCGCAGAAAACTTACAAAAGGCGTGGAGCAACGCGTGGAGGAGCTGGCGGATCGACCTGCAAGCTTTAGACCTAAAAGAATCATAGGGTATTTACATCTGTTGCCCCTCTCCGAAATTATTTCGACGGTTTTAGGAACCAGTTACCCTGGAACCCAAAAAGTATGGAGCGTCTACAATGCGCTTATCTCAAGGTTTGGTGATGAATACACCGTGCTCATAGATGCGCCTATCCAGGAGATGTCTAAAATCATTGATCCAAGGATTTCGGAAGCCATTGTTCGAGTTAGAGAAGGCAAGATGAGGGTTATACCTGGCTATGATGGTGTGTACGGTCGGCTTATTTTATTTGAAGAGGGAAGAGAAGAAAAGTCGCTGGAAAAGGTTAATCAGCGGAACATAACAGACTTCATGTAAACACAGTGCGCACTAGTGTAGATACTTAAGAACGATCTCCCAAACGAAATAACAGGCAAGTACCAAAGTAATCACGGCGTTTGAGAATACTACTACTTCCTCTCTTTTTCTGACATTTACGCCAGCAAACGCGATTAGAAAGATTCCTGCTGCCCAGATTAAGAGACCTATATAGAACTGTGGTTGAGAAAGAATTAGCCCAGCTGATTCCCGTATCATTGCTGAGCCATAAAAGAAGAACCCTAGTATCGCGGAGAACAATCCTGTGCCTTCAAGCAATAGAAAAAGCCCAGCATTTATTGAACTGAAATGCCCCGCGATGGCAATGGAAAGAAGAACAACCCCTAACGCAGACAACATCATCGCAGTGACGTTGGTTTGAATAGTTTGCTGGATTACCGCTTTTTCTCCCGTTTCTGCTCCATTCATAAAAAACAAGGAAATCATGACTACTACTGGACCGAGGAACAAAGCACCGTCAGTTACTTTTAATTGCATACTATTCAACCATAAATGGCTCTGTTTTGCTATTGTGTAATTAAATTTATGAATCAAGAATTCACACAGAAAATCAAATTTCACACATGCACTCTTGAATTCAAGCTCATACTTCTTAGGATGCCACAGCGCGTTTTGTCTCTTTTAGTAAGAGCTTGATGAAAACTTTTTATGACACTTAGGCTCACGTTCTTAAAGTCGCATACAATAAAAGACAGAATCAGAGGAGCAACAAAAAGCATTGACTGGAATAAAGAAGACGGCATCTCACGTTAAGACAACTATCTTCAAAATAGACACAGCGAGGAAAATCACCCAAATTTGTTGCTTTCTGCTACTCAACGCGATTGTATTCGGCCTGGGGCCTTGGCCCGTACTCCTTCCGATAGTCCAAAGTCCAGGAGTCCCTCAAAAAACTGTGAGCGATGCCTTTTCAGCTCTACAAGTGATGCTTTATCAACTCACTTTTCCTTGGCTCCCCATAGCCGCATTTCTTTTAACTGCCGTCATTTTGGGTAGAGCCCTCTGCGGTTGGGTGTGCCCTTTTGGGTTCATCCAAGACTTGTTAGGGTATGTTAAGAAGAGACATACACGAGTTTCCTTAAGAACCCATGGAGGGATGCTTAAAGTTAAATATGGGATTCTAGCGGCTGTCTTGTTTATCAGCGTGACATTATCTATATCTCTGGCTTTGGGTGTGGGCAAAAGTTATGAAAGTGCTATAGGCGTGTTCGCTCCGGCTCCGTTTAATGCGTTAAGCCCTGCTGACACGCTTTTTGCTATTCTGCCTCGAATGGTTTTGATGGTTATCTACGTCCCTGAAGCATTGATTGCCGGGATTCTCTCTGACCCGCTCTTCTGGATTCGACTCACCATAATGATAGCGACTATAGTTTTGGTTGTCTATGTTCCGAGAAGTTGGTGTCGATACTTCTGTCCTATTGGAGCATTATTGGCGGTGCTAACTAGATTCAGCTTTCTCGGCTTAAAGAGAGACCCGTTGAGGTGCACAAGAGCTGGCTGTCGCACCTGCGTGGATGCATGTCCAATGATGGTTCGCATCCTTGAATTGCCTTGGGAGAAATTCACTGATTCTGAATGTATATATTGCCTGAAATGCGTTGACGCATGTCCAACAAGAGCCATAAAGCCGAAATTCCCATAGAAGCGTTAGGGATTACGCGAAGTGAAGGCTAATACTTGCACCCCAATGGTGGTTGTCTGAAACATTATGGTCATTGGAATGGTGTCCCAGTAGACAGAATTTTATTGAATGGAAAGTGTGTGAATCTGGGGGAATTGTTGGGGCGTTTCTAGGCGTCTATCAGATTACTCGACCATACTGGCCTTTCATCGAGTAGCCTTCATCGAGCAAGAACAAGGTAATTATCGCCTGCTGATACGGCACCTCTCCTGAAAGACTTTGCCTAACGCCCATTCTAAGTTCTATAATCTTTCCATAAAAGAATAATGAAGGAATATTCTATGGAGGATTGTTGCATTAGATATTAATAGAGATTTTTTCTAACCTTTCAAGTGGTGCGGGCATAGCTCAGCATAGATCACCGCTACTAGGAACTTCCTCTCACTCTATCGCCCACACCCGCACCAAGAAGCTGACTACACTACTCTCTGGCGGAAAGTTTCTAATACGAGGTGCCACATGTCAAAATTTCTTAGAAAGCTGGCTCCCTTCTGAGTTAGTTTGTATCTAGCTACTTCCTGACTTCTTAGGGGATCTGTAGCCTTCACGATATCGCAAAGTAACAAATGATTTAAGTACTGATTTGCTTGGCCAAAATTCAGATTTGCAGCTCGCATTATACCTGTTTTTGTTTTCCCTTTCGGGTCACGGTGAATCGTGTCCAAAATTTCTGCTACTATGGTTGCTCTGTCTCTATACTTGAACTTGGATGGAAAGATTCTTCCAAACCCTATACTAAACAAATTCATATGTATCATCTTTCTCCTCCAATATTATAATATACTGTTCTAGAAAATAAATCTTTTTGGCACAATGATTGTTGTCATTGAGCAACTTGGAATTGGGCTAAACATTTCTTTTTGATTTTGAGTGGAATTAGAAGTATGTTTTGAAGTTGCTGAAAGAGAACTAAGATGGATCCTGTTAGGTTTTTACGTGTATGGTGCGGGGGGTGGGATTCGAACCCACGGAGGCCTGCGCCAGAGGATGTCTCAGAGACCAGTGTTGTCCGCTTAAGTCCTCCCCCTTTTCCTAGGGGTGTCGACCCGCTATTTAGACCTGGCTCGGGTACCCCCGCGTCTTTGTATTCAATTTGTGCGTTTTAACTTAAATTTTGCTTGTTATTGTGGTGAATTCGGGAGTTTCTTTGTTTCAGAAGATGTGGTAGAACTTGGCGTAAGTCGTTGTTTTTGATCACAACACGTGCGTGTTTTTCGTGTAGGAACTACCAGCTGCTATTAACCTTTATCAAGGTGCCGTCGACATCGAAAACTACTAGTTTGAGAGTTCCCATTTGTGGTAAACCTCGTTAGAGTTGAGTTGTGTTAGTTTGGGTTGATGTGTTGTCACGTTATTTGCGTTTGTCTCTCTCTTATTAGACCCCCCTATAGCCCCCCCTAATTTTTCTTATAGTTTCGTATGTCTCTCTCTTTAGACCCCCCTATAATTTTTTTAGTTCTTCACAGAGCTTGTTTCTGATTGGTTTTTTGAAAATAAGCTTGGAAATGGTTTATCCCCCGATAGGATTAGATGGGAAAAGATGCAAAAAGATACAGAAAGATACGAAAAGATGGGGAAAGATAGCGGCTGTATTGTAGAACGCAGGTTTTCATGTGATGTTGCAAACGCACGCGTGCTCCTTAACCACAGGTTCCCCTACCTAGTGGGTCGTATGTTTTGTACACGCATGCATACGGTGATAAATGGTTACAGTCCAGAAGTGAGGCGTTACGGTTATAACACTTAACTGATTAAAAATGTGTTAGTGGGCGGGGCTGGGCGGGTAAAGAAAGAGATTAACTTTCTACCGACGCCTAGCATGGATAGGGCACGAACAACTCAACTGTAGTTGGTGTAAGCCTCCTAAGCTCGGGGTCGCGGGTTCAAATCCCGTCCCGCCCGCCATGTTACATACGCATTTAAAAATGCAGAAGATTGTAACGAAATGGAGACGATTGGAGCGCTCTGTGATGGCGTTTAGTGAGGTGGCAAAGGCTCTGAAAGCGATTCTTGTAGTAGCTCTAGTCGTTGTGGTGTTGTTTCTGGTTTCCTCGTACGTGTTTGCCATGTTTTTAGGGCCAACATTATTTTTCTTTACACCAGAAGGATCAGCTATCAGCAGGCTTCAAATTCAATCCCCTCTTTACGTTCAACTATTCATTTTATTAATTTTCATTCTTCCTATAACGCCTACTTACGGAACAGTTTTCTTATTTCTTTGCTGTGTCTTCGTGCTCTGCTTTGTTGCTGGATACAAATTCAGGGAAAGCTTATCCGGGGTTATTAGAAAATGTCCTTTACGCTCTATAGGTAGTCTCTTCAATAACTGGTTATTCGCCATGCCCGTCGTAACGAGCATGTTACTCATCGCCGTGATAACAATACAAGCATTTCAGGAGGCGCATGGACTTCCGACAGGCGAACCTACTTTGCCACCAAACCCTTTCGAGGCATTTTTCTTGATAAGTTATGCTCCGTTATTTGAAGAAATCGGTTTTCGAGTGAGCCCTATCGGGGCGTTTCTAATAGTTTACTTGTTTTGGGTTAGAAGAAATTCGGCGTCGATGTGGTCCTGGGGGCAACGTTTGAAACTCTTCTTTTTGAGCTTGATATATCCTGATGGAGCGAAAAAGATGGTTGGTGCGAAGACGGTGAGCGACTTTGGTATCATAGGTGGAATTAGCTTAGGTGAATGGGGTATGGTTATTTTCACGTCTGTCGCTTTTGGATTAGCTCACTACCTATTTGGTGGTGGCTGGGAGGTTGGAAAGATCGCGACAGCATCCATGGTCGGTTTCGCCATGGGCCTTGTATACCTGCTTTATGGCGTTCAAGCTCCAATACTCATCCATTGGTTTTTCAACTATTATGGAAGCGTTATCGAACTCGCCTCAGATTTTTATCCAATAGTCGATCCATTTTTTTCCATAGCCTTGGGCATTATTACGATTTTAGGTGTTTTTGGGTGGCTCATGGTTACAATTTTTGGATTATACGAACTCTTCAGAGCAATTGTAAAAAGAATTAGGCTGTCTGAGCCACTTGCTATCTAAAGCTTCTTTGCTTTCTATTATTTCCTTTATAATATCTCAATCGTGACTCTCAATACCGCATTGCAGATCTTATAGTAGATAACGAGAATAGGGCCTATTACATCAACTCACGTTTTCAAAATTTCTTGAGAAAGATTCCTTATCTTAACCGTTTTCTGTTCTCTTTTCTTCATGTCCCGCAAAACCACTTTGTTTTCCTTAAGCTCCTCAGCCCCCACGATAACAGCATGAGTAACGTTCCTTCTATCCGCATCTTGTAAAGCCTTAGAAACTGTGCGCCCCATAACCTCAACCTCAACCGGTATGTTTACTCCTCTCAAAGCTAATGAAAGTTTAAGAACTCTTGCCCTCAGTTTCTCGCCGATAGGAATAATCACAACTCGTTTTCCTTCTGGAATTTTCGGAGAAAACTTCTGCTTTTTCACGGCAAGTGCAAGACGGTCCATTCCTTGCGCAACTCCCACAGCTGGAGTTGGTTCACCTCCAAAGAGTTCAATAAGTTTGTCGTAGCGCCCTCCGCCGCTTAATGCTATATTCATCTCTGGAACATAGGGCTCAAATATCATACCGGTGTAGTATTCAAGACCACGTGCGAACCCCGCCTCGACTAACATCTCAAACTTGGCGCTACTTTTTCTTGTTAATTCAGTGATTTCCTGCAGATTTTCCACAGCAGCAACAGCACTTTCATAATCTCTAACATTCTCCTCTGTTTTCTTAAGAACTTGAGAGACGTCTTTTCCCCTTATCTTAAAAACGTTTTTTAAGGTTGTTACGCACCTTTGCGAAACACCTAATTTTCGCGCTGCTGTAAGCGCTTCGTCCCATTGTTTTTTATCCAGCAACTGCATAACCATGTTCTGTTGTTCTTTTTTCACATTTTCTTGAGCTAAGATTCCACGAATAATTCCAACGTGCCCAATCTTAAGCCAATAGTTACGCAAACCCAATTTTTCCATCAAATCGTAGGTAAGCATCAGAATCTCCGCGTCTGCCTCCGGTTTAATGGATCCTATAAGCTCATAGTTGGCCTGCCAAAACTCTCGAAAGCGCCCATACTGCGGTTCATCATAACGATAGAGGCTCCCCACGCAGAAAAGTCTCATAGGCTTAGGCTCATTTCTCATCTTAGTTACTATCAGCCTAGCTATAGAAGCGGTGAACTCCGGCCGTAAAGCCACCCTTCGACCACCTAGGTCCTCAAAGGCATACATGCGCTTTCGAATTTCTTCACCTGATTTTGCCGCCAAAAGATCATACGATTCCACGACTGGAGTGATGACCTCTCTATAACCGTAGAGTTGAGCAAGATCTCTAGTAACCTGCTCTACATACCTCATTCTTTCCGCTTCTTTTGGCAGAAAATCCCTCATTCCCCGAACTGTTCTGAACGGTGACATTTCATCACTTCATTACGTGTTTCATTTTAGAGTCAGTTGCGAAAGAGAGTAATACACAACTTCTCCTCTTCTGTTTATAACCGCCAACACCAACCTTTTTTTTAGACTTTGAACATACCTCAGAGACCGTGCCAACTCCTCTACGGAAACCGGCTGCCCCTCCTGAATTCCAAAGATCATGTACTTGGCGGTTTCCTTCCCATATTCCCCTCGTTCATACACACGGAAGTCTATTCCTAATCCGAAGCCTTCTCTTGCAACGTATCCTCGGCTCCGTAAGTCTCGGTACACTAAATATCTGACCCAGGCATCTTCATCAATAGATTGAAAACGTTGGAGGAGAGTTTGAAAATTCACCTTTCCTCCTGTTTTCTCTTTTTTCACCGCGATAATTCCCTTACCGAGCAGAAACAAAGCCTCATAAAAAGTAAGCATTAACCCTTCGTTTTCAGACACGCCGTAACCTCGTAAGGAAAGCTCTTCAATGTCTTCTGGTGAAGAAACGAGGACCCCCTTCTCTTTAAGTGAGGCTTCTATCTTTGATTCCGCATTGCGATTCGTTTCAGCTGCACGTTTCGATTGCTTCAAAGCTGTGATCCATCCAACCATGTTTCTAACGCTATCATGCATCGTTTAAGATTTAAATCCTCTTAACCATTTCTCCCTGAACATCACAAGCAGATTGATTCAATTCAACTAATAGCGTGTTCTTTAACCTCTTCGGTTTGGTTTTCACTATCTTGACTTGGGAGACGTTGTGAAACCAGAGAAACCTCTTTAGTGCAACTGCCAATTCAACGACAAGGGAGTCATCAAAGCGTTCTTTCTCCAGAAACAAGGAATTAACGATCATCGTTTTGCTCGCTCTGTCCAGTTTCGGATCGATTCTTCCAACGAACCTTGTGCCATAAAGGATTGGTAAGACGTAGTAGCCAAATTGCCTTTTCTCTGGAATCTTGTAAATTTCCCAAACGTAAACGAAGTCAAACACCTCGGAAATCATCCTCCGGTTCCAGAGTAGGTTATCAAGCGGGGCGATAAAATGGATTTTTTCTTCAAGAAGGGAATCTTCTATGGCTTCGAGAGCGTTCAAATATTTTTCTAAAACATAATAGATGTGTTTAATGCCTTCGATTTTCACCGGATATATTTTTCCATCTTTGACCATCTCTTCTATTACTAGCTTACGCTGCGGAGCTTTAAGCGAAAGCCAGCCGAACCTCCAGTCGCGCACATCAACGAATCCATAAGCCCTCATATACTTCCTAATCATGAACAGGTTGTATTCCTCTCTGTTGGGCACTTCGATGCTTATGTCTTTGGGTAAGATGTGCTCTGCCAAGTCGTAGTATCGACGGTTTCCCTCCACATGGTGGATCATCACCTCGCCGCAGTCCCAAAGCAGGTTTAGAACATCTTTGGCTGTCTTGCTCCCAACTTCTCCCTCCCGCTTAAAATCCTGTGCGCACAGTGGGCCATCAGTTTCTATCGTCGATAGAACATGAGAAATCACGTCTTTCAGTTCTTCTCGCTTCGCTTTCAGGCGTTCATAGAAGGGGGAATGAAACTCCATGTAATTCTGCATCCGATAGCGAAAATACCGGAACTCCTCCATGGGGATTATTGATTTCGCATTACACCAGTATTCAAAGACCGCTCTGTCCTTGTAGAGTAACGCATCCAGATAGGAGGGTTTGTAGTCACTTACTCTGCTGTGGAGAACCAGATGGTGATTGCGGTGGACAACATTAACGGGATCGATCTGGACACACTCCAGCCGCTTGATTGCCTCCAATGCCCCAGTTTTTTCCTTTCCTTGGTGGAATCCCTGTTTAGTGATAAGAAATCGCCTGGCAGCTTCCTTTGAAATCGTATGTTGATCCATTTCGCCTCTTTCCGTCTTCGTCTGTCAATTTCTAGAGTTTAAATACGTTGTTATCGTGCGAATAACACGCCCAGACTATATTTTAAGCGGTCATAAGTCCTTCAAATTCGGTTGTGGATAAGACACCAGTTTCACATATGATGGCGCTTACGTATTTCATTGGAGTAATGTCAAACGCTGGATTCAATGCTTTCACTCCAATTGGAGCAATTCTTTCAGAACCAACATACGTTACTTCCTCAACATTTCTCTCTTCAATAATCACATCTTTTAAAGTATGGACCAAATCAAATGTTGATTTAGGGGCGGCGACATAAAATGGAACATTGTGTTCGTGAGCCAGCACCGCGATGGTGTAGGTGCCGATTTTGTTTATCACAGCGTCTCGAACTATCCTGTCAGCCCCCACTACAACCTTGTCTATTAATCGTTTAGACATAGCATATCCCACCATGTTGTCTGTAATCAATGTAACTGGAATGCCGTCGCGTTTCAGCTCGTATGCCGTAAGCCTAGCACCTTGCAGTTTAGGCCTCGTTTCGGTGGCAATCACTTTGATTTCCTTGCCTTGCTCCCACGCAGTTCGTACAATTCCCAGTGCAGTACCATAATCAACAGTAGCTAGACTGCCTGCATTACAATGAGTTAGAATGACGTCTTTATCGTCAATCAGCTTGGACCCATGCTCACCAATCTTGCGGTTAACTTCAACATCCTCGTCCGCCATCCTTCGAGCCTCATCAACTACGACTTTAGCCACAGCTTTCGCATCACCAAAAGTCTCACGCGCTTTTTTCAAGATTCGGTCAACCGCCCAGAAAAGATTCACAGCCGTCGGCCTCGTTTCCTTCAAATCCTTCGCTGACTCCTCAATCTGCCTCATCAACTCCTCTCTTTTCTCGACTTTCGAATGATAAGCCGTGAGGGCTAAGCCGTAGGCTGCTGCCACACCGATGAGTGGGGCTCCCCTCATCCTCATCTCTTTGATGGCGGAAGCCACCTCTTCACATTTCTTCATCTTTAAGAAGAGGGTTTTGTTGGGGAGTCTCGTCTGATCTATAGTTATAACTACGCCGTCTCTCCACTCTATGGTTCTCATAGCTCACACCGTCAGAACTCCTTTATTCACCACTCACCTTTTTTAATATGCTTTGGTGCGCCGCAATGAAAAAGCCCGTTGACTTGAAAAGCGTCACAGAGCCATTGGTCAGGAATTTCGGACAGAAATACTCGGAAGTTTTGGGAATAAGCTTAGAAGGTAGGGACGACGGAGAGATTTTCAAGTGGTTTTTAGCTTCAATTCTATTCGGTGCTCCGATTAGAGAGTCCTCAGCCATAAAGACTTACAAATGTTTCAAAAAATATGGTGTGCTCACGCCACAGAAAATTATTCAAACAGAATGGCAAGGGTTAGTTGACATACTTGATGAAGGGAGCTACACCAGATATGATTTCAAGACAGCTGATAAGCTTCTGGAGGTCATGAGCAATCTAGTCACGCTTTATGGAGGAAGCCTAAACAGTCTTCATCAACTTTCTTTAGATTCCACCGATTTAGAAAAACGCTTGAAGAATTTGGGAAAGGGCATAGGAGACGTGACTGTAAGCATTTTCCTGCGAGAACTGAAAAACCTATGGGAAAAAGCAAACCCTAGACCCACTCCTCTGGTTGTCTTGGCGGCCAAAAACTTGGGAATAATAAAAGAAGAGACTCCTGAAAAAGCGTTAGAAGCGCTAAAAGAGTACTGGACAAAAAATAAGGTAGCAAAGAAAACTTTTGTGAACTTTGAAACCGCTCT
>Ga0114925_10001215_pt1 | contig 12499 bp, 9 predicted proteins | sample SumtaG_2_FD_87287 | JGI IMG/M metagenome (GOLD analysis project Ga0114925, IMG submission 87287) | Deep subsurface microbial communities from Indian Ocean to uncover new lineages of life (NeLLi) - Sumatra_00607 metaG | ecosystem: Environmental > Aquatic > Marine > Oceanic > Sediment | place... | reverse complement strand
TCCGTTTGTAGTCGCCCCCTGCGGTCAAAAGGGCGGCTGTCATGAAAGCACTCCTGGCCATGCCAACTGTCGCGTTCGTCGTCCTCGCCATGTCGACGTCCGCGTACGCCCACAGTGTGGAGCGGGTCCGTCGCGAGCTTAGATTACAAGGCTATGACCACATAGAATTCACGCGGACCAAATTCCCGGTTTGGGTCAATGCCTGTCGCGGGGAGACGCGCGTCCACTTGCACGTCGATTCGTATGGCAAAATAATAAAGAAAACCGCCGCTGGGTCCTGCCCAACGGAAGCGGAGAACGACGTCGAGACCGAGGCAGGGCCGAGGCACCAGCCCAAGACCCCCCAAAAAAGTCGGCGTCGACTGCAAGAAGTTCATCCCGCAATTGGCGAGACGGTCTCGGTGCCCTGCGAGTAAGCCGGTGCTTGCTTTCATTGCGGAGCAAGACGCACCCTCCCCAGATTGTGGACCTGACAACACATCAAGGGTGAACTCATTGAGGCAAATAAGCCTTGAGCGAACCTTCAACCCGGCTCCCTAGATGGAGCAGCGATCCTTAGGCGCTGGTCAGAGGTGGCACCGTCATCGACGTGAAGGAGAAGTCGATGTCAGAAGTATCGAATTCCAAGGAAGAACTGAAAGTTGCGCCCGTGGGGCACGCGCTATCCCTGTTTCTCGTGATCAGCTACATCCTGTGCGTGGGCTTTGGCCTTTTGGTTCCCGAGAGCGCGCGCATGTATAAAGCTTGGGCACCTCTCTTGCCCGGTTTCGAATGGCTGACCGTCTCAGGCTTTCTGTTCGGCCTGGCGGGCGCTTATCTTTACGGCTGGTACATCGCCGTCGTCTGCGTCCTGCTTTACCGTTTCTTCAAACGGCCCTCCTGACCAATCGCGGATCCCTGCCCTGACGACGCAAGAACCGAATTAACGCCATACAGCTTTAACGGTACTCGCCGAAGCGGGTCATCTCAACGCGCGTGGGCGCTCTCAATCCTCGCAGCCACAGCCTGGATTACGAGCACGGCTCCAGACGCTTGACGTGCTCGGCACCAGGAGCACCGGGAGCGCGCCTTGGGGAACAGCAAACATCACTGCTGGACCATGAAATTCTGTCCTTACCCCCATGACGTGTTAATTGGCTTGCGCGGCCTTCGGGACCGTGCTGCGTTGCTAGACGGTGAGTATGTCCGATCGCGGTCTGAAATCGTATCTGCGCCACATTGGTTGGCGGCCTAAGAGCCGTGAACCCTTTAATGAGGGTGCGCACGACGCACCACAGCCGGCTTGGCACGCAATGACGGCCAAAGCGGCTGCCGATCGCCTCGCAGCGTCTGAGCAAGGCTTATCGCTTGAGGAAGCTGCGCGCCGTCTTACGCGTTATGGCCCCAACGTGCTTCCTGCGGCGGTGGGAAAAAGCACGCTCCAGCGTTTTGTCGCCCAGTTCGACAATGTCCTAATCTACGTGCTTTTGGCTTCGGCTGTGGTTACCACGCTGCTGGGCCACGGCATCGACACAGCCGTGATCCTTCTTGTGGTCCTGCTCAACGCAATAATCGGCTTCATCCAGGAAGGCCGCGCCGAGAAGGCGCTCGAGGCCATTCGCAAGATGATCAGCCCCAAGGCCTCCGTCCTTCGCGAGGCTCACCGCCTAACCGTGAACGCGGCAGATCTTGTCCAAGGAGACATACTAATCTTAGAGCCAGGCGACCGTGTGAGCGCCGACGTTCGCCTCATGAAGGCGCGCAACCTTCGTATCGACGAAGCCGCACTGACGGGAGAGTCGGTTGCCGTCGACAAATCGATCGCCCCCGTTGCCGCGGACGCGTTACTCGGAGACCGGAGCGCGATGGCCTACTCGGGAACGCTGGTAACAGCAGGGCAGGGAACAGGCATCGTGGTAGCAACCGGAGTGGCCAGCGAGCTCGGCCGCATCAGCCTGATGCTGGGCCGCGTCGAACAATTGGTGACGCCGCTCATCCGGCAGATGAACGCATTTGCCAAGCAGCTAACAGTGGCCATCCTCGGGCTGTGTGCTGCAACCGTGGCCTTCGCAGTGTTCGTGCGCAGCTATGCGCTCGGCGATGCCTTCATGGCGGCGGTCGGAATGGCAGTGGCAGCGATACCGGAAGGGCTGCCGGCGGTAATGACCATCACGCTTGCGATCGGCGTGCAGCGCATGGCTTCGCGCAACGCCATTATCCGTCGGCTGCCCGCAGTGGAGACACTAGGCTCAGTCTCAGTCATTTGCTCGGACAAGACTGGGACACTGACGAAAAATGAAATGACGGTCCGCGCCGCCGTGCTAGCCGAGGCAACCTATGAAGTCGGCGGCGTCGGATACGCGCCCAAAGGCGGCTTTAGCATTGCCGGGCGCGACGTCGATCCAGCGACCGACCCGGTTCTTACGCAGCTCGGACTTGCCGCCCTCTTATGTAACGAGGCGAGTCTGCGCCACCGCGACGGCGTTTGGAGTGTGGCGGGCGACCCTATGGAAGGGGCGCTCATCGCGTTTGCGGTGAAGGCCGGACATGACCCTGAGGCGGCGCGAAGGCAGAGAGCGCGTCTCGACGAAATCCCTTTCGACGCCCAGCACCGATACATGGCGACGTTGCATCGTAGCGGGGAGGATGGCGCTTTGGTCGCGTTGAAAGGGGCGCCGGAGCGCGTGCTGGACATGTGCGATCGCCAAGCCGGGCGAGCTGGAGAAACGCCAATTGACCGGCAATTTTGGCACAGCAATATCGACCGGCTTGCGGGCGAAGGCCATCGCGTTGTCGCGCTCGCAATGAAGCCTATGCCGGCGGGAACCACGGAATTGAGCTTTGCGGATGTGCAGAAAGAGAATGGCCTCATTCTGCTTGGCCTCGTTGGGCTCATCGACCCGCCGCGTGAGGAAGCCATCGCAGCTGTTGGCGAATGCCACGGTGCTGGTATCCACGTCAAAATGATCACCGGGGACTATTGGGCGACGGCCCAGGCCATTGCTCGTCAGCTCGGTCTTGTTGAGGCTGACAGCGTCGCCACCGGCCATAGCCTTGACGAACTGGATGCGCAGTCGCTGCGCCGCGTCGCTCGCGCGACGACTGTCTTCGCCCGAACGAGCCCTCAGAACAAGCTGCAGCTTGTCGAGGCACTGCAGGCGGAAGGGGATGTGATCGCCATGACCGGCGACGGTGTCAATGATGCGCCTGCCTTGAAGCGCGCCGATATCGGGGTGGCGATGGGGGAAAAGGGCACGGAGGTAGCCAAGGAGGCAGCCGACATGCTGCTCGCCGATGACAACTTCGCATCGATCGTCGCGGCCGTCCGCGAGGGACGCATCGTCTATGACAATCTCGTAAAAGTCATCGCCTGGACCTTGCCGACCAGTTTCGGCGAGACGCTGATTATCGTGGCCGCCATCCTGCTCGGATGGACCCTTCCCGTCACGCCGGTACAGATTCTTTGGATCAACACCGTGACGGTGGGGGCATTGGGCTTGGTTCTGGCTTTCGAGCCGGCCGAAGCTGACGTCATGCGACGAGCACCGCGAGTTGCAGGCGAGCCGCTGCTTTCAGGCTTCCTCATCTGGCGTATCGTGCTCGTGTCGATCCTGTTCGCGATCATCGCTTTCACGATATTCGGCTGGGTTGAGCAGGCCGGCCGTTCGCATGAGGAAGCGCGGACGATCGTCGTTAACACGATTGTTGTTATGGAGGTCTTCTATCTCTTCAGCGTGCGCTATCTGCGCATGACCTCGCTGACGCTTGAAGGTTTGTTTGGTACGCGAGCTGTTTTACTAGGCGTCGGCAGTATCATCGTCCTGCAGCTTGCATTCACCTATACGCCGGTGATGCGCGCACTCTTCGATACGCGTCCTTTGACGCTGATGGACGGCCTTCTCGTTGTCGGGGCAGGAGTTTTGCTTTTTATCGTGCTTGAAATCGAAAAGTTGCTTCGCCGGTACGCGATTGCCCTATATGCAAGAGCCTAACTGATCCGGCGATTCAACCTCCCGACCGACTTCCTTTTCCCCCGAAGTGGGCCGTCCCTAGAGAAAGTTTCATTCACTTCATCGATGGCGCCGACCGACCTCCAAGGAGGTCCTCCAAGTTGAAGCGGTAGCCAACACCGGCGCTGATGATCCACGGGTCGAGATCCGCGTCTGCCCGTATCGTTCCCAATGCGGTATTGTTCCATGTTATTTCGGTATCGAGCCACGTCTTCTTCACGTCGGCATTGAGATACCAGCCGTCACCGAGGGATACGTCGACGCCTGCCTGCAGCGCGAAGCCAAAAGCATTATCAATATCTACGCTCGAGGCGCCAAGGACATTCTGGCCGGGCCCTTCGTCGAAGAAATGGATGTACTGCGCACCCACACCCACGTAAGGCTTGAAGCCTCCCATCCCATCAAAATGATATTGCAGGGTCACAACCGGCGGGAAGATCCAGGATGTCGCGAGCTTGCCAAGTCCCGACTGCGCCAGCGTGCCTTTGGCATCGACATTGATATTGGCGAAGCAGCAGAACAGTTCCAAAGCCAAATTATTGCTGAGGAAGTAAGTCAGCGTTGCAGACGGAATGATCTCAGTGTCCACTTCAGCATCTGCGCCTGGAATAGCAATACCGCCGAGACCCGAAGCCGTAACCGATCCCACATCGGTATCGGGTTCCAAGACCCAGCCAAGCACACGGATCATGAAGTTCCCGTTCGGATCACCTGCGGTCGCCGGCCCAGCCAACGCAAGGCCAACCAAGAGCGCCAAAGTTCCGCTCCACAATCTTGTTCGTTTCATTGTCTTAATCCCCGTCTTCCATTCCGGCTGCCACGGGATACCAGCGCTCCCTCTCGACTCATTTGCGTCACTCGCGCAACCTTCTCTATGTTGATGCAATCATCCAGCAATCACTGCCACGCAGAGCTGATCCAGATCAGCGAACAACGCACCGCGTGCGCTGTGTCACATGAGCGCCACTCTAGCTCTTTGTGCGGATGAAATTCGATTGCCTTGGACGTGTGCGAAAAGTTCGTATGCGCTGTTCGTTGCGCCAACGTTATTAGTCGACATCAATCGAGGCACACAGCGCGCAACAATTCAAATATCAGTTGCGCGCTTTAGCGCAGCCGCGCGCAAAGCGTACCGACTATGGTTGTCGCTGAAGATGACGTGGTGTTGCGCACAGCGGATGCAAACTACACGTCACGCAGTTGCATCATGTTAGCGGTAAGATTTGATTGAGTGTGACTCCTTGATTGAGCCTGGCTAATTGATCACTCAGCGGCCTCAGGATATCTCTTGCGGAGTGCTTCGAAGTACCCATCCCGCGTACCTTCCGCTGGGTCGCCGAACTTCAGATGAAGATCGCGCTGTGGGAATGGGATCTCGATATTGTGCTCTCTCATTGCACGATCAAGCGCCATATGGAGCTCGTGCAAGACCAGCAAGCGGTGGTTGGGCTGCGCCACGAAGGCACGTATCTCATAGTTCAGCGAGCTATCGCCGAACCCAAGGAAAAATACAGTTGGCGTTGGTTTCTCGAGAACGAGTGGGTTGGCCTTCACCGTTTCCAGCATGACTTTTTGAGCCAGAGTCGTATCAGAACCATAAGCGATACCGATCTTGATCAGGAGACGAGTGACGGGCTCGCTCAATGTCCAGTTCACCACCTTATCAGTGATCAGTGACTTATTGGGGACAAGGATCTCGCGGTTATCCCAATCGGTAATGCTTGTGGCGCGGATCTGGATGCGCGAAACAGTGCCGCTAAGATTGCCAATAGTCACCGTGTCGCCGACGCGTACGGGGCGTTCAAACAAAATGATCAAGCCAGAGACGAAGTTCGCGACGATTTCCTGTAGTCCAAAGCCTACGCCGACGCCGAGTGCGGCGATTATCCATTGCATTTGCGACCAGTCGGCGCCGATGCGCTTAAAGGCGATGAAGAGGCCAAAGGCCACGATAAGATAGCGGCTGATCGCGGTGATGGCATAGCGCGTGCCGGGCTCAATTTCGAGCCTTTGCAGAAACGTGAACTCTAGAACGCCGGGCAAATTGCGTGCGGCGATGAACGTGATAATGCCAATCGCGACGCCAATCAGCAAATTAGACAGTGTAACGGGTATGATCTTGGTGCCAGCATCCGTCGTGATCGTTTGCGTCCAGAACGCCACCTCATCGAGGACGCCGAGCGCGGGAAGCAATTGTTGCCAGGCGAGCCATAGGCCAACCGCTAGACCAACCAGCACCAGCATGCGCAAGAGTGTGCGTGTCTGCTGGCTAATTGACGCCACATCGACGTCGGAAATGTCCAACATTTGCGGCATCGCATCACCAGTCGCCTCGGTTTCAGCTTGGGTGGCAGCCACAGCGCGCGCTTTCCTGCGCCGTTCCTGAGCGCGTAAGATTTCTAAGCGCCGCCGTGCTAGGAGCACTTGGCGCATGGCAACCGCGTACGCGATCAGTCCGAGAATGGCAATCGCCAACGTCATGCCGAGCCGCCATTGCAGCTCCGAAGCGCTGTCGTAGTAGCCAAACATGGCGAGTGCTGCGAGCGCAAGCGGTGCACCGCAAATGAGCAAATACCAGACGCCCCGCGTCAGCCACAGTGCACCCCGGCGAGGAAGCCGTGCGGCGAACATGCCCCGGCGGGGGTTCATGACGCGGACCGCGAACACGGCGAGCGCAATCGCACCAACCAGGAATGTCAGCCGGCCAAGTCCGTCACGGTAGATCTGAGATTTGCTGACCTCAATCATTCCGATCAGAAATGACGCCGGTACAGCGACGACGGTTAGCCTGCCCAGGTTGCGTATGAGCATCTGGCAGGCACGCTCGCTCCAGTCGAAGTGCACGCGAAGAAGACCGCGCGGCAAACAAAGGAGTTGTAGGAACCGAAGCGCAAGAACGATAAATGATGCCGCGACAAGGCCGTTACCGACAGACGCGGCAAACTCGGAGGCTTCTGGCTGCCGCGCCAAGAGCCATCCCAAGTATCCCATTAGAACGGGCCACTGAAGCGCGATGAACGCGGTGATCAGCACTGCCTGCGGCGTCAGTAGGAAGTTGTCTGTCGATACTCTACCGACAGAATCGGCGATTTGTTCCAGTTGCTGCCGCAGTCGCCTCCGACAGCTCCATAGGAATCCGCATAAGACAAAGATCAAAGCACTAGGGATCGGAGCATCAGCGATGCTTCGCGCAAGCGAAAGGCCAGCAAGCTTCCAACTCTCCCAGTCCGTCAGCCAACTGAGAGTCGCTTTAATTTGTTCCAGCCACGGCCAACCCAGCGGCGCGGAACTTGGCAGCCATAGCAGCCTACTGTTTAGCAGGGAATTGAGCTGCTCTGTTTGGCTCAACAGCTCTCGCTGCGCGCCACTGACTTCGGCTAACTGTTCAATGCGCAGTGCGTGCGCCTCGCTCAGCCGGTTGAGAGCATCGCCCCTCGCCTTCACGAGCCTCTCCAAAGTGGGCTGCAGGTCCGCGCGGCGATCTGTCGGTCCGAGGTCCGTGGTTGCGAGCAAGCGCTCAGCGGCGCGCCCAGGATCGGAAAGAGCGCGTCGTCTTTGATCGACATTTAAGCGTTTCAGTCGCGAATCGACGATGGCCGCATCGCGCTCGCGAATCTCGGAACGCAAGACCGAGATTAGCGGAAGTTGGGCGCGCATTACGCGTAGATACTCTCCGAGCTCCTCACCAACGCTTCCAATTTCGAGGATCTGCTGGGCGGCCGTCAGACTATCCTTGACGCGCGCGATTTCGGCATTGGTCCTCGCCAACACCGACTGCGCATCTTCGATCGATCGTGTGATGTCTGCCTGGTTCTGAAGCAAGGTGGACGTCGTCTTGGCGTAATCCTCTAAGATTGGGTGCTGTCCAGAGAGCTGACGCGTAACGTTTTCTGCTTGCGCTTGTTTTTGCAGAGCATCGCTCTTGCGCAACTCGTTGATCCGCGCCTCAAGCACCGGGACCTGCTTCTGGCGGATGTCTAGCTTCGCCGCTGCCAGATCGCGGCTTGCCATAGCAAGTGCTTCCCTTGCCGGCAGGCCGATCAGCTCCTGCTCCAAAAGATTGACTTTGGCCGATGCGGCCAGGCGCTCCGCTGCGATCGCCGCACGCTGCGCGTCGGCGAGAAGCGATGGCTCTTGAGGATTGCCTGACGCAGCGCGCGCCTCCACTAGCTCATCGAGCTTTTTCTTTTCGGCTGATTGCTCATTGCGCGCCGCGGTCGGCCTGGATGCAATCTCCCGCAACGTTGTCTCAAGCTGACCGAGCTCGGTCTTAAGCGTCGCAATCTCGCCTTCTGTCGTGCTAAGGCGTTGCTCAACTTCGCCCAGAGGCGAGCGTGCAATGGACTTGCTGAGCCTCGTAACCTCGCCCTCGGCCGAGGCGAGCAGCGCATCCAACTGCTTTTTGATCTCGGCAGTTCGCTTCGGTGAACCCTGAATCGCATCTTGAAACTTAGCGGCAGCGGAACTGTTTGCCTCCGCCGCTTCCAACTGGCTCAGCGCCTTGCGGTATAGCGCCAAAGCCTGATCGCGCACCGCCACATCGATGTCCTTACGCGCATCTATTTCATCAATCTTAGACTTGATGCGCGCCACCGTTAGATCCGGTGTTGCCGAAATCGCAGCTTTATCAATTTCAGATCCCGAGCGCGTCAGTGCCAGCGTCTCACTGGCGCAAATGAGTAATACAAGGGCGAGCATGCTGGTGCCGCAGCCGCGCCAATTCACTCGCAACATGGTCACCGCGCTGGCCAAGTGGCGGACTATCGGCATCTGGAACGTTCCCCAATTGAGATGTGATGCGGCTTGTAAAGTCAGCTCACGGCATAAGAGGGCTCGCGCAATGGCAAAATCGCGACTGTCGCATGGCCGAAAAGAGGAAGCGCCCAATCAGTTCGGAAACCTTTAGCTGCCCTAGAATGCCCGTGGGCATGGCTGAACGCACGCGCCTCGCCACGCAGGCAGCGCATTGAATCGCTCAACCTTGCGTTGGCCTCATGGGTCAATGTCCGCTTTTGGCACTGAGCGGACATTCGAAGACGGAGCCCCCGAAGGGGCTCCGCTTAGTCAGTTTTTTGGTGATTTATGCGCGCTTAGGCGTGCAAACTGCATACTTGCGCGGCTCCGATGTTTCGTGCGTCGCCTTTAGCGAACGCTGCGCCTCGAAACACGCCTTACTTGACGGGTACTCGGTCTGCGTCATGGGTTCGGTCGTATTGACCGCGTAGACAAGAAGTAACCACTTCATGATCAACCTCTGAGGTAGGGGAGACCTCACCCCCAATTACAGATTCTCCCTCTGGAGACCCGCGAAGGGTTCCGCCGTTTCTTTTTATGCTCGTTAGGGGGGCGCTTCATAACTTCGTTGAGTAGCAAGTCAATGACCGACATCGCGTGCAACCGGTGACATCATGACGCCGGTTGCACTGTGCGCATGGCTGCTTTTCGGTCAGGTCATGGCCTTCTGACTAGGCTCGACTCTGAATCTCTAGCTTCATGGAAACAATCAATGACAATATTCGATATCGTAATGGCCATGGGCGCCGCTGTTCTGCAGCTCTTTGCGTACGCGCCCCGTGTCCGCTACTGGCACTTAGCGGACATCCCACTCGCTAAGCCGTATGTCCGCACTTAAGCGCAAAGCGGATATCTGGGTCGCAGGTCCCCATTAATCAGGAAGGGAGCCATCTCGCGAGAGCGGCTTCAGCTTCATGCCCTCCCCCAAAATCTCGCCAACTCCCTCGGCACTGAGACCTGCGCCAACTGGAAATTGACATACCGGGCATGCGTGACGATCTTGGCGCCGGCAGCCCCAACGGTTACGCTAATGCTCGGAACCGGCGTTCATAACTGGCATGTTAGGTTGAAATAGGCAGACGAATAGATGTTCCCCCTTTCGCATATGATGAAGTCCTTCGTTCGCGTGGGCACGCTCAAGGTCATTGATGCCGATGGCAAGGTTCATGAGTTTTCAGGGCAAGCCGGCCCGAACGTCACCATGCGCTTGAGCGACCGGTCGCTCTACTACAAGCTCGTCTACAATCCCGAACTGCATGCCGGCGAAGCCTATATGGATGGGCGCATGACCTTCGAGGACTCAACACTGCGCGATTTCCTGACACTGTTTTCGCTCAATCGCCTGTCGCTCGGCTCCTACCCGGTGCAAAAGGTCCTGCGTGGCATCTCACGCAAATTCAAAAAGTGGCAGCAGGCTAATCCGATTGGCAAAGCAGAGAAAAATGTGGCGCATCATTATGATCTGGGTAACGACTTCTATAAGCTCTTTCTCGATAAGGGAATGCAGTATTCCTGCGCTTACTTCTTGAATGACAACGAAACGCTCGAACAAGCGCAACGCAATAAGCTGCGGCTCTTGGCGGCCAAGCTCAACCTCTCACCTGGTCTGAAAATTCTCGACATTGGCTCTGGCTGGGGAGACCTTGCGCTTTATCTCGCTAGATTGGAGGACGTTGAAGTTGTCGGCGTCACGCTCTCCAAAGAGCAATTTGAACTGTCCAACGAACGCGCCCGCAAAGCTGGATTGGACAGCCGCGTCCGCTTTGAACTCAAAGATTACCGCCAGTTGGAAGATCGCTTCGATCGCATCGTGTCTGTCGGCATGTTCGAACATGTCGGCGTTCAACACTATGACGAGTTCTTCAGTAAGATCAACGACCTCATGGACGATGATGGACTGACGCTCATCCATTCCATTGGCCATATGAGCCCGCCTGGCACCGCCAGCCCATGGCTGCGCAAATACATTTTCCCTGGCGCCTACTCTCCCGCGCTTTCTGAGGTGTTCGAAGTCGTCGAACAAAACAGCCTATGGGTTACGGACCTCGAGTTCTTGCGGCTCCATTACGCGAAAACCTTAGCCCATTGGGTGCAACGCTTCGAGGCCAATCGTGACAGGATCGAAGCCATGTACGACGCCCGCTTCGCACGCATGTGGGAATTTTACCTGATTAGCGCCGAAATGATGTTCCGCACCGGGAGCCAGCTCGTCTTTCACATGCAGTTGGCCCGAAAACGTGACGCCGCTCCCATCGTTCGCGATTACATCACCGACCTTCAGCGCACCTACGAACGGCAAGAAGCCGAATTCGCACCGCTGTAGCGACCTCGGTTAGCGGGTCGCGAGTGGCAGCCGAAGCCTGCCAGTCCGCCGATGTCCGCTTTTGATCCGGAGCGGACATTTACGTCAGTAGCAAGGCGCGCCTCTGCCGCGAGCGGCTAACGAATCTTGTGGATCTATCGAACAAGTTGCGGATTAGAACAAAATGCGACCGTGGATTTGCGATGCATTTTTGGGGTGAAGTCGCAGCGTTATTTTTCGCCATATTCGAAAACGCCATAGTGCGGGAGGTGCAACGTGTTCAGTAGCAACCCCAACAAGGCCCAATCAAATTTTCCGAAGCCTCCGAAGCTTCCGGCGCGCTCTGCCCAACAGGGTAATGCGTTGGCTCGCACGGAAGCCGTCCCGGTTGATCCGCCCGTCGTCACGGGCACTTCCGTGATCGGCAGCGATCTCACCATTCTTGGCGAGAAGATCACGATAATTTCTCAGAACAAGCTTCAAGTCGACGGGCACGTCCGTGGCGATGTGCACGGCAAGCAAGTAATGATCAGCAAGGATGGGTCGGTGACTGGCAAGGTTTGTGCCGAAAGAATTGAGGTGCGCGGCGACGTACGCGGCTCCATCCGAGCCCTCACCATCATGCTGCATGAATCGGCAAAGGTCGATGGTGATATCATGCACCAGACGTTATCGATCTCCCAAGGAGCTATGTTCGATGGCCGCGTACAGCGGGCGAAAGATCCGAACGAGCTCATGCCTATTCTCGACGCCGAAGCCATCGCAGGTCAGTCGGGGAGAGACAATGGTGAGGCGAGCCACCACGGGGAATACGATGACAATGCGAATCTCGGTTTAGACCACCCGGCCTCACCGCGCGGCAGTCGCTAGATTGGATGGAGACCGAGACTGGCCTTCGCCACGCAGTACGCAGGGGCAAGGCCAGGAGTGTCCGCTTTTGGCAGTTAGCGGACATTTAGACCGCCTTCTAGAATGTCTGCCTTTAGGGGCAAAGCGGACATCTGTGACGCTGGCTCCAATGTCCGCTTATGACCCAAAGCGGACATTGACAGCCTTCTGGGCGTTAGCGAGTTACAGTAGCCCCTACTGTGCGCATCCGACGCGGTTCAGCGCGGGATCATTGCAGCCACGGACGTAAGTCCCGACAGCGTCTACAGGGAGCTCGACCGATAGAGATTTGACAGGTGCCGGAGACGGCACGGAAAAGAAAGAGGCCCGCTTGGAGAGGTCCGGGCGGGCCGTTGGTCGGTCTAGGCTCGGAAGCTGATCGTCTGAAACTACAGGACAGGAACAGGGCCTCGGGAGAAGCTAGTTCTGTTCAAAGCGTGGCGCCCAAAAATTCAAGATTGTTCTTCGTGAGTTGGTGCGACGGGTCGATCTCAAGTGCCTTGCGGAGGTCGGCGATGGCCTGCTC
>Ga0114925_10001213_pt1 | contig 12507 bp, 8 predicted proteins | sample SumtaG_2_FD_87287 | JGI IMG/M metagenome (GOLD analysis project Ga0114925, IMG submission 87287) | Deep subsurface microbial communities from Indian Ocean to uncover new lineages of life (NeLLi) - Sumatra_00607 metaG | ecosystem: Environmental > Aquatic > Marine > Oceanic > Sediment | place... | reverse complement strand
GCGGTTCATGTTTCCGATTGATTGATTCTGAAACGGTCGCGCCCTAAAGGCGCAAGTATAGTTCAGCCGGGTAAACCCGATATTGATCGAATTCAAAAATTGCGGATCGTTGTAAACAGGCAACGTGACGGGATCGATTTGCGCATGCAAGGATCGCCCCGGCAAAGCGACATCTCTTTGCCACCCGGCCAGAGTTCTAAATCAGTTACGCCTTCGGCAAGTTGAGCCTGATGTGAAGCTCCCTGAGCTGCTTGGAGCCGACTTCGCCGGGCGCCCCCATCAACAAATCCTCGGCTTGCTGATTCATTGGGAACATCGTCACTTCGCGAATATTCTCCGTGCCGCAGAGCAGCATGACGATGCGGTCGATGCCTGGCGCAATACCACCATGCGGCGGCGCACCATACTGCAGCGCCCTCAGCATGCCGCCAAACTTCTCCTCGAGCACCGCGCGCTCATAGCCGGCAATGGCAAAGGCCTTTTCCATAATCTCCGGCTTATGGTTTCTAATGGCGCCTGAGGAAAGTTCAACGCCGTTACAGACGATGTCGTACTGAAACGCCTTTATCTCCAGCGGGTCCATCGTCTCGAGCGCTTCTAGCCCACCTTGCGGCATCGAGAATGGATTGTGCGAGAACTCGACCTTTTTTTCCTCTTCGTCCCACTCGAACATCGGAAAGTCGACGATCCAGCAAAACTCGTAGCGGTCCTCCGCGATAAGCCCGAGGTCATTGCCTACTTTCTGCCGCGCGCTACCAGCGAAGTCGACAAAGCGCTTGGGATCGCCCGCGACAAAGAAAACGGCGTCGCCATCGTCCAGGCCCAATTGCGCCCGAAGCGCACTGGTCCGCTCTTCACCGATGTTCTTGGCAACCGGACCCGAACCCTGCCTGTCCTTGAAAAAGATGTAGCCGAGCCCGGGCTGTCCCTCGCCTTGCGCCCAGGAATTCATGCGATCGCAAAACGCACGACTGCCCCCCTTGGGCGCCGGAATGGCCCAGACCCGGTTGCGTTCATCTTTCTCGAGCAGGCCGGCAAAGATCTTGAAGCCCGAGCCGCGGAAGTGCTCCGACACGTCCTGCATCTCGATTGGATTGCGCAAATCCGGTTTGTCGCTGCCATACTTCTGCATGGCCTCGTCGAAGGGAATTCGCGGAAACCTCTTGGTGACCGATTTGCCGTCGCCGAATTCTTCAAAGAGCCCCCGCAGCACGGGCTCGACCGCGTTGAACACATCGTCCTGGGTGACGAAGCTCATCTCTATGTCGAGCTGATAGAATTCGCCGGGGCTGCGATCGGCGCGGGCGTCCTCGTCGCGAAAGCAAGGGGCGATCTGGAAATAGCGGTCGAAGCCGGCCATCATCACCAACTGCTTGAACTGCTGTGGTGCCTGCGGCAGGGCGTAAAACTTGCCCGGATGGAGCCGTGACGGCACCAGAAAGTCGCGCGCACCCTCAGGGCTCGATGCCGTCAAGATGGGCGTCTGAAACTCAAAAAATCCCGCCTCCGTCATGCGCCGGCGAATGGACGCGACAATCTCGGACCGCCTCATGATGTTGCCGTGCAACGTGTCTCGCCTGAGATCGAGGAAGCGGTACTTGAGGCGCGTTTCCTCGGGATAGTCAGGCTCGCCAAAGACCGGCAGCGGCAATTCCGCCGACGACGACAACACTTCGAGATCGCGGATGAAGACTTCGACCATGCCCGTCGCCAAGTTCGGATTGGTGGTCTCATCGGAGCGTTGCTTGACCTCGCCATCGACGCGTACCACCCACTCGGCACGCACATTTTCAGCGCGCTTGAAGGCCGGAGAATCGGGATCGGCAACGCACTGCGTCAGTCCGTAGTGGTCACGCAAGTCGAAAAACAAGAGCCCACCATGATCGCGCACGCGGTGCACCCAACCGGACAATCGCGCACTCCGGCCCACGTCTCCGACCCGCAGCTCGCCACATGAATGTGAGCGATAGACGTGCCGCTCACGCTCACCCCCGTCTTCGTGGCTTTGCGCGCTCGCTCCCACTCCAACGCTTTCGCTCGTGCCAGCTTTCGCCTTGCTCTTTGTCTCAGCCATGATGTTGGGCCCTGTTGGCAGTTCGCGCGCCGATGAGCACGGCCGTCTGCTGCCCATAATATCGGTTCGTTTCAGATGAAATGCGGCCCGGAGGTGCGCATGTGGCCCGGGTTTTGTCAAGTCAGGCGCGGGTATGGCCCAGCAATTCAGAGGCGGGGATCCAACCACCCGGTCGATGGTGATTGGCCGACGCGAGCGACACCAATATGGAGCCGAATGCTAACTGGTTCGCCCACCTTACGTATTTCGCCTACGAGCTATGCGCGCGCCGCAGGGCGGCCTATCCAATTCTTCATGAGACACGGCGGGTGCACGAAGCTAAGGTGTGGCGTTTGCAAATCTAGCTCTCGATCGGGCCCCATGGTTTCGCTGTCTCCGATCGCACCGTTGCTTGTTGCCGCCGGTATACTTCTGGCCGGCAACGGCATCCAATCCACGCTTCTCGCCGTTCGCGGAGAAATGGAGGGTTTTTCTCCCGCAATCATTGGCGCCATGGGAACGGCATACTTCCTGGGCTTCCTCTTCGGCACATCGCAGGCTCCACGGCTCATCAACCTGGTGGGTCACATTCGAGTTTTTTCCGCCCTCGCGGCTGTGGCGGCAGCCGGCACCCTGACACTCGTCATCTACATCGACGCCTTTTTCTGGATCGCCATGCGGTTCGTCATGGGGCTGTGCTTTTCCGGCCTCTTCACGGTTGTCGAAAGCTGGTTGAACGAAGCAGCTGACAATGCCGACCGCGGGCAAGTTCTCAGCATTTATCGCTTGGTGGACTTGGGCGCGGTTACCGGCTCGCAGTTAATATTGCCGGTGGTTGGCGTCTCCGGCTTTGAGATTTTCTCACTGATGGCAATCTTGCTCTGCTTGTCCCTGGTGCCGATCGCCATGTCGAAGCGCGGTGCCCCCGCACCGAGCCCAATAACCAAATTCGATCTGCGCCAGGTTTGGACAATCTCACCGCTTGCCTGCATCGGCATCTTTGCCATTGGGCTTTCGACCAGCGCTTTCAGAACCATTGGCCCGCTCTATGCGAGTGGTATCGGCCTCGACGTCCAAGGCGTTGCCTATTTCATGACCGCCGGCATCGTTGGTGGGGCCGTGCTGCAGGTTCCGCTCGGCATCATGTCGGATCGCTGGGATCGGCGCTGGGTTTTGATCATCGCAACATTGGGCGCCTCTGTCGCCGGCGCGGCACTCTCGCTGATCGGTCCGAACGATCTTACGACCGTTTATGCTGGCGTCTTCATCTTTGGCGCCTTCGCGCTGCCGCTTTACTCCCTCTGCGTTGCCCACGCCAACGACCACGCCACGAAGGATCACTACGCACTGTTGTCTGCTGGTTTGATTTTTGTCTATTCGCTCGGCGCATCCGTGGGCCCACTCGGCGCCTCATTCATGATCGAATGGTTCGGACCTTCGGCACTCTTCAGCTATATCAGCGCCGTGCACCTGTCGCTGGTCGCCCTCACTTTGCTGCGAATGCGCGCCCGGCCACCCGTACCGACCGAGGATCGTGTGAGCTTCACGCCGTTAATGCGGACATCGCCGGCAATCTTCCGCCTGGCCAAGCGCCGATTGACTCATCGCGGCAAGGCGAAACGCCGGTCGATTAAGTCAACCAAGCTCGATGCATCGAAAGGTGTTTAGCCTTACCCGTTTCGATTCGTGGCCGAATCAACTGATCTTGAAGCAGCAATTGCGTGAACCAAGTCTAAGCAGCCCCATCTCTTTCTCTATTCCAAAGCATATCTGTTTTTCCAAAAGCAAGTTTGCCGCAGACAATCAAAACAACTTTGACACAGCATGCAAATTTTCTTCACAACGCAAAACTACGCTAAGGACAATCGCGCGGCACTGCGCTATATCCCGCCTCATGGAAGTGATAACCGAGAGCAAGAAGCTCAAACAAGCCTGCGACGCGCTTTCCCGCAACGACCACATCACCGTCGACACAGAGTTCGTTCGCGAAACGACATTCTGGCCCGTGCTCTGTCTCATTCAGATGGCTGGTGATGGCATCGAGGTGATAGTCGACCCGCTGGCGGACGGCATCGATCTTGCGCCCTTTTTCAAACTCATGGGCGACGAGGCCGTCGTCAAGGTCTTTCATGCCGCTCGCCAGGATGTCGAGATTATCTATCATCTCGCCAGCATCATTCCACACCCGATCTTCGACACGCAGGTCGCAGCCATGGTTTGCGGTTTTGGCGAGTCGGTGAGCTATTCCAAGCTCGTGGCGCGGCTCTTGAAGGAAGAGATCGACAAAACCTCCCAATTTACCGACTGGCGTCACCGCCCGCTGTCCAAGCGCCAACTCACCTATGCATTGGCCGACGTCACACACTTGCGCCCAATCTACGAGCACTTGGCAAACGAGCTGGAACGTTCGGGCCGCAGCCACTGGCTGGCAGAGGAAATGTCGGTGTTGACCGCCCCGGCCACCTACGAAAGCCATCCGGAGAACGCCTGGCGTCGGCTCAAACTCCGGGTCAAGTCACGCAAGTCATTGGCAATCATGATGGAACTCGCCGCTTGGCGGGAAACCGAGGCGCAGAACCGGAACTTGCCACGCTCGCGGGTTATCAAGGACGACGCCATTTACGACATCGCCAACCAGGCGCCGGCCGACAAACGCCAATTGGTGAAATTGCGCACGATACATGAAGGCTTTGCGCGCTCGGAACGCGCTAATGCGGTTTTGGCTGCGGTCGAGCGGGGCTTGGCCCGTGACCCAAAGAGCGTTCCGCCACTCAAGCGTGGCACCCCACCGACACCAAGGACCACCGCTATCGTCGAGCTTCTGCGCGTCCATTTGAAAGCGACGGCCGCGCACCATGGCGTTGCGACCAAGATGATCGCAACCGCGGACGAACTGGAACGGATCGCGCTCGAGGACAGTGCCGACGTACAGGCGCTCAAAGGTTGGCGACGCGAACTCTTTGGCGAGTCCGCCCTTGCGCTGAAACGTGGCGAGCTTGCGCTTGCCATGGTCGACGGTGGTGTTCAGGCAGTGCCGTTGAAAGGCTCAAAGCAGGAGGCTTGAGCAAGCCTTTTGCGAGCAACGTAGCCCAGCTCACGGCCATCCGAGGACGCGCTCTTTGCGCCCGTCAACGACAACATCGGGTTTGCGATTGAGTTCGCGGGCAAGCACTCGAAACCTCCTGCGCAAACGCTCCCCGTCAAACGCTGCCAGTTTGGGCCCCAGCGTTACCGTGAGCTTGCCGTCGCTAAAGCACAATTGTGCGCCGTCGATCAGCCCGGGCTGGCCAACTGAGAACATGTGCGCGGCGCGAACTGCCGCTCCCAAGATCCGCGCACGCTTGTGCAGCCGCCGCGGCGCAAGCTCACGCAGCCGTTGACTGACTTCATCCTTCACAAGACCCTCGTGGCGGTAGTAGACCGCCAGCGAAAGAAAGGCACGACCCGGGTGATCAATACCCGCAAACGCCGAGTTTTCTACGATGTTGACGCTTTGCTCACCGCGATACTCGGCATGGACCCGCCAACTGATGTCGGAGATGAGGCACGCGGCATAGCGAAGCCGGCGCTCCTCTGAGGTTTCACCGATCTCTTCGCGAGCAAAGATCTGATCTGTCCAAGTGCATAGTTCGTGCGCATGAACCGGCGACCTGGATCGCAAGACTGCGAGATCTTCGCACGCCGCGAGCAGCGGATCCTTTGCGCGCTCATGCTCTGGCAATAGGCTATAGATCAAGCCCTCTCGGATACCGAAGGCCGAGACCACGATCTCAGACGGCTTGGCATGGCGAATGTAACGCTCGAGCACCAACGCGCCATAGGGCACCGTCTCTTGACGTGCGCGTGAAATTTGTTCCGCCCCGGCAAAGAAATCAATCGGCCGTTCTTGCAGTTCGCGCGCCAGCCGCATCAGTTCTCCTGGCGCCATGCGATACTCATGAAGCACCCGCAGCGGGTAGTTGCGCATCGCCATGTGAAGCCACGCCACCGCGCGCCATGTCCCGCCGACAGCGTAGAATGGACGACCTCGCCCATTGGCGATCCAATCAACTGTCTGCAAGCTGTCATCGACGATCTGGTGCGCATTCTTGAGATTTTTTTTCGAGGCCGAGGCAAGCTTCAGCCCGCCGAGCGGCAACGTCACCCAATTGCGCAAGTCATGCTCGGCCAGATCGACCAGTTCCAAGCTGCCACCGCCAAGGTCACCCGCGATCCCGTTCGCATTCTCGATGCCGGCCATGACACCATTGGCAGCGAGATCCGCCTCACGTTCACCCGACAGGACAACGATCTCACCGCCCGTAATCTTGCCCGCCTGATCGATAAACGCGTCACCGTCGGCGGCATCGCGAACGGCTGCGGTCGCAATGACATGCAGCGGCCGCGCACCGACCGCCTTAGCCACTGCGCGAAAGCGACGCAAGGCAACGAAAGCGCGCTCGCTGGCTTCCTTGCCAAGACGCCCCTCGCTTGCCACACGACGGCCTAGCCCACAGAGTTCTTTTTCGTTGAAAATCGGCGCCGGACTACGCTTGGCCCCTTCGTAGATGACGAGGCGTACGGAATTGGAACCGATGTCGACGACGGCGACCGGACGCTCCACCAGATGGCCTTGCGCCTTCAGCCCCCGTCGTGACCGTCCACCCGCGCTTGTGCTTTCACTCATCATCCTTGCTCGCCGGCGCCACGATGCGCGGTGGAAAGCTCTCCATCAGCGAACCGCCTCTGCCTGAGAGACTGGGATTGTTCATAAAGTAATCGTGCGCATTGAATGGCCCGTCCCCTTTTTGTGGCACAATTCGCTCCCACGCTCCGTCGGCGCGTGCCTGCCAGCTCTGTTGATTGTCTTTCAAATTGGCAAGCATTATTTGCTCGAGCACCTGTTCGCGAACGGTCGTGTTGGTAATTTCGGCCAAGACCTCGACACGCCGTTCGAGGTTGCGCGGCATCAAGTCTGCTGAGCTGATGTATACGAGCGCGTTGGCGGACGGAAGCGGCTCTCCTGCGGCAAAACAGTAGATGCGGGAGTGCTCAAGGAAGCGCCCGACGATGCTTTTGACCCGAATATTTTCGGACAACCCGGCAACACCCGCCCGCAGGCAACAGATGCCGCGGACGACCAGATCAATCGGCACCCCCTCTTGGCTCGCCCGATAAAGCGCATCGATAATGTCGGTATCGACCAGCGAGTTCATCTTCATCCAGATGCCGGCCGGCTTACCCGCTCGCGCGTTGGCGATTTCATCGCCAATATTGCGCAGAAGCCGCGTCTTGATGCCGTGGGGCGATACTGCCAAGCCTTCCAGGTCCGCCAATTGCGCGCTCGAAGTGATGTAGTTGAAGACCTTCGTTACATCGCGCCCGATTGACGATCCGGCCGTAAAATACGACAGATCGGTATAGATCCGCGCCGTGACCGGATGGTAGTTCCCGGTTCCGATGTGGCAGTAGGTGACGAGATTTCCAGCTTCGGTGCGCACGATCTGTCCCAGCTTGGCGTGAGTCTTGAGGTCGATGAAGCCGAAGACGACATGGGCGCCGGCGTTCTCGAGATCTCTTGCCCAGCGAATGTTCGCGGCTTCGTCGAACCGCGCCTTTAGCTCGATGATCGCCGTTACGGATTTGCCAGCGTCGGCGGCCTCCCTGAGGGCTGCAACGATCGGCGAATTGTTGCTCGTTCGATAGAGCGTCCACTTGATCGCGATCACGTCGGGATCTGCGACCGCCTGGCGCAAGAACCGAAGAACCACATCGAACGATTCATAAGGGTGGTGGACGATGATGTCCTTGGCACGAATGGCGGCAAAACAGTCGCCATTGAACTCGCGAATGCGCTCGGGAAAGCGAATGTTGAATGGCGGGAAGATTAGATCGCCGCGGTCCCTGACGATGAGCTGTGAGGTGTCGGCGAGCCCCAGCAGACCGTCCTGCAGGATCACCTCGTCCTCGCCCACCTCGAGCTTGCTGTGCACAAAATTTTGCAAGTCGTGCGGCATCGAGGCATCGATCTCGAGGCGAATGACCGAGCCACGTCGTCGCCGCTTGAGCGCCGTTTCGAACAGGCGCACGAGATCTTCGGCCTCCTCCTCAACTTCGATATCACTGTCGCGCAAGACACGGATCGCGCCTTGTCCGACGGCCTCGAAGCCATTGAACAACTGCGGCACGAACATCGAGATTAATTGCTCGATGCGGATGAAGCGTGCGCTCACTTCGGTTGAGCTACGATTGTCGTTCTGCTTCGGCCCGGCACTTTCAGGTAATCGAATAAAGCGATCGAATTGGTTTGGGATGGGCACCAGACCGTGCCGTTTCTCCGTCGTGTCAGCGGTCCGCACCAACTCCAACCCAACCGCCGAACCAAGCGGAGGAATAAAAGGAAACTGGTGTGCGGGATCGACGGCGATCGGTGTGAGAACTGGAAAAATCTGCTCGTCGAACCGCTGCTCCAACCAAGCACGCTCCTTCGCGGTCAGATGCTCGGGCTCGACGATCTCGATTCCGGCCACGGCGATTTCGTCGCGAATCTTTGCCCATTGCACCTGTTGCGCATTGGACAGCTTGCGCGCTTCCTCGTGAATACGCACCAACTGCTGAGCTGGGCTCAAGCCGTCCTGGCTCGGCGTCTCGACGCCGGCATAAACCTGTCCGCGAAGACCGGCGACACGTACTTGGTAAAATTCATCGAGATTTGATGCCGAGATGGAAAGAAAACGCAAGCGCTCCAATAGAGGGTGACTGGGGTTGTCCGCCTCCTCCAGGACGCGCCAGTTGAACTGAAGCCATGACAGTTCGCGATTGTAGTAACGTTTGGGGTCCTCCTCGTCAAAAACCACGTGCTCGATGGCGCGTTCTTCGACAGCCATGACGCCCATCACCGGTTCCTCCTCGCAGACACTCGGCCCGTCAACCAAACTTGCATCATCATCTCGCGTGATCATCAAAGCTTCCTTGCTCGCTGCTACAACGATCACACAATCGGTGCAAGGATCACTCATTGCAACTCAGCCATCCGTGCCATCACTCGAGAGCTGCTCCAAGATCTTGCGCGCAAGGTCCCGCGTCACCATTTTTGGCGTTTGCCAGATTGTTCGATCGAGTTCCTCAACCAACCGTAGCGCAAAACCCATCGAGCGCTCCATATGTCTGGCAAGATGATTGACTGCATGCGGTGTCGCAGGCAGCTGACGATCGCTCAACAGCTTGACGAGGACGGCGCGTAGCAAGTTCTCATCCGGCGGCTCGATTGAGATGACGGGCAGCGACCGCAAGCGCGAGCGCAGATCGGGCAGCTTGACGTCCCACTCACCAGGCCTCGATCTTGCCGTCATGAGAATATGAAAGCGCTGCTCCTTGGTCATGTTGATGAAGTGGAAGAGCGCCTGCTCGTCGGCAATGCCCTGGTCAATGTCCTCAATGATGACCGCCGCACCATGTGATGCAGCAACGAGTGCCGGCTCGTCCGCGGCGCATGCAGCAATACAAACCGCGTCGCAGCGCAGCCGCCAAACGTTGGCCAAATGCGTCTTGCCGCTTCCCTCAGGCCCCGCGATCAACGTCAACGGGCTCGGCCAATTGGGCCACAAGTCGATCAAGGCGACAGCAGCTTTGTTGTTGCCGCTGACAATGAAATCCTCGGCCTCGAGAGCCGGTCGGTGAGGCAGGTCGAGCACGAGCTGCTCTGAAGCTGCTTTCATGATGCCACCCCGGTTTCGCTCGCTTGCTCGCCTTGATGCTCGACGTCGTCCTCGCCATCTTGCCCTGGCTCAGCACCGCCCGGACCATAGTACAGGCTGCTCTGGCGATACTCGCCAATTGCAAACCGCGCAAGCACGCCGATCGCCGCCGCAACGGGAACCGCAATCAAGAGGCCGACGATGCCAAACAAATAGCTGAAAGCAAACAGCGAGAAGATCAGCCACACCGGGTGCAGTTTGATCCGATCTCCGACGATTTTCGGCGAAAGCAGATTGCCCTCGATGACCTGTCCGATGATGAACACCGCAACGATTTTGAAAATCGACAGCCAGTCGGGCCAAAACTGCGCAATCGCGAAGGCAGTCGAGATGACAAACCCCGTCAGCGTGCCGACGAACGGAACGAAGCTCAATAGTCCCGCTACCAGGCCGATCAGCAAGCCATACTTGAGCCCAAGCCACGTCAACCCCGTTGCGTAAAACAGCCCGAGCAAAACCGCCACCGTACCCTGACCACGAATAAATCCGGCCAACACATCGTTGACCTCACCCGCCAGCCGGCGAATTGTGGCGGCATGTTCGCGTGGCAGCCACCCATCGACCCGCGCGACCATGCGGTCCCAATCCAACAGCATGTAGAAGGTAACGACCGGGGTCACCAGCAAGAGCGACAGGAAATTGACGAGCGCCAACCCACCACTCCAAACCGATTTGATAACGCTACCGAGCAACGTCGCTCCCGATTTTGCGAGCTCGCCAAATTCCGATTTCAGCGCCGCTTGCAGCTCCGGAAAGTCGTCACCCAGCCACTGCCGGGCGGCGTGCAGCAATGCATCGCGCAGCGTCTGGAGATGTTCGGGTAACGTGCCGGCCAACTCTCGGATTTGGTTGACCAGGAGCGGCATCACCAAGATGAAGATCGCCGTCGCCACCAACGCCGTTAGGCTGACGATGACCAGCGTGGCGACGAAGCGGGACGCCCCTTGGCGCTCCAGCCGGTCGGCGAGTGGGTCCAAAAAGTAGGCGATCCCGAGCCCGACGACAAAGGGCAGCAGAATGCCGCGGAAAATGGCAATGAAGGCGATGAAGACCACAAGTATGACGCCCCACGCGAGGGCTTGACGCTCTCGGTTCATCACCCTCTCCCCAGACCGGTCGGGCGACACGTCACATGATCAGGCCGCACAATCATCAGCTCTCATATCCTGCCATGTGGTGCAACCAGGCCTGCAAATAGCTCGCAGCCGACAGCAAAGTCAGTAGCCCGGCGACGACGGCGAGCCAATACCGTAGTTCCTCCAGCCCCAGGCCAAAGCCACTGTCAGCAAGCGTAATGGCGGCGAGCACAATCTGGGCGACCGTATTGGCTTTGCTGACCAAGAGAGGATGCACGCGCATCGGTCGATTGAGCATCCATGACAGGATCAACGCACTGATAATCAAAAAATCTCGACTGACAACCGCAATCACCAGCCAGGCAGGTATCTGACCGAAAAAGCCGAGCGCAACGAAAATGCAGACCAGCAACAACTTGTCGGCAAGCGCGTCGAGGTAGGCCCCGAGTTCAGTTTCCCAACCAAACCTCTTCGCCAAAAAACCGTCGACAGCGTCACTGATGCCGGCAACCACGAAGATCCAAAAGGCGAATTGCGTCCTACCAGTGATGATCAGCCAGACGATGAGCGGCGCGAGAAGCAGCCGCATCAGGCTGATGGCATTGGGAATATTCAAGCCGAGACACCCCAACTTGGTCGCTTGTGCATTGTTATCAAACGATCAATGGCTCGCCCACGTTTGGGCGATGACGATGTGCAGTTTGGCGCCATTGCGGCGCCGCGTCGAGCCACTTTGCTAAGGCGCCACGTGGGACGATGATTAGAACCGCCGACCGAATGCTGAAAGATACCCGGCAGGTGCCGCCAAGCAAACGGTCAAAGACGCTCGAGCACCCAAACGCCACCGAAATTATTGAGTTGGAATCCACGCTCAGGCAACCGCCCTTGAAACGCCGCCACACCACCGGGATAAAGCAGCGTCACCTCTGCCCCACGGGCCGAGACCGCGTTGGTGCCGAGCCCGCTTACACCCGGGATCTGGGTCAACTGTTGCCTGATCCGCTGCCAATCGCCGATCCCGTTGTAGGCAACCGTGAACTTGACCATTTCTCCACCACCGGCGGCAGATTGCGCACTGCCGGAGGCGCCTGCGTTAACGGCTTTCCACCTGCCCTCGAGAATGCCGAGACCGATGACCGCGGCCAGCTCGGTCGTGAAGCCGAGATCCCCCTGGTCAATCGGCAGGTTGCGTCGCAGTCGCAGCGGTCCCACCGCATCGATGCCAATCAGCGATATCGTCAGCTTGCGGCCATCGGAACGCGGCTCGGCGAACGCCAGCACGATGCTTCGCGTTCCATATTCTTCCTGCAAAATGGTCATCTTGCTGTTGTCGCCGTCAACCAGCCCGCGCACCGCTTGTCCTCGCACGACATTCTTCAAAGGCAGGACTTTGAGCGGCGACACCGAATTTCTGAGATCCAATCCGCGCCATGCCGCCAGCCAATCCCGACTTCCCTGATCGAGACGATAGGGTCCGCGTGAGGCGCCCAACCCACCATCATCGCTGGGACCGACACTGAACACCGGCACCAGCGTCACCGGCGGTGCCTGTTGGTCGACAGTGGCAATGCCGTAGCTCATCAACAACTGTCGTACGGCTTTGCGTTTGAAACGAAAATCGAGCGAAGCGATGTATTCTGTG
>Ga0114925_10001212_pt1 | contig 12509 bp, 8 predicted proteins | sample SumtaG_2_FD_87287 | JGI IMG/M metagenome (GOLD analysis project Ga0114925, IMG submission 87287) | Deep subsurface microbial communities from Indian Ocean to uncover new lineages of life (NeLLi) - Sumatra_00607 metaG | ecosystem: Environmental > Aquatic > Marine > Oceanic > Sediment | place... | reverse complement strand
GGCTCTTTTATTTATAGGATGTGGCGACCCGCCTGCCAATCCTTCTACCGAGGTTGTTATTGTTCCTCATGTCTCAGAAGACGTTCGTGGTAAATTGCTCGAAGGGGCCATGACCATCCTCGACAGTTTGGAAAATTACGAGGAGACCCTGGCGGTTGATCAGGTGTTCGATCGTTTGAACCAATGGATACATGCCGATCCAGTCGGTGACTCAGCCGCAATTGCAGAGTGGAAGGTAGACAGTCTCTGTAGTGCGTTGCCAACAAACTATCAAGGCATGTGTACTGAGAAAGTTCTTGCGAGTTCTGTCTTCGACCCAAACTACGACATTGTAGCCATTCGCGATCAGCGATGGCTGTCGGATATTGCAAAAACAGCCCGGGGCGACGCACTTGATGACGTCGACATCGCAACGTCACTTTTCCGCTGGACAATCCGATCATTGGCGATTCAAAGTGATCCACCATTCACGGCATCGGCCGATAGCAAAGGAGTGCGATGGTTTGAACGGGGTGAAATTCTTTTGTCTGGTCGAGCAAGTGCATCCCAAAGAAGTTGGATCTTTCTTGAGTTGCTACGACAGTCAGGGCTTCAAGGAGTGATGTTGGCAACGGTTGACCGTGATGGCAGCTATCGCCCGTGGCTGCCAGCGCTTATTTCCGGAACCGAAGCCTATTTATTTGAACCAACCTATGGGATTCCGGTGCCGAGTTTAGCTGGGGCAGGTGTTGCGACGGCGCGAGAAGCATCAACCAATCCAGCTGTTTTGATGCAGCTCGATGATGAGTCTCGCCGCTATCCGGTTTCGGCGAATGACATGACTAGTCTTGTTGTCTTAGTTGTTGCTGATCCACAATCCTTATCACGAAGGATGAGTATGTTGGAGCAAAACCTTTTTGGTAGCTCGGCAGTACGGCTAGCTGTCGATGCATCTAATTTGGGTAGCTTAGCCGTGGGAGCGCTCCCCGAGAGCAACGGAGAAACTCCCGTGGCACTTTGGTCCTTCCCCTTTGAAGTGCGTCGAAGGAGACAGTCGAAAGACATGGCCGTGAACCAGGCACTAGCGAGAGAACTTCGGGGCATGGGTGTCGTGATGGAAGAGAAACGACAGGGAGGCGGGCTTAGTACTGGTAGACGAACTATTCGTCCACTTTATGCGGGCCGACTGCGTGAATTTCGAGGGCAGCTGGAAGGTCCGAATGGAGCAAAAAAGGCATATTTGTTGTCTCGGCCGAGTAATGCAGCTGTGGGCGAATTGGTCGCGAGTTTGCCAGATGGTCAGCGAGAAGCAGTCCGCAGTATTTATGAAGAGATGAAGGAAGATGCTACCTATTGGCTGGGTATTGTCACACTTTCCGAGGGTGACTTTGAAATTGCCATGGACTACCTCGGGAGGATGACGCTCCTTGCGTCTCCAGACGGCCGTTGGGCGTCGGCAGCCCGTTTGAATCTCGCTGAGGCAAAACTTCAGGCAGGAGACACAAAAGGAGCGATTCGATTACTTCTTGAAGATCGCTCGCCTCAGCGTTTTGGGAGCCGTTTCCGAGCGGAGAAGATAAGTTTTGATAGCAATTCAAAGAAACTCGGGGCACAGGCCGAAGGCGCAACACAAGAAAGTTCATCTCAGTAGAGGCGTTTTTGACCTTAATAAAGAGAGTCCAATTGCCCAGTGTCGAGTTCGGCGGTATCATTCTGCCTGCGAGACAGCATGTTTAGGAAATGACTTGTCCGCGTTTAGGGACGCACAATAAATCGAAAGACGAATACGATGAAAGAAGGCATTCACCCACAGTACTCGGAATCTGTCGTGAAGTGTGGTTGTGGAAATACCTTTACGACACGAAGTACCGTACCTGAGATAAAGATTGATATTTGCAATGTTTGTCATCCGTTTTTTACAGGCAAACTGAAATTTGTTGACACTGCTGGACGAATAGAAAAGTTTAAGACAAAGTTCGGCACGAGTGGCTACGCAAGTTTGAAAAAGAAAAAGACTGCCCAAGCCTCAGGAGAGTCGTGATTCATCTCTCTGGCAGGCAGATGTGTCCGGATCATGCTATCGAAAGGGTCCGAGGAGGGGCAGAGTGTTCATCGGGTGTGGCAGGTATGCTAGCCGATTTCATTTCTATTGGCAGTTGGAGTTGTGATGCGGGAAGAACTCGATGCCAAGCTAGCAAGGTTTGAGGAACTGGAAAGGCTTCTTGCTGATCCAGAGGTTCTCGCTGATTCACAACGGATGTCAGCTATTGCCCGAGAGCATGGAAGCCTCACTCGCATTGTCCGCCGATACAAGGCGTTTCTTGCGATTGGTCAAGAGATTGATGAATACAATGAGATGATATCTGGAGATGATGCTGATTTGCGTGAACTCGCAGAAGCTGAACTGCCTAATCTTCAGAAACGACGAGATGACGAGTGGGATGCGATTCTTGATATTTGTCTTGATGATCCAGATGCCGATCGAGCGAGGTGTATTGTTGAAATACGAGCGGGTACTGGGGGAGATGAGGCTGCACTCTTTGTTCGTGACCTTTTCGAAATGTATCGACGTTACGCCACGGAAACAGGATGGAATGTAGAAGTGATGGATGCCAGCCCTACAGAGCTTGGTGGTTTTAAAGAGCTCGTGATAGGTGTTTCTGGGGGCGAAGTATTTAGGCATCTTCAGTACGAAAGTGGTGGCCATAGAGTGCAGCGTGTTCCTGATACGGAGACGAAGGGGCGGGTTCATACATCAGCTGCGACTGTGGCAGTGCTTCCGGAGCCAGAGGATGTTGAGGTTACTATCGCTCCAGATGAGTATCGGAAAGATTTGTTTTGTGCCAGTGGGCCAGGTGGTCAGCACGTGAACAAAACAACTTCCGCCGTGCGGCTCACACACCACGAGACAGGTATCGTTGTGCAGTGTCAGGATGAAAAGAGCCAGCACAAAAACTTTGCGAAGGCATTGCGGGTTCTGAAGACGCGGATCTATGAACGCCAGCGGCAAATTGAACATGAAAAACGTGCGAATGAGCGAAAGGGGCTTGTTGGGTCCGGTGACCGCAGTCAACGGATTCGGACCTACAATTTCCCGCAGAATCGGGTCACAGATCATAGAATGAATCAGAATTTCAATCTTGATCAGATTCTCGCTGGACGATTAAATCTTCTATTTGATGCAATGGAAGATCGCGTGCGACAGGAACGGCGTAGTAGCGCAGCGGCTCGTTGATAAGAATGTTTTTCTCGAGCCGACTCTCTCCTTTCTTGATAAGACTTGATTAACGTATGGAAGATAATTTGTCCGTAAGCAAGGATGATGAAGGAGATGTCTGGACTGTTGGTCGACTGTTAACGTGGACAACAGAGTGGCTCACCAAACGGGGTAGCGATTCACCGCGACTAGATGCAGAAGTGCTTCTTGCCTTCGTGCGAAACTGTCCAAGGATTCACCTCTACACGACGTTTGATGAAGTTGTTGATGGCAAGTCTCGAGACAACTTCAGAGAGCTTGTTCGTCGTCGTGGTCGGGGAGAGCCGGTGGCTTACCTTGTTGGTGTGAAAGAGTTTTTCTCAATATCACTGAATGTTACGCCAGCAACGTTGATTCCAAGACCGGAAACTGAAGGTCTTGTGGTTCGCGCCCTTGATGTTTGGAAGCAGGAATTTTCCAGTAAGGTTGGCATGCGTGTACTTGATGTCGGCACGGGTTCGGGTGCACTTGCAATCGCACTTGCTACTCACATGAAGGATGCCATCGTTGCGGCTACAGATATCTCACAACCTGCTCTTGATATTGCGTCTATTAATGTGAGTAAGCACTCTCTGGAGACGCAAATCAGTCTGTTTCGATCAGATCTGCTGGACCATCCCAGTCTAGTTGGACCGTGGGATATAATCGTGAGTAATCCACCATATATTCGCGAAGATGAGTTTGATGGTCTTCCTGACGACATTCGGATCTACGAGCCGCGAGAAGCGCTTGTGGGAGGTGTAACAGGGTGCGAAATAGTTCAACGACTGGTCGCGCAGGCGTCAGGATGCCTGTCATCGAATGGTTGGATGTTTCTTGAGGTTGGCCCGTCAACAGCTTCAACAGCGGAAAAAATTGTTTCAGATGCGCCGGAGTTGGTCGGAGAACCAACAGTAAAAGACGGCGCGGGTTTACCCCGTGTGATACAAGCCCGAGCATTGTAATTAGTTGCCCCTCGGCGGGCTTACTCTCGCTTTTTCTTCTAAGCAGCGTCAGGTGTGTTTTCCTGTACGCATGTAGCAACAATGCTATTCTGTTCAAACGTCGGTACAGGTTGTGTTGGGGTTTACTCGAAAACGTCGGGCTAATGGCTTTAAAAAAGTAGCCACTGTGCTCAGAGAGCTTATTCCATCAGTTCCTTTGATGGTATCAATCTTCATTTTCTTGGCCGTCGGAGCCGCGAGTGGAACATTCTTTAGTAGCTGCCCAACATTTTGTGGTTTTTGGGTCATCTCGCTCATTGTTGTATCCATCGCCTGTGTTTCCCTGACATCGTATTTGTTGCGGGTGGAAGGCCAACCGGTTGTTGTGCGTCGTATTGCATGGTGGGTTCTTTTGATCGGCATTGCGTTTGCGGTGTGTTGTTGGGCCTGGTGCTGTGCGCGGTTATTTTCACGCGATGACTTAGCTTGGAGTCTGACAGAGTCACCGCAACCTGTAGTAGTCCAGGGTCGTGTTGTAGAGGCTCCGGAGCAAACGACAAAAACACAAGGGACGCTTGGAGACGGAAAAGACACTGAGTTGTCGACTTGGGTTCTTCAGTTGAGTTCTGCCAGACATTTGCAGCATTGGGTGCCAGTTTCTGGGTATGCGCGTGTTTTTGTTAATGGTAATTCTCCTTCGCTCTTAGTGGGGACTCATGTGCGTCTCTACGGGCGAGCGATGAGACCTTCATCGCCCAATAATCCTGGTGAGTTCGATTACCGTCGCCATTCACAGGTGAATCGAGTATTGACAATCATCCGGGTGCGTGATTGGTCATCGATTGGTATATGCCCGGACGGTGTTACTTACTCCACAACACGCTGCGTAGATTGGCTACGTCAACTTCTTCGTGATCGACTTCATGCAATTGTACCTAGCCGAAGTCAACCACTTTCAGACTCGTTACTTCTTGGTCTACGGCGGGCACTACCAGAACAGACGATGCGGGTGTTTTCGGATACAGGTTGTATTCATATCCTTGCAATCTCTGGTCTCCATGTCGGATTGGCAGCCACCGCGGTTTTCTATGTGCTCCGCTTCCTTGGCTGTCCTTATCGAATGAGTTGGTTGTGTGTTACATGTGTCATTACGGTTTACGCCGGAATTACCGGTGCAGCTCTTCCTGTAATGCGTGCAACATTACTTCTCTGGGTCGCGTGTGCTGGCGTCTGGACCAAGAGGCGAATGGCTGGTATCCATTCACTCGCAGTTGTCGGTGTTGTTTTGCTTATCTGGAATCCTGTTTCAGTTCTCGCTGTTGGTTCGCAACTTTCTTTTCTCGCGACTGCGGTGTTGATGTCTCTTGGCGGATTGTCTCCGAAGCGTCAAACGGATGAAGCAATTCAGCAATTAATTGAAAAAAATCAGAGTGGCTTTAAAAATACAGCTTATAAAATCTTGCGTAGTCTTCGCTGGGGAATCATGGTAAGTGGATCGGTATGGGTTGCATCTGCCCCTCTGGTGGCTTCTGAGTTCAATCGCTTCGTGCCAATTGCTGTAGGGGCAAATCTGCTCATTGCACCCCTTCTCCCCATTGTTATGGCAGCGGGGTTTGTCTGTCTTGTAACAGCAGGATTGCCCTTAGCGATTTGTGCACCTTTGGGTTGGCTTACAGGGATCTTATTCGAACTTCTTACACTGATCGTCACGCGGATATCGAGTCTTCCGGGAAGTGCATTCCGTATATATGCATTGCCGACGTGGTGGGTTGTAATCTGGTACGTCGTTGTTTTTTTGTTTCTGCTCCACTTATGTAGCTACTCAAAAAAGACACAGGCTTTGTGCGGATCACGGTTTGCAAGTCTGTGCGGAAGAAGCCAGCGATCAGTCTTTCAGCAGAAAACCTGCATATTCTTTGTTTTCCTGTTTGTATTGAGTGTGTTGGGGATCGGCCTGAAATTGATGCCAAAAGCTGGTCTGAAAAAAAGTCAAATAACCATTGCGGGGATGGGACACGGTTGTGGAATAGTAGTAAAAACGCGGGATGGTCACTGTCTCGTGTATGATGCGGGAAGGCTGGGTGCGCCTAGAACAGCTTTGCGATCAATTCGGGCAACATTATTCAGTAATCGTCTTCATACGATTGATTATCTGGTCCTTTCTCACGCTGACATCGATCATTTCAATGCTGTTCCCGGTATTCTCAAAGAGTTTCGCGTAGGTCAGGTAATCGTGTCACCACAATTTCTCGACAGTTCTTCCCGTTCAGCAACTGAAATAAAGAGGCTTTTTGTCAAGTACGAAGTGCCGATCAGAACTGTGCTGGCTGGAGATGTCATTTCTGTTGGTGCTTCATGTGTCGCTCGTGTGTTACATCCACAGCTTGCCCCCACGACAAGTGTTGTGAGTGATAATCAGAGTAGCATCGTGCTTGACCTCTCGATTGAATCAAAGCGAGTGTTATTCACTGGCGATATTGAGGGTGACGCCTTGAGGAATCTTTTGCATTCTGGTTTACCTCATTGTGATATTCTCATCGCTCCTCATCATGGAAGCACAACGGGTTTCTCACGAGAACTCGCATCAGGAGTGCGGCCAAGCGTCGTGATAGTTAGTGGGTCTGGTGGTCGTGACTGGTCCTGTGTTTGTGAAAACTTTTATCAGAGCTGGAATGGTCTGCGAAAGGTTTTAAGAACAGCAGGTGAAAGTCCAACAGATCACGGCGCGGTTTTGATTACAATGACTGACGACGCAATGACGGTGAAGCAGTTTCGGTCCAACAGTTGGCGATGTATTCTGTGATAAGGGACAGATCCTTTTGATGCCTACTGGCGCCATCCAAAAAGCTGTGAAAGACTGCCAACCAGTGGATTCGACAATGAGGTGTCTGCCGAACTTCCGATAGTTCTGACAAGATCAAACGTCAGGAGGCCACCGACGAGTAACAGCAACGCACAACAGATGAGACCTGTTACCTGTAAGCTATTAAATCTCGCGTCGTCGCCCATGAGAGCAAATGAGCTCGAGAGCATATCTGAAGCTGCTGTCAGTGGTGCCGCCTCCTGTCCCACCTCATCACCGAAGAAGCTTGAATCACCAGGACCTGCTGATTTATCGAACATTGAATCGCCAGCCTGAGACGAAGCTAGATCGGCTGATTGACTCGGGTCATCCGTTGACGAACCCTCAGCATCAAGATCAAAGTCATTTGCAGTACCCAACATGGTTGCAGCATCAGGGTCGTCCTCAACATCATTGAGAAATTCTCCTAGATCAACGTCCCATGCCTGAATTTTCCCATCCTCAAGTGAAAGCCCCCCCTCCATTTTGACGTCTGAGATAGCGCTTCCAATGTCAGAACCATCGCTTAAAGGGTCCGAATCAATAATGCCACTCGTTTCATTGTCGTCAATAAAATCACTTGAATTGCTAGCCTCTATACTACCACTATCCTGTATGACGACGCTCCCAGATCCATCTGTTTCAAATACGGCGGACGCCAACCCTTCATCGATAAAAATATCACTCGCAACGATGCTCTCAATATCACCAGCGAGGGAATCACCGAGCACCAGACTTTCTGCGGGTTCTTCTGCGGCAGCGGAATCCGCGATGTCAACACCGCTCAGATCAATATCGATTCCACTGATGTCAACTGATTTACCAAGCGCATCACTCGAGGCAGCCTCAATGTCTTGCTCTTGTGGTGAGATGTCTTTGTCTTGTGCTTGAGAAAATTCTTCATTTGTTCCGAGTAAAGTTGCAGGAACATCAATGTCTGAACTATCAAGGTCCCCACCGATCAGTAATGATGCTTCTGCTTCTTGAGCGGGCAGAATACCAGTCGCCTCAATTGCTGGTCCATCATCAATATTGCTGCCTTCTGCGAGTGACAGGCCAGATTCAAGTTCAAGTTCACCGAGTCCGATTTCAGAGCCAGGTTGCTCTTCGTTAACGTTCGCAGGTGCATCAGCCTTCGGCTGCTGTGCATTGTTTTCTTGACTTGTGGACTCACTATCAGAGAGATCGAGTTCTAATCCATCTAGTGAGAGGCCACTCTCTGTGTTTCCCGGGGCCGTTACATCTGTCGCAAGAATATCTTTCTGATCCTCTAGGTAACGGTCGAGTTCCTCACGTTTGAATTTAAGGCCGGATGTGTCCCTCAGTGAAAAAAGTTTCCGCTGGTCAACAAGTTGTTTGACTGCATCTTCTGAAATATTGAGATGCGCTGCCGCTTCAGCAATGTCGAGAAACCCACCAGCCATAAATCAGTCTTCCTTACTTAATCGAAAAACTAGCTCCTGCTATCTTGGAACTCGACTATCCCCTCTACGAAAGTCTACGCAGCCCGATCGGGCCGATCCAGTCCGTGCAGTTACTGCAACCGGTATAGATGGGCAGTTTCGAAATCAAATGGCAATTTGCCAGAACTTTACTGGCTGATGTATGAGGACAGCCCCACAACAGCGGGGAATTTAGCTGGTTATTACCTGCTGGATTGAGTCGTAGAAGGTGGGATTATCTCGATCCTATTGGCTGGAAGGCTGGGAGATGAGTCAATCCGCAGCATTTTTTTTATAGCGGCTGGTTTCGGGTCTTTAGCGTTGAAGTCCTCAAGTTGGAGGTCGTATCCAATTGCGCGGGTGCTGCGAAGTGAAATTTCGCCACTTCCAGTTTCAATGTGATAGACGGCAAGGATGTTTGTTTCCGTGTTGATAACGAGAAGCATTTGTCGTCCGGAATCAATCGGCACCGTCGAAACGATCAGTGCTTCAGTTTCTGACGCCAGAGCGTTGGATATCGGAAGTGACATAAATAATGCCACTCCAGCAAGTACTTGAAGACAATACTCTCGTGATTTCATGGTTTGCGGTTCCGGGTGAGCTTGAGTGTCTCTTGTGCTTTCAAAGTGATGAGTGTGCAAACATCCTTCAAGCAGCGAAGAGGGCTTTTGAGTCGTTGATCTACTTAGTTAAGAAATAGAGTATTGCAGGGCGGATACATTCTGCGACAGCCCGAAATTCAACGTGCCAGCTTGTTCCAGTCTGGAAGTCCGTGGTCTCCCTGCCCTCCCGTGCTTCCCTAGCCTGCCCTGCTCTCTTGGTCACGGATCTCACTGCCAGGAAAACCGACTATAGTGGATATTTGGATTCAAACATATGGGTAAAAATTTCCGATAAAGGAACAAATTCCACGTCTTGTGTGAGAGAGACCGTATCGAATAATTCCGTTCACGGAGGTGCCCAGTGTCGTTCCTGACTAAGATATCGAAACTTCTACTTCGATCGCCCCTGTTGTGGGGTACTGGTTTGGCCTTTTGCTTTTTTTCGTTGATTCAGCGTGGAGTTATAAGCAACAGCTACGTTGTGCGATATCTTGCGGGACACTGGGTAGAGTACATAGAAGTTGGATTGTTCTGTGTAGGTCTAAGCAGTCTTGCGATGAAACTGTTGAGTACGATTCGCCAGAGAAATAGTTTGTCGAGGTGTGCTTTGCCCGCTGTAATGTCGGGCGGTCAGCATCCTTCTGAGGCGATCAGTCTGCGAACGTATCTTCTCGAAAATGTGAATGGTGAACAGGGTTATCTTCCGAAAAGACTCGGTGATGGTCTCGACTTTGTTACACGGACCGGAAAAGCCGATGATCTTGAGGATCATCTCAAATATCTTGCCGACGTGGATGGGGCTCGCGCTCATGCTAGCTATGGGCTCGTTCGATTTATTGTCTGGGCGATCCCGATCATGGGCTTTCTAGGGACGGTCATTGGAATAACTGTGGCGATAGCAAATCTATCACCGACGGAACTCGAAAATATTTCAGGGGTAGTTGCTGGGCTGGGTACCGCTTTTGACACGACAGCGACTGCATTGGCATTGTCGATGGTACTGATGTTCACGCAGTTTGTGATTGAGCGAATGGAGCAATCGTTGCTCGATCAGGTTGACGAGCAGGCATGGGATTCACTTGCAGGTCGTTTTCAGACTGAAGGAATCGCAGATGGTTCGGCTTTGGCTGTGGCACGACTTGGAGATGCCGTTGGAAGAAGTTCGGCTCAACTCATTGAGGCACAGACTCAGTCATGGAAAGAACTTCAAAGCGTTGCCTCAAGTAGCCTTGAAAATGTCTTTGGTGGTCTAAGTGAACATCTTCGAGAAACACTGTCCGAATCTCTGGAAGATACTCTGGATTCGTGGAGGGAGTCACTAGTCGAGGCACATCGTCAGCTAGCACATGAGCGAGATGGTCGTTGGGAGCTAGCGGGACAGACAATGGCTGATGCTGCTATTGCATTTGACAAACAGCAGGTAGCTGTCGCAGCCCAGTCTGCAGCCCTTGAGAAAGTGATTTCAATGTTGAATGAAATAGTGGCGATGGAGCAAAGGCTCGAGAGTAATCTGAATGCTGTTACGGCGAGTGGCCGATTTGAGGAGGCGATTATTTCACTCTCAGCGGCGACGCAATTGTTGGCGGCGCGTAGCCCGGGGGTGCCTAGTGGCAAGTCAGGTGTTCTGGCCCAGGATAGCACCCCTGTTGAGAAAGTTGCATGAGAAGATCGCGTACACGAGAGGGCATAGCTATTTCGCTCTTCCCTTTTCTTGCAGTTTTGTTGTGCACGATGGGTGCGCTGCTTGTTTTATTGGTCTTGTTTGGTAATTCCATCAGCCGGCAGGACGAGAGAGTAGTAGTCGAGCCGGCGATGCAAATGGAAGCAGAGTTGCAAGGAAGAGTAGATAGTCTTTCATGGCGGCTTGAGCAGTTAAAGGAGATGCGATCAAAGACAAGTGATGAACTTGAGACCCTGAGGCTTCAGCTAGCTGGTATCGAAGATAACTCAAGAAATTTGGCAGCGGAACTTAAGGCTCTACAGAAAGTGAGAGAGGATCTTTTCGATGCCAAACTAGTTGCAGTGACCACGAGTGATGAAATGCGTGAACTTGAGGCAGAGTTGGCTTCGGCACGTGAAAGTCTTGATAAAGCAAGGAAAGAAAGAGATTCGAATCCGCCGGCGTATGCAGTCATACCGTACCAAGGATCTTCGGGAACACATCGTCGTCCTCTTTTTATCGAATGCTGTCTGGATGGAGTATTTCTGCAGCCCGAAGGTATTCGGCTGAATCCAGATGACTTTGAAGGTCCATCGGGGCCGGGCAATCCGTTGGCGAGTGGTTTGCGAGCTGCACGTGAGTATCTGGCAAGACAGTCCATTTCGAAAAATGATCCTGGTCTGCGGCCTTATCCGCTGTTACTCGTTCGGCCATCTGGTGTGATGGCCTACTATGCAGCGAGAGACGCCATTGCTTCTTGGGGTAGCGATTTTGGGTATCAATTAATTGAGGAAGATTGGCGACTCTCTTTTCCTGAAAAAGACCTTGCGTTACGCGATGTTGAATTGCAGGCCATAAATGAGGCTCGTGAACGTCTGCAATGGTTGGCGCAAACTCGTTCTGCTGTACGAAGGAAGAAGCCAGTCGCAACGCAGTACCGGGCTTCTTCTGTGCGAGGTGGTGCAGTCGCTGTGGGTGGACCGTCTGTTCTTGGGGATCAGTCTCGTTGGGACTGGTCAAGGCAGCAGAAGCAAGGTGGTTCGCCACGCGGTGGGAACAGCCCCACGGGCCAGGAAAGTGTTGGTAAGACGGGGCAGCAATCTTCAACTGGTAAGCTTGTTGGGCGTCCCTTAAACGCCGGTGAGTTTGGTGGTGGAAGTCACTTTGGAAGTGGTAGTAGTAATTCAGGGATTGGATTTGGTAACGGTATGGATACAGAGGTGGGTAGTCTCACCGGTGGCTCGCGGGTAGCACAGCCTGGCGGTGCAGTTGGGGCTCAAGAACACCAATCACATTTTGGTAATGGTTTGGGTGGTGAGCTGGTGGCATCAGACGCTGGTTCCTATAATGGGCATGGTACATCAAATGGGTCTATGGGGGTTTATCCCAACGGAACAGACACAGGGTCGATTAGTGAGAGCGAACCTGGGTCATCAGGCAAACAGCAGGGTTCGGGTGATAGTGGAGTTAGCGACGGTTCTTCTCAATCCTCTTCATTGAGTCAAGGACTTGCTGACGGGGCTGGTGGAGCAGCGGGTGGCAGTGGCAGCGGTTCTCCGAGTTCATCTACTGGCAGCATGCCAATGCCAGTTGGAATTCAGGTTGGATCAGCTCCAGCTTCATCTGAAATGGCAAACGGGACGTCTGAGCGTGAGAGCAGTTCCGGCGGGTCTCTTGCCGGGGCAAGAGGAAGTGACTGGGCAAGTTTTGCAACATCGCAGCGATATATCCCAATCACTCGGCCAATTCAGATTGAGTGTGCTGCTGATGAGTTACGGCTGTTTGACGATAGCGGCAGGCGTGTT
>Ga0114925_10001211_pt1 | contig 12511 bp, 6 predicted proteins | sample SumtaG_2_FD_87287 | JGI IMG/M metagenome (GOLD analysis project Ga0114925, IMG submission 87287) | Deep subsurface microbial communities from Indian Ocean to uncover new lineages of life (NeLLi) - Sumatra_00607 metaG | ecosystem: Environmental > Aquatic > Marine > Oceanic > Sediment | place... | reverse complement strand
CTGTAATGACTCTTCAAGATGAGTTATTATCTCAAATTGAAGAAATGGGTATAGACAGTATAAAATCAGATTTAGAAAATCTTGATTTTGCGCGCCAGAAAATTGAAGAAATGTGATTTTTCTTGAACCAAAACCTCTGAGGGTTCATCCCACATCTTTAAGCCCAAAAACTGTTGAATAGTTGTTTTATCTTTTACATATGGGCAAGTTGGGATGTTAAAACTTCTCTTAGGATCATTTCAATGGGCATTATTACCCTTTTAACAGTTTCCGGTCGTGAATCTTTTTTAAGACGCCCATCATTATCTTTGGGAAGGTTTTGAGATTTTAGTAACCCAACTAGATCGTTTTTTGCATCCATACAACTCATTTCGATAACACGTGAATGTGCATCTCGTATCCGTTCACTCCATCCGGTCTCAACAAGTAAGGCTGATATCTGACTAACTGGAGTGCGTTCCTCTGCTGGAAGATCCATTTTATTTAAACAAATAACAAAAGGAACATCTTTATACCCGTAGTTTTCGATGAATTCCGCGAGTTCAATTAAAGCGGTCTGATTGTGCTTAAACTGAGCTTTTGTTGAGTCTAACATGATGATAAGTCCTTGGACGCCAGAAGTTACAACCTCTCTTTGCGTTATGTGGCGCAGTTGCCCAGGGACGGTATAGATATGTGCTTTTAAGCGATCTTTTCCTGTTAAAGGGTTATATCCAAAGCCAAAAACACCTCGGTCGAAAAATAAAGTGCGCTTAGTTGGGTCTTCAAGTGTGAGAAAACTGTAAACACTATCTGGATCTTCCAAAGTTTTTAGCACTTTGAAGATAGTAAGCGCCATAGTTTTGCCTGCCATAGACGCGCCCCAGAATACTAATTTAACTACTGGGACTTCGTCAAAATCCTTTTTTAGATGTTCCAATGATTTTCTGCCTCCATTTCCTGAATTTATGTATTTTGGAGAACTATGAGCCAATTACATGTCGCCATGTCTTTTCTTAAATATGAAAAATACTGCTAGGCTATTAACTTTATTTCTTACTAAAAATTCTTTTGGTAAGAAGCTCAGCATTAACGTTGTTTTTTGTGAATTTTGCGTGAACTAAGAAGTTTTTTTATTGACGTTTACTTTAGATACATCCTCATTCGAGAATGAGCGTTAATGGAACCTTCATATGGATGCATGGGAATATTTATAATGTCTACGGAAAGACTTTGGTTAGCTTTCGTAGGATATTTTCATTGATGCATTTGATGAATCTGTCTAAATTCGCGCTTCTGCAACAAATTTAGGATTATATGGGGTGTAGAAATGTTTGGTCTATCTTGGAGAAAAGATGAGATAGTTCAAAACAAAGACAAAATAAGAGAAGATGCCGTTTCTTATGTAAGAACTAGAAAGGATGCTCTTGAAAAAGAAATTGAGAAACTTGCTGAACGAAATAGAATGATCCTCCCGCACATTAGGGATCTTGACCTTGACCTCGTTATAAAAGAGTTTATTAAAACATACGTGCGTCAAATAATCGATTTGGCCTGCGAAGCAGAAAATGCTGAAGAGTTTGGTAACAAAAGTAGCGATCTTATTTCTACTATTGAACAAGTATTTGAGAAACAAAGAATTGAAAAACCTGTCGCAAATCTAGCGATAGACATAAGTATGTCATTGTTCACATTTGGAAGCGGCATGGAGCACACACTCCGATTTAAAGAATCTGGTGCTCGTTATCAGTTTTAATGATTTGTATGTTAGTTTAATAGTCGAACTCATTTTCAGAAGGGATGCATGATGAGTTTTCACGAAATAATTGACATGGAACGTTATGAAAAAATTGTAGAACAATTCGTTTCCGAACTTGAAAAAACTGGTGTTAGTCCCAGTATCAACCAGTACGTTGTGATAAAGCTACCAGCCCAGTCGTTTCAAGGGTTTTTTTCAAGTATACCTTTAGTTGAGGCTCTTAATAAGTATGGATTAAGAGCAAGTTTAAAGACAGTGCGTATATCTGAGCCGAAAGAAAAGAAAGTAGTAAAAATGAAAGAACGTGGCGGCATACACAAGGATCCTCTCTATGAAAAGTATGCTGAACGATTTGGATCAGATTTAACGACTCACATGCGTGATTTAAGCGGTTCGGATCAAGCGATGGTTGCGGGAATGTTTGGGTATAGCGAGTCAGGCCCTGATGTAGACGTTGAATCTGATAGAATATTTGCACTTTTAAATTATGTTTGGAATCTTATCGACAAATACACGGAAGTACGTGCAGGAGGCAAATATGAATATGAGTATGAGCGAAAGTTCGGGAAAATTATGGAGTTAATTGATACCTTCTTTACTGAAAAAAATGAACCATCTTTTGAAACCTTTATCAAACCCCCGGATTTCATCTTAGGTTTTGATGGCGCGAATTTTGTATCAATTCGGGGATCTCCAAAAATCAGTCTAAAGGTAGATGACGCTGATTCTTGGATCACATTATCAAGTGTTGAAGAGGATTTAGAAAACGTATGTTTTGAGATCATAAAAACTGGATTTAATCTTCCACGGGGAGGAGATACCCTGCTCATCCTTCCTAGTATCCCCCCTGAGAATCGCCGTAAAAAACCAAAAGAAGATTATCTTCAAGCGTATGTTCAAGCCTTCACATATGAAGCTATCGCATTTAAAAAAGGACGCATTGCGAGCATTTTGATGCTCAACACAAAAGAGCACCCAAATGACAATCCTGATGAAATTTGGGCTGCAATTCAAGCATTTTGGGGCATAGAACTCTCAAAGAAAGTTCCTCAAGAGCCATTTAAGCGTTATCGAATTTTCTCTGGGGAAGCGGGCATGAGGTATAAGGTAAGGATTCCACATGCAGTGTTAGTTTTTAAAGGTGAAGGTAGCTTCGGAAAAGACGTGTTCGGAGAAATTGTTGGTTATCCCACACCAAACTTAAAGACAAACTGGACAAATGCTCTACAATTAACATCAAAACTTGATTGGTATCCCCAAAAAGAACATGACGATCGTGAGCCTTTGATAAGATTAGGTTTACAGGAGCTCTTACCAATTTCGACGTTTTTGCGTGTGTGCGGCATTGATTACAAAGCAATGCGAAAGAGAAACAAGCAAATCAAAGAAATTCTTGATAAAGCTGAAAAAATCGAAATCATTGGACAGCCAATCGATGGTGTTGCCACAAATTTGATTGTATCTCTTGGTAGTCGAAAAATCAGGACAAGTGACTCTGAAGCCATTTGGCCAGGTATGTTCGCAAACTTTCCTGGAGGAGAAGTCTATTTCACGCCAGATACTATAGATGGGACCTTTGTTGTGGATGAAACGATGGCTATTGATCAAAGTTATACTCTTGATACGCCTCTCATTATAAAGATTGAAGCAGGTGTAGTTAAAGAGATAACAGGAAATCAACAGTTATTAACTATACTTTTAAGAGAAAAAGAAAAGTCTAAACAAAGACTCACGCATTTAGAAGAAAAAGAGGCATTACCAGTTAAAGTACTTCAAGGGTACAAAGATAATTTCGATCGAGTCGGTGAATGGGGTCTCGGCACAAACTCCCATGCTAAAGTGCCCAGTAATTACTTGATAGAAGCAGAAAAGGCGGACCGCACTATACACCTTGCACTAGGGTCGGGGTATGAGCCTGACAGAGCCACTTTGTATCATTGGGATGCCGTTGCTGGACGTAATCAAAATCTAACTATCACTGCGCTAACAAGTGATGGTAAAGAAATACCTATATTGGTTGAAGGCGAATGGAGTAAAGAATTAGAAGAGTATACATGAACTATACCCTCCCCCCTGTATGATGGGGATTTATTGCCGCATAGCTTAAAAACTCATTTTTTCTTAGCTCACTAGAGGTTTTTTCCAGAGTCCTACTCTCTCAAAAAATTTATTGTATATTATCAAAATCGCAAACCATAGTCCTTGAAATGCGAATGGAAGTTTATCATAAAAGTGAATACTTTCATTCAGAAAGTCACCTAAATAAATGTAATACACAAAATAATTCAGAAATGCTAACACAAACACCAAAAGAGTTCTCATAAAAACATTAAATCGTTTATTATATTCATGAGGCCAGTTGTAACAATAGACTGCCCAGAAATATGTCCATGAAATTACAAATATAGAAAAGTTTGCAGCATTTCTTAGATACCAATCGCTGCTAGGGCTTTCCCACAGAAACCAGGATTGCGTAGATGCTAATACTAGAAGCGTATAGAAAACATATCCCCCTATCAAACAGATCAAACTTGCGAAAATTCCTTGATAAGGTTGGCTTTTTATTCTCTCAATCGGCCAATTGTCCCATAGAACCGCTAGCAGTAGCATAACCGCCATGGCACTATAGAGATATCCAATGAAGGCATTGAGGCGAATTATTTGAGTAAAGTCACCATTTGCGATTTGTGCAGGGAAAGCAAACCAAGCATAGATCAAAACCAGAAGAAAAGTGCACCATAAGAATTCAATGATTCGTAGTGTATTTCTGTTGAGCGTCTCTAAGGGCCAATGTCCCCAAAAAAAGGACCACAATAGATAGATGAAAATGCCTATTGATGATATCAAAAAGAAGGAGAAGTCTTTTACTTCATTAAAAAGTGTGCTAACTCCACCCCACACAAAAATGATATATCCCGCTATTACAAACATAAGTGCAAAATTTAATAAGAACAGAGCTAGGCCTGTCTCTTTTTCTTTCATTCTCATTTGAGTCTTTAGAACCTCTTTAAGTTTCATTTCTGGGTCGATAAATTGGAGGTAAAGGATTAATGCTAGAATAAAAAGCATGATGTAGTTGAGAAATAGATTCCCCGTACCCGTTATCTTATAGAGTCGGAACGTTTTCCATATAAAAAGATCACCTTTAGGATCTCCAAAGAGCCACCATATTAAAAGTGCTAAGAGGAACGTAAACACAAAAGCTAAAATTGTTGTAATGAAGGGATTGAATCTCGGAATGATCTCATTTTTTGCATTTGATTTAAATGCCATTCCTATCATCCTCAACTATTAAAGCTATTGAAAAAGTTTTGAAAGCCGTATACTTATAGGCGTTGTCTTTTCTAGTACATAGTAAATCTATGCGTACACTAACCTCTTTGTCTTTAATTTGATTAGCAAACACAGACTTAGAGAATTGTATAAAACGTTTGCGAAAGTTTCCAGAGCACCGCTTCCTGTTCGGGTGTTGGAAAGATCTTGATCTTCTGTGTCAATTTCATGGGCTTCACGTAGACCCTTTTACTGGTACTTATACCCCAAAAATATATATAAAGCTAGCGGCTGTCATCCCCCAGCTGTCGGAAGGGGACTTCCCGCCGATTCAGTTAAATCGCTTTACTTTTCGCGGTGTATCCCGATAGAAGTTCGCTGTTAATCAGCTCTATCAAATGATCGTTAGTCGATAGAATTCCTACTAGATCTTTCTGTCCTTTCACTGCTGGAGCTATAAGAACTTCTTCGCTATCTCTTGAAATTACATATACCTTCGGATCAGGATAACTTCTAACGCGGATATTTCCACGCTCTTGAAGTTGTCCCGCATCTTTCATATTTGCTTCAGCAATCCCTGTAACACACGTGACACGTATCGTTTTCTTAATACTTGATAAAGAATCTACTGGTACATCTTCAAATTTCGGTGTTACTAAAACGAGGTTTGCTTTCGTTCTGTCTATAATAGCCTTTATATTGAAAAGTATGTTTGCATCGCCAATCACACGGTATGTCTGCTCAATTGGCAAAGGTTCGGCTTTTCTTGAAAGTTTTTGAATTGTACTTAGCACATGGGCTGCCTTGTTACTAGCAGTCACAGCTGCCTCTAGTTCAGCTGGAATTACATTGACTACATCAGTCAACTCCTTTTCGATTCCTTCGACTCGATTAGTAACTATTTGGAGTAATTCATCTTTGTGGGTGACTACAGTGTCTTCGTAGTTCTGAATTTGCGAAGAAGTAGTTTCAGACAATTTTTCGTTAAGCTGTTTTGCTGCAGTTTCGACCTCTACGCCTAATTTTTCCAAAAACTCGTTGATTTTATCAATACTGGTGTAGATTTGGTCGCGATATTTCGTGGTTTGTACAGAGAGTAGATTTGAAAAATTGCCTTTAAAATCGACGCTCCCTTCATGAACAATGGTCAAAGGTCTTGATAAGAGCTGATCCAATCTCGTGGTTATTTGATCCACTCTTGTGTCAAATTTTGTAAGATATTCCTTACTGCTAGTTATGAGAGTCTCTTTTAATTCCTCTATCTTTTGCATTACGGATGTATTCGCTTGATCCAATATGTTATCGAATTTATTTTGTAAACCTGTAAGATCCTGCAAACCTTGTTCCTCTTTCTCTTCTAAAATGTCAAAAATGGTCCTTTTGATTCCTGAAATCTCATCATTTGCTTCTTTGACTTTCTCAGTTATACTGCTGGAAAGTTTATCAAGTTCTGTTGTGACATCCTTGAGTTCTGCGGAATCTTCTAACGTCCTTGACAGTTTGTTAAATACATCTTCTGTCTCTGAAAGTTTGGTATTAAGTTTTGTATCAAAGTCTGAGGCTTTTTGCATAATTTCTTCAAGTACACTTACTACAACATCCGATATACTCTGTTTTAACTCCATAAGATGCGAGTTCGATTCTTCTATCTTTTCCTCAGTTATTTTTTCAATTAGAGTTTCAACAGATTGTTTAGTTTCCGTTTTTATTGCATTAAATTTTTCACCGGCTGTTTTTTGTAATGCTGCGTTTTTGCTCTCTATCTCTGCTCCCTTTTCGTTTAAAATTGTTTTTATAGTCTCTTGCAAAGAGTTTAAATTGCTTTCATTTGTTTCTTCGAGAGAGTTTGTTAGAGTTTCTGTGTTCGCTTTTATCGTATTGAGCAACGAATCCTGTTCAGTTATTTCTTCAAGAATTCTCGTAGTTACTTTCATTTTGTGATTCAAAAGATCTGATGTGATTTTCTTTTCGTATTGAGAAAATGATTCAGTGAATTGTTCTAACAAACTATCTAATTGTGCATTTATTTGTTTTCCAGCCCGTCCTAAGCCCTCTGTATCTATAGTGGTTTTTTGAATTTCGTCAAAATTAGTTTTAGCATCATTAAGTTTTTCGGTGAGCGCTTGTCCAGCAGCGTAGATGATTTCATTGATCGCTTCTTTATTTTCTTCCAATCGGAGAACTATTTTGTTTTTTGCTTCTGAATTTTGGTCTTCTAAACCTTTAGTGAAACCCTCTAACGCATTCTCTGTTTCGGTTTTGAGCGCACCTTGGAGAATAGTGGTGAGATTTGAAACGAATGCCTCATAGGTAGTGTTCATTTTTCCAAAATTTGACTCGGCGTCTTTTTCAATCGTTTCAATGCGATAAGTCATAGTTCTACTAATATTGTCTAGTAGCGAGGACACTCCCACTTCATATGCTTCTGTATTTGTGTTTATTACATCTCTGATCTGTGCCCTCAGTGACTGTAATTCTCCCTCCATCGCTGTTAATTCATCCATAAATTCCTTCAATCCTTCTTTGCGCAACCCAAAGAGGCTTCTAGCTTTTTCTTCAGTCTTGTTCCTCAAATCTTCAACGATAGACAGGAGGCGCCCAGAAGTATCCGCAAAACGTATGTCAAGCTGGTTAATTCGGTCTTTATGCTCTTCCAGTTCTTTTTCAATAACACTCGGCACCTCATCACGGATCTGCATGCTTTCTGTGAGTAAATTGTCAATGAACGTCTCCATAAGTCCCGTATTTTGGGTTTTTGAATCGTCAAGTTGTTTGCACACATCGTGCGACGCTTTCTCAATGTGCTCCGTTATCTTTTGTACGCTTTCTGTGAGTTGTTTTTGTATGTTTTTGTTGCTAACCGAAAACATCTCTAAAAGATCTGTAGAAGTCTTTTCATTCGATTCTTTTAGTTTTCTGTGTTCTGTATTGAATTGCTCTTGAATTTGCTCTTTTGTCGTGTCTATTGACATCTTAGCTTTGTTGATCACTTCTGAGAGTGTTTCATCAATTAATCTCATGTTTGCTTGAATTTCTTCATTTATTTTTTCCTGATTCTCTTCTGTTAGCCTTTTTGCTTCATTAATAGAATTTTCAATAATTGCATTAATGGAAATAGTACTGTTATTCACGAAATCTGATAATTCATAGGCAAGCGTGCCAAATTTCTCTTGCAGGCGAGTGCTACCTTCAAATACTTGTTCAATCACACCTTTCATTGTTTGCTGTATGATTTCCTTTGTTTTTGTAATGTTTTCTGAAATCGTTTGTGAAATCGCATTTAATAATTCTTCTTGCATTTTCCCCGTGTTTGAGGCGTGTGACTTCAAAAGACCATCAAAATCAGTTTTTAGTGAACGTATCGCAGTGAATGTTTTTGTAAGGTTTTCACTAACTTCCTTTTTTAACTGATTCATCCTTTCAGTAATGTCCTCTTTCTCTGTGCCTACAAACGTTTCTAATTGATTGTTAAACATTTCTCGTTGCGTTTTGTTAAACTCTTCAAGTTGCGTCTTTTCCTGATCAAGTGACGCTGCTATGGTTCCAGCCCCATCAACAGCAGATGATATTCCTTCTCTAGTCTTGCTTATGTGTGCGTCTATATTTCGGATTTGCTCATTCAATGTATCAGAAACATTAGAAAGAAGCCCATTGAGCGTTTCTTTAAAAGCGTCCATGGATGAGATTGTGGTGGATTCCGTTTTTGCTTTTGCATCCATGAACCCGCTTGTATAAATATTAGCAAGATTAGTAAGGGATTCACTTGCATCCTTCTTAAATTTCTCGATATCCTCTGCGCCAGTCTCCTCGGTGCTTTCGAGAAGTTTTCCGCTCTTTTCTTGGTAGCTTGTAACGCTGACTCTCCAGTCGCTGATTTGTTCTCTAATAGCTTGAGTCAATTGCTCGTTTAATGATTTCATATCAGCCTCAAAATCTGTTGAATTTTTGTCTAAAGCACCAAATAGAGTTTCTTGGAGTTCAGTTAATGTTTCCTCATAAGAAGAGTAATGATCTTTCAGGGTTGTAGTTATAATCTCTCTATTTTTTTCAGAATCTGATTTGACGCGCTCGCCAAAATCTTTCGAAATTGTATCGATTTGTTCTTTTGTGAGATCAACGTTTTTCCTGAATTGTTCAAGATGATCATTAATAACCCCAGAGGTGGATCCTTGGAATTCTTGAAGCTGTGATGATAACGCGTTCCTGACATCATTCCATTTAGTCGTTATCTCATCACGCACGTTTGATAGTTTCTGGGTGAGGTCTTCTTCCACTTTTTCACTTAAAACGATTCTAGGCTCCATAGCAACAAGGATATCAACCTTCCCTGAAATTCTCCGTATTAGTCCCTTCTGTTCAAGGGTGATTAAATTACTCTGGATTCCTGGAAGAGAATCACCTGTGTAAAGAACTAATTCCTCTATAGTTTTCGCTCCTAACCCAACGATTGTTTCGTAAATTTTTCTTTCAATTTCATTGAGCCCGATTAACTCATAGACTTCGTCTGCATTTAGCATTATCTATCTCCTCTTATTTGCTCATTTCTCGCAAAATTTCATCAATTGACTTCTTCGCATCACTTAAATCAGTTTGAGCAGGTTTCTTCAACCTTTCAAGTTCCTTACCGATCATTTCCACGCTATTAGAGAGTTCCCGTAACGATCGAGTCAACGTTTTTAATTCTTCTTTCAATTTATTTTTATCTTCATTTATTGCTGATGAGAACGTTTCAGTTAAATCGTCAAATTGTTTATTTGAACTTACTTTTTGCTCTTCAATTGTCTTGGACACATTTTGACTCATTTCAGTGTTAAATCTATCCAATTTTTCGTTTTCATTCAAAAGAACATCCAAAAGTCCCTTCTTAGAATCTTCAGCTAAGGATGTCAACTTGGAGATTGCATCTTCTAAAAGAGAATCCAATTTATCCCTTGTTGTTTGCTGCGTGTTTGCATTAGCCTCTGTAATGTTATTTATCCACAGAGAAACTTGTTCTTTCATCATATCACTATGTTCTTTCGATGTATTGCTATGTTCACTCGCAGCATCACCATGTTCTTTCAGTGTATTACTATAAGCTTCTGAAATACTTTTTATTTGATTTTCTGTACTGTCCGTAACGTTTTTGTTTAAGGCGTTTACTATTTCTTTAATTACGATATCATTATTTGTCAAGAATTCACTAATATTCTCTTGGATACTCTTAAACGTTGTAGACACATCTGTGTTCGTTTCATCTAAAGATTTTGTAAGACTGTCATTATGAGTTGTCGTAACTGTTTTATAATTCTCTGAAATATTTGCCAGTTCTTGAACTACTGCCTCTTGGATTTCTTCGGTCGCGACAATGAAATTGGCTTTATGAGAATCTAGGGAGTCTGCTATATTTGTCTGCATATCGGTTGTTGTTGCCTCATGAGTTTGTTTTTGTTCGTTTAATGAGTTAAGTGTATTTTCTTTGATTTCAGTCATTTTGAGTTTAAAATCTTCTATAACTCTCATTAGAAATTCTTCAGTTTCTGCCTTTATCGTTTCTACGTTATTTTTATGAGTAGAAAGAGTGTTATCTACTATTCTTGCAAATTCGCCTTCGTAAGATTCGCAGACTTCCGCCACCGTAGTAATGTTTTCTAAAAAGGCTGTGCTCATTTGTTTATTTTGGTCGTGAATTAGTTCCTCGACTCGTGTTAAAATGTCCTTTATACCAGTACTCATTTGATCTTGGGTAACTTCGATTGTGCCTTCAATATTTTCAAGGCTTTTTACCAACTTTTCACTGAAAGCTAATTCAAGTTCTTCTGTCTTTGCTTTGAATTGTTGTTCTTGAAGAGACATTAACTCAAAGGCTTTTTTCATCAAGCCAGTTTCTAATTGATTCTTAACTTCATCAATTTTCTTTTCGAGAATATCTGAGAGAAGGCTTTCTGTTTCATTGATTGTTTTCTTATGAATTTCAACATGTTGTATAAACCCGGCGGATGTTTCTGCTTTTAACTTCTCGGTACTTGTAGAAAATTGCGTTCTTTGGGTTTCAAGTGTATTATGCAGGAGTTCTTTGATGGAATCAACTTGTTGTATTAGCGTGCTGATAGATCCCATAATCAGAGTACTCGATGCATTCTTTTTGCCTTCAAGCATCTCTGCAAAATGTGTTGATTTCGCCTCTAACTCATTAATCAGATTTTCTCTTGTTTCATTAAATTTAGTCGAAATCTCTGAGTATTTTTGCATCAATTGTGTATTAATTCCTTCCTCATGATTCTTTAGCAATTCAGTGGAAGTCTCATTAATGCTCTGAAGTATATCGGTAGTTTTTTGATGGAGTTGGTCATTAATTTGATTTTGGTTTGTTAGATATTCACCAAATTTTTCTGTTTCTTGTGCTATCATCCCTTGGGCATCGGTTTTCATCTTTGCAATATTTTCATCGAAAAATGTAAGTCCTTCCCGCTCTTCATTTAGAGTAGCGGTAAATTGACTGGTAATTTCTTCGAATTTTTGGCTAAATTGGAATTCTTTCAAAATGTTCTTGAGCTTTGTGACGTTCTGATCAATTTCTGAGATTATAGTCGTCTTTAAATCATCTAATTGCTGTTTTAGTTCTTGCTGTCTAATGATCTTCTGTTTCTTGTTGTTCTCTTGGATCTCCCTAACACCATCATCAAGTTTCTTTTCGCCAGTTTGAAAAGCATTTTCTGCAGTCGATCTTATTTCTTTAAATCCTGATGAGAGCGTCGAATTAAATGCATTAAAATTTTCTTCAAACAATTTTAAAATCCTATTAAGGTCTTCCTTGATCGTTTCAAGCCTGGTTAAGGCATTTTCTACTTTTTCAGACATTAATTCTCCCTCTTAGGTTCTATAACTATCTGTTTTGCAAGTTTATCAAATTCTCGGCGATAAATTTCATTACTTATAGATTCACGAGCCTTCTCACAAATCTTTTTTGCCCGTGCTCCCTCATTGGCTGCCTTATAAAGTGAATAGGCACGCCTATAAAATAAACGCGTAAAAGCATCGAACGATTCAGCAGCATAAACATCTCCTGCCTCTTCATATAACATAGCAGCAGATCTGGATAATGCGTTCCTTTTCCAATCGCTTCCTATCTTATCGTATAACTGTGCACCTTCTGCAAGAAATCTACGCGCATAATATGGCTTCTTTAATTTTGAAAATCTTTTAGCCATCCCATCACACAACAGAGCCGCGCGTTCATAGTCCATTGTTTTTTCAAGAATGTCTATAGCGCTTGAAAAGAGTATAAAGGCGTCATAAAACATTTCACCTGCTATTAGAGTTTCTCCCATGATACTATACTGTTCTGCAATTTCAGTAAGAATGGTGTTAAGATCATCACGGAAAGCGATATCTGTTAATTCATCTAATTTTTTCTTAAGATGTATATCTGGTCTTTTTCCTGCCCCAATTGATTCTTTTAACAAATCTAAAAGTATATTAACACTTCCGAAGATGTTTAGTCGTTCTGATGTTCTCTTT
>Ga0114925_10001209_pt1 | contig 12514 bp, 13 predicted proteins | sample SumtaG_2_FD_87287 | JGI IMG/M metagenome (GOLD analysis project Ga0114925, IMG submission 87287) | Deep subsurface microbial communities from Indian Ocean to uncover new lineages of life (NeLLi) - Sumatra_00607 metaG | ecosystem: Environmental > Aquatic > Marine > Oceanic > Sediment | place... | reverse complement strand
CTTCTACAGCATGTGCGAGCATCACATGCTGCCGTTCCTCGGCAGAGCTCACGTGGCCTACCTTCCCGATGGCCGTGTGATCGGATTGAGCAAGATCCCCCGTATCGTGGAGATGTTCGCTCGACGGCTGCAGGTTCAGGAGCGTATGACGGAACAGATTGCAGATTTACTAGAGCATGATCTTGGAGCTAAAGGAGTTGCTGTTGTCCTCGAGGCTTCACACACATGTATGACGATTCGTGGTGTACGGAAACCTGGGAGTCTTTGCGTCACTTCAGCAATAAAAGGAATTTTCAGAGATAACGTCTCCAGTCGAGCCGAGGTTCTTTCGCTTATCAATGGAAAGAATTAAGAGCGCTTTTGTTGGTGTGCGACTATTGTTGTAGGACGGAGTTGTGTTGCTAGATAGCTCCATGAGTTGTCCTTTTCTGTCTGCTTTTCGAACATGGTGGATCAACGGTCATGACCCTGCTTGTAGATTTTCTTTGTCGCTTCAGTTTCGGTCTTGCCGTTGCGTTATGCATAACTCCAACCACCCTTGTTCCAAGTGGCTTCTTTCGAGTGAATACTCTCGTATTGCTTGGGCTGACTACCTTGGCCGCATTACTGTCATTTACGCTTGGTTTGTCAGCAAATACATGGGTCCTATCGATCGCAGCGTTTGTTGCTTGGGTTGGCAGTGTGTTGTGGTACGCCGATCGACGTTGGCCAGGTCTTGTTTGTTGTGTAGCGGTGTCCACTCTATGCGCTGTAGCGATAGCTCGCACTGGTGGATTATCTGTTGCCGAAGTCGGAGTACGGTTTCTTTCAGGCTGTTTGATTGGCTTTACTGTCAACGCGATGCTTCTTGGGCATTGGTATCTCAATGCGCCCGGTATGCGGGTGGACATCTTACGGCGATCAATAGACCAGACGCTTTTCGTATGGAGTCTTTTAATGGTTCTGGTTCTGGCGATCATCATCTGGCAGTTTGTGAGGATGGGAGACCCTGGTGCTTCAGTGTTCACTAATATTCAGCGAGCGGTCACTGTGGCTACCGCTGGCGTGGATGGTACTCTGGACTCGACAGGCTTGGCATTGTTTTGGCTTCGATGGTTGGCGGGGCTAATTGGGCTTCCAGTCCTTTTGCTTATGAGTCGTATGACATTGGATATCCCAAATACACAAAGCGCAACAGGTATTCTCTACGTGGCGTGTTTGGCGGTCATTTTGGGTGAATTAACTGCGCAACTTCTTGGTATGACAGTGCGAATTGAAAATCCTGTTGCTCAGTCAGTTCAACAGAAAATATGGAGCGAGATCACAGCATGAATATCGCATGTGCATGTCCTGCCTGTCATGCAGGGATCTACCAGACCTCTATTGAAGAATCTTCATCGGTTACATGCCCGGTATGCGACCAAAGTATTGGCATCCCACAAGGAGCGATTCAGGTTGCTGAACAAAATGCCGGCCCGCGACTTAATCGATGCTTGGTTTGTCCAAGCACGGAGTTGTTTGTAAGAAAAAACTTTCCGCAGCGACTTGGTGTAGCGATTGTGGTTGTTGGACTGGCAATGAGCTGTGTTGCTTGGGCCTATCGAGACTTGTTTTTGACGTTTGCGATTCTCTTTAGTACTGCCTTGCTCGATGTGGTCCTATTCTTCGTTGTCCCCGATTGCCTGACCTGCTACCGCTGCGGCGCACGGTACACCGGCACCGATGAAATGAGTCGCTTTGGGAATTTTAATCTCGAGACTCATGAGAAATATCGGCAGCAGGCCGCGAGGGAGCGACAAACCACTTCTCAGCCCTGATTGAGAGAGCAGGTTGTTTACGGCTAGAAAGTCTTATGGCTTGGCGTAGATTGGGTGTATGTAATGGATTGTCGACGGTAAGCGGTTGGGAACGATGCTGGTCTTGGTGATGCAAGAAGAATGGAAGTTAACAAGTGTTTGTCTAGTTGTGCTCTTAGCTATAGCATCTGGATTTGTTTCAATGGCATGTGCTGCCGTAAAAATCATTGAAAAAATTGATTTGAAGTGGTGTGAGGGGGAGGTTTGTTCAAAATATGTCAGATAGGCATGGTCAACTCGGGTCAGTAGATGTGGAAAATCAGGTTTACGTGAAACTTTTTGCTGGGTTTGCTGAGTCCGCGGGGGTGAAAGAAGTCCGTGTTGCTGTCAAGCAATTTACGGTGGCAGAGGTTCGTTGTGCTTTGGAGCGTAAGTTGCCGCATCTGGCTTCGTTGTTGTCCCGGAGTGCTATTGCCATCGACGGTCGCTATGCAGTGGAGAATGACCTGATTTGTACGAGCTCAGAAATTGCCGTTATTCCTCCTGTCAGTGGAGGTTAGGCATGCTGCAAGTTGAACTCACCGATGATCGGATTGATGTCTCGCGGGTGCTCGCACATGTGGCAAGCGATCGTGCAGGAGCAAGCGTGGTATTCACTGGCACGACGCGGCAAGACACAAATGGCCTCACTACAGACTGGCTTGAGTATGAAGCCTATGAACCGTTGGCGAAGAGGGAACTTGCTCGATTGCAAGAACACGCAGTTCTTCAGTTTCAAATAGTAAAATGTTCGATCGTGCATAGACTCGGCAAGGTTTTAGTCGGTGAAGTGAGTGTTGCTGTTGCTGTTTCTGCAGTCCACCGAGCCGAGGCATTTGCTTCAGCGTCATGGCTCATGGATAGGATCAAGATAGAAGTGCCGATATGGAAGCGACAGGTCAATGCTTCCGAAGCCTTTTGGGTCCACCCGGAAGGTAGTGACATGTCAGCTAGGAATACTGGTTGGCGTTCACAGGAGCTTTCCGATGAGTTGCTCTAATCAAGTTTTCGACGCATCCGTCAAAAAAAATCTTGTTGATCAGTTCGGTAGGTCCCATACGGATCTGCGGATCAGTGTGACAGACAGATGCAACCTTCGGTGCGGGTATTGCATGCCACTCGACGCGTCTTTTCTCAGCCAGCAAAAACTTTTGACGTATGGTGAGATAGTAAGGTGCGCTCGTGTGGTATCTGAGATGGGTGTTCAAACTATCCGTATAACAGGTGGCGAACCGCTCATGCGGCCCAGGTTATTTGAGCTTGTTGGGGAGTTGGATAGGTTGCCAAATATTCAAGAAGTTGCTCTCACCACTAATGGCTTACTTTTAGGAAGTCAGGCTGCAGATTTAGCCAAGTCAGGTTTGTCCCGGCTAAACGTGAGTCTCGACAGTCTTGATGAAGGGCGATTTGAAAAAATTGCTCGTCGTTCTGGGCTTCAGCAAGTTCTTGAAGGTCTCGAAGAGGCAAGTCGGCATGGGTTTCAGTCAATTCGATTGAATGCAGTGTCCATTCGTGGATTAACGGAGAAAGATATCGTTCCTTTAGCCACATTTTGTCGCGAGCACGCTTTTCACCTGAGATTTATTGAATTCATGCCAGTCGATGCAGAAGGTACATGGTCTCACGAGGACGTTCTTACGGGTGAAGAGGTACGTCAAATACTTGGGAAGTCTTTCGGTGAACTAATACGAAACGAGAGAAGCGACCCAGGGCAGCCATCGATTGACTATACTTATGGGGATGGCAGCGGTGTTGTTGGATTTATCAATCCTGTTTCCCAACCCTTCTGTGATCGCTGCGATAGGTTGCGGCTTACCGCGGATGGACAATTTCGTAACTGCCTTTTTTCAGCCACTGATTGGGATGCTCGGGCCTTGCTCAGAACGGGTGGAACAGACGAAGAACTGCAAGTACTTTTAGCTGCATGTGTGAACGCGAAGCACTTTTCGCATGGGATAGGCACCGAATCTTTCCAAAGGCCATCAAGGGCTATGTATCAAATTGGCGGGTGATAGCGGGTGGAATGACATCGTGGCAACAAACTAGTGAATAAAGACGACAACTATCCACAAAGACGGTATCTTGATAACGCAGCGACTACGTGGCCTAAGCCGGAAGTGGTTTGGGAAGCGTGGCAGCAGGCAGCTAGAGAAAATGGCGTAGCGGTCGGAAGAGGCGCCTATCAAGAGGCGTTAGCAGCAGCAGACCTTGTCCACCAGTTACGCCAGGAAGTTTCATCATTGCTCGGCGTTTTACCGGAAAGAATCTGCCTGCCGGCATCAGCCACCCTTGGTTTAAATCAGTCCATTCATGGCATCGTTAAGCCCGGCGATCACGTAATTGCCACGGCGGCTGATCATAATGCAACGCTTCGACCACTTCATTATTTGAGGGAAAAGGGTTGCATCTCTTTAACAATTGTGCCGTGTGATGAACGAGGTTTGGTGGATCCAGATGAACTTGTCCGAGCATGGCAAGCGAATACAAGGCTGGTAACCGTGTCGCATGCATCAAATGTTACAGGGGTGACCCAGGAAGTTCAGGCAATTGTTAACATCGCCCGAGAACGAGACACAATTTCAATACTCGATGCTTCTCAGTCCATGGGTCAGGTTGTAATGTCACAATACGATTCAATTGCCGACATCATTGTTTCACCTGGCCATAAATGGTTGATGGGAATGCACGGCATAGGAGTGCTCTATGCAAGGCAAGGAATTCATCTTGATCCGCTGATCCAAGGAGGTACGGGTACAACGAGTGAATCGCTTGAAATGCCAGTCAAGATACAGGATCAAGTTGAGGTGGGAACATCAGACTTCCCAGCCGTCGTGGCACTACTCGCGGGGTGTAGATGGCTAAAAGAGGAAGGATTGAAATCGGTTATCGCTTCTTGCAGAGGGTTTGCTCAAGCGTGCTATGATGAATTAAGTGATATCCCTGGAGTTCGTGTAATTAGTCCCGATCCAGCTTCAGGTGCTTTAGGTCCGCCGATTATTAGTATGGTTTGCAAGGGATATTCACCAGCGGAGGTCGCTGCCTTGTTTGAACAGATTTCGGGTGTTCAAGTGCGTTCCGGGTACCACTGTGCCGCTCGTATCCATGAATTCCTAGGGACCAGTCAGGGCGGGACTGTTCGCATTTCGTTTGGTCCTTTCAGTGGCATAGAAGATGTAGAGGCGATTATCTCAGCAACAAAAGAAATAATGTTGTAGAGTGCAGCTCGATGAAAGGAGGTGTTGAATGGCAGGTAAGAAGAATGACGTCTGGTATTCAGAGGGTCTGCGCTTTGAGTGCTCGCAATGCGGAGATTGCTGCACTGGTGCTGAGGGGTATGTCTGGGTTAATCAAGCCGAGATCGATGCAATGTCTGCACGGATGCACATGACTCCAGAGGTTTTTGAGAAACAATTTGTTAGACGGATAGGCGTTCGGAGGTCGCTCACGGAAAGGCCTGGAGGAGACTGCGTGCTACTCGATGCCAAAACACGTCGTTGCACGGTCTATGAGGATCGTCCTCGGCAATGTCGAACATGGCCTTTCTGGGATTCTAATCTCAAATCCGCGTCGTCGTGGGGTGAGGCCGCTGCAAGCTGCCCTGGCTGTGACAAGGGTGATCTTGTGCCACTGGAGAAAATACAAGAACAGGCAGCAAAGATCCGCATCTAGTGAGCAGGCTGGCTGCTTTAAGGGCCCAAGGTCGCATTTTTAGAGCAACTGGCTCGCAGGTTAACTCAGGCTGGTTTACAGAGAAACTGAACGACTATGAGGCGCGAAGCAGTTGTAGGGCTTCTCTCACAGCACGCCGCCATGGGTTCGGTATGGAGTCATGTGAGATGGCTGGTCAAGGAACCAAATGCGTTCCCATTCATCAGTAATCGCTCGAAGATCTTCTGATGTGTAGATTAATTCCTGTGCTCTCCGAATGGGGTCGCCAGAATACATAGGAATAAGACATCCCGTATTTGTCGCTACGAGAAGTCCCATGACTACGAGTATGATAAATTTGAGGCCGATATCCCACGTACCGCTACGGGTATTGTTGGTATTCATCGCGCCGCGCTCCCTGTATCAGTTATGTCGTTCGTCTCAGTCGAAAAGGTAATGTTCTCGTTTTCTATTGCGGACAGAGCAGGAACATCCCAGCTGCCGCCTCTTGGGTATAAACTGGCCTTTTCGAGTATCTCGCTCTGAGTTCTATGTACCGTGCAGGCCTTTTCAGTGCGATGGTAAAATTTTTCAAACATAGTTGTGTATTGTTGAAATAGGCATGCATATGCTCTGGGAACTGCCACCAACACCGTTTCTCGGTAGGCTGGGAGTTTTAAGGAGACTGTGGCTTGTCGAGGTTCCTTACCCTGGCTTCCATTTCTTTGCCTGGCTTGAAACTCACGAAATACCTGGGTGGGACGTTGACAACGTCTCCCGTTCGAGGATTTCTGGCAACCCGACCGTCTCTTCGCTTGATTTGAAATATTCCAAAATTCCGAAGTTCGACCCTGCCCTCTTTGACCAGTGCATTTACGAGTGCGTCGAATGTGGTCTGAACCGCTTCCTGCGCCTTCGCCTTGGGGAGATCTAAACGCTCGGAAATGGTCCGGACGATGTCTTGTTTGGTCATGACTTTGACACTCCAGTCGTGGAGTTGGGGCCGAAATCGGCTCTTTAGACCCCATGTGGACAGGCCTAGCAGTATGATTGTGTAGGTTTCGTGTCTGTCCGGTAGGAACCATAATGACGCTTTAGTCGTGATGTCAACGAGGATCGAGACTGTGTGCAAAAAGTGGTATTCACCTTTTCCATATGCTCTATCGGCCTAAAAATCAGCAGTCTTGAATTAGTCTGCACATTCGGAAGAAATATGAGAACCTGCCTGTTTTTCCTGTTTTGCGTGTCCGTTGGTACTTTGCCCCTGCGGTACACTGTTTTGATGGTGTGGACTGATCAGTTTCAGTTTTTCAGCCAGTATCAAGCGTTCCTTTGCATGTAGAAAACACGATGACTGCATCTGTTCCTCCGGTGCTTCCTGATTTGACTGTTCAACTTGGGCGGCTTTCAATACCAAATCCAATCATGGTTGCGTCAGGAACATTTGGCTATGCCAATGAAATGCAGGAATTTGTTCCCCTCCATCGACTTGGTGGGATCGTCCCCAAAACAATCACGGTGGCACCACGAGCGGGAAACCATCCCTGGCGTACCATAGAGACCGCCTCCGGGTTACTGAATTCGATCGGGCTTGATAACGACGGTCTTGAAAAGTTTATTCAAGATAAACTTCCTTTTCTTCGTTCATGCGGGGCACCTGTCGTTGTCTCGATTGCAGGCGGAACAGTTGCTGAGTTTGTGTTGCTTGCCAAGCAACTCGATAAGGAAAATGGAATCGCTGCGCTTGAGTTAAATATTTCATGCCCTAATGTCAGTCATGGTGTTGATTTTGCAACGGACCCAGATCTCTGTCGACAGGTAGTCGCCGGTGTACATCAGGCTACTCAATTGCCAGTCATAGCAAAGTTAACACCAAATGTGACAGATATAACTTCGATTGCCCAAGCGGCTGCTGATGGAGGAGCGGACGCTGTGACTCTCATCAACACATGTCAGGGAATGGCAGTCAACTGGAGGAAGCAACAGACGCTTCTGGGAAATGGTATTGGTGGTTTAAGCGGTCCCGCGATTAAACCAATCGCTTTGCGCTGTGTGCATCAGGTTCACACTCGCGTTGGCATACCCATAATTGGCGTGGGTGGAATTATGACAACGGATGACTGCATGGAGTTCTTTGTTGCTGGAGCCTCAGCCGTACAGATTGGGACAGCGAGTTTTGCGGAGCCTGTCATCACGAAGCGTATTCTCGACGAACTTCCTGCGGCTATAAATGTGCTCGGGGCATCAGAACTACAACAAATCGTTGGTAGTCTAGTGATTGGTGATGGTGTCAAAACATCGGGAAAGAACAAAAAATAACTCAGAACTGATTGTGGACGTGTTCAAGTTTCGTTAAGGACGCGTGACGAACGTATTGGAGATGGATATCGGCATGCAATCTAATTCAACTTCGGCAGCTAGGATGCGAGTGCTTTCAGGCATTCAGCCAACAGGACGGTTTCATTGGGGTAATTACTTTGGTGCGATACGCCAATACATCGACCTGCAAGACGCCGGTGAAGGTTTTTATTTTATTGCCGACCTGCATGCACTCACCACAGTTCGCGACCCTGAAAGGCTTCGTGGATTTGTGCGCGATGCAGCACTTGATTTGGTTGCCTTAGGTCTTGATCCTGAGCGAGCGACTTTATTCGTTCAGTCAGATGTGCCTGAGGTCGCCGAGCTTACATGGTTGTTAATGACAGTAACGCCAATGGGGCTTTTGGAGCGGTGTCATGCCTACAAAGACAAAAAAGCGAGAGGGATAACCGCAGATGCTGGGCTTTTTACTTATCCCGTCCTTATGGCTGCGGATATCTTGGCCTACGATGCGGATGTCGTGCCGGTCGGTGAAGATCAGGTGCAACATATTGAGGTATGCCGAGATCTAGCAGGTACTTTCAATCATCTCTACGGTGGCAATGTTTTCCGTCTTCCGAAACCAAGGCTTGTTGACGGAGCTGCAAAAGTGCCGGGAACTGATGGGCAGAAGATGTCAAAGAGTTATCAGAATACGATCGAGGTGTTTGAAGACTTGCCGGCACAGAAAAAGAAAATCATGCGAATTACAACGGACTCCCGGTCGATGGAGGAGCCGAAGGATCCGCAAAAAGACCATCTTTACCAACTGTTTTCCCTTCTTGGGTCCGAAAGAGAAGTTTTTGAAATGGGAGAACTCTATCGACGTGGTGGGTTTGGCTACGGCGAAGTGAAAAAAGCAATTTTTGCCGCAGCAGAAGAGACTTTTGCTGCTGCTCGAGAACGACGGCATGAACTGGAATCTATTCCAAGCCGAATAGACGAAATCCTTGCCAATGGTGCCCTACGAGCAAGAGCAGTTGCCGGTACTGTTCTCGAGCGCGCACGCGAAGCTTGTGGGCTTCGTGGTTCATCCGTGCGGGGACATAAAAAATGAATGTGCTTGGTATTGGCACGGACATTACAGAGTGCCTTCGGATCGGCAAAATGATTGAGCGACACGGCGAGCTCTTTGTGCAGCGAGTCTATACCCCTAAGGAAATTGAATACTGCAGGGGCCGCCGGATGGCTATGCAGCACTTTGCTGGCCGATGGGCCGCAAAAGAAGCAATACTGAAGGCTCTTGGTACGGGGTGGCGACAGGGCATCAGTTGGCGTGATGTTGAGGTACTTAATGGATCTTCAGGAAGACCAGCTGTGACTCTCATGGGAGGCACACAGGATCTCGCCGAAAAAATGGGGATAGGTGGTGTGCTTGTGAGTATTTCACATTGTCGTACTCACGCAACTGCTCACGCAATTGCGGTGAGCCAGATGCCACCAACCTTTGAACATGATATGCCTTGGGAGTAGGTGGATTACGCCTCAATAAACTTTTCCAGTTCAGCAACTCCGCCCTCTATGGTCAGGTCGCTTAATGGGGTTCCGTCTTCCACTGGTGTGTGTCCGTCTCGTCTTGTTAGTTCGAGTGTCTGCTGGCTCTTCATGTGGTCAGCGAGTTCTTTGCGAAGATTTTTCTGTTCTTTTTCAGAGAGTTTTGAAAAAGCTCCTCGTCCCCGACATTTTGGAAACTTGCTGCACCCGAGCCAGGGGCCACGTTTGCCATCACGAAGATTGAGAAAGCCGCCACACTTTTCACATTCAATATCAGTTGCGATGGGAGGCGGGGCAGGAAATTTCAGGTCTCCTTTTTTGTCAATATTTAGAATAAACGGTGTAGGTGCATCAGAATCAGACTTCTTTCCTGCCTTTTTCTTTGGTGGAGGTGGAACATCTTCGACAAGAAAATCACCAAACCGTCCAGTTCGTTTGACCATCGGCTTCCCACTTGGTGAGAGAAGGTCTATCTGCTCCGGAAGTTGAGGGCGACCGTCTCTGTCACACGGCATTGCAAAAGTACAAGAAGGTATTTCTTTTGGTTTTCGTGCTCGGGGTTTCTTGCCTTTTGCTGTTCTTTTAGGTGGCGGCGGATCTTCAAGAACTTTTTCATTGTAACCCGTGCAAGATAGAAATTTCCCACCATTTTTAGCTAGAAGGTAATCTAGCCGACGACCACATTCAGGGCATTTGTATGGAGATGGTTTTGAGCAGACGAACTCAAGGGCTTTCAAGATGTTTAGATAGGGAATCAGTTCCTCATAAAACCGAAGTAGCATCTCCTGCCGTGTTATTTTTCCTGCCGCCACGTCGTCAAGGTCATTTTCAATCTCTCGAGTGTAAGCAACTTCAATAAACTGCTGTTCGATGTCGCTGTTGTCAGTGCCATCTTTAAGGAACTCAGTAACCAGTTCACCTCGAAAAGTAGCGTAGAAACGCTTGGCGATTTGTTCAGCGTAAGCTCGATCTTGAATGACTCTTATGATGCTCGCGTATGTCGAGGGTCTTCCAATGCCTTCCTGTTCTAGTTTTTTTACGAGCGATGCTTCGGTGTAACGTGGTGGAGGAGACTGAAATTTCTGCTTTGGCTCGATACTAAACGGAGACAACGTTGTTCCTTTGTCAAACTCTGGAAGCACCTGGTCTCCGTCACCTTTTGGAATACCAATGATTCGCAGGCACCCGTCGAATCGCAGTACACGGCCATTTGTCTTGAAGACAGCCCCAGTGTCTTTATCAGTTCGCCTCATCTGAACTGTCGTGCTGTCCCACTCTGCATCGATCGCTTGGCAGCCAACAAAGGATTGCCAAATGAGTTGGTAGAGACGAAACTGCTCGTCACTAAGAGCAGAAGCAATAGTGTTTGGGTCACGGAATGGATCGGTTGGTCGAATTGCTTCATGAGCTTCTTGGGCGGACTGATCTCTACTTGCGTAAAAACGTGGTTTCTCAGGAAGATATTCTTTGCCTACCTTTTCTTCAAGATAGCGGCGTGCCAGATTAATGGCCTCACCAGACAAATTTGTCGAATCGGTTCGCATATATGTAATCAAACCGACACTTCCTTCTCCGGGAAGGGTGATGCCCTCATATAGTTGTTGGGCAATACGCATCGTACGGTCAGCTGCCATGCCGAGCTTGCTGCTTGCGGCTTGCTGCAATGTGCTTGTAATAAAAGGTGGATAAGGTTTTGATTTCGTACGTTTTACTTCAATAGAATCAATAGTGTAGATCGCTTTAGGGTCTGGTTTGCCACTAATGCGAATAAGATTTTTCGCCCGCCCTCTCCCATTTTGGTTTTCCTCTCGCTCGATATTTATATCGAGCAAGCCGGCGGCCTCAGCGGCTGATACAGCCTCGTCAATCAGCTCTTCGGTAGAGTTGTTACTGGCAGTGATCTTTAATGATTTGCCACCAACTTCAATAAGATCTGCAGACAGGCTGCGATGATCAGAAAGCCAAGCGGTGCGTTGCTTTATTGTTGGTGGCTTGTTCCGAGTATCTGTCTGGGAGATAAAGTCATTCCACTCAGTATGCAATGCGTCTGACGCATCTATATCAAAGCAAAGAGCTCCCGAAATTTCCCAAGATTCATCAGGAGTAAAGGACCGGATTTCTTCTTCGCGTTCAGCAACGAGCCGTGAAGCAACACTTTGTACACGTCCAGCACTTTTACCGGCGCCTTTTGGCCAAAGAATCGGTGAAGTTAGAAATCCAACGAGGCGATCAAGAATTCGTCGTGCGCGCTGCGCATCGACGCGGTGCATGTCTATGCCTCGAGGATTCTCGAAAGCTTTTTGAACGTCTGATTTTGTAATTGCATCAAAAGTGACTCGTTTTGCATCCGGTGGATTGACCTTTAGTACTTCTGCAAGATGCCAGGCAATTGCTTCACCTTCACGGTCAAGGTCTGTGGCAAACCAGATATCACGGGCTCCTTTTGCAAGTTTCTTTAGTTCCGTAATTACCTTTTTCTTCCCCGGAGAAATCTCGTAGTCGTCTTCCATTGTCTCAAGGTCGACACCGGCAATCTCTGTTTTGGCATCTTTTGCCTTTGAGTCTTTTGCTAATTTGGCCTTGAGATCGCGGATATGCCCAACCGAAGCTCTTACAGTAAATTGGTTCCCAAGATACTTTTCGATGGTCTTTGCTTTCGCAGGACTTTCTACAATTACGAGCTCATAGTCCCCGGAAGGGGCCGCTCGGGAAGATGTTTTGCTGCTTGTAGGAGCCCTGCGGGAGGTCTTTTTGGCCATGAATCTTGGGTGCAAATGGAGAAAAAGTGAATAATTTCTACGGATATCGGGATTGGCATCAAACTATCTGGCGATACAATTTCCGACCTAGTTCTTGTTAAACAGCGTTACCTTCCCCTAACTCTACTTGTCAAGCCTCAGTGGTTTTTCAGCCCGTGGCGCTTCAGAAAAAGGCGGTTTTATGGCCGGATCATTCAACTTCTTCCGGAAATATCAGAAATCGATGCTCGTGGCTGTAGCCGTCTTGGCGATGCTGGCTTTTTTTGTATTACCTCCGTTTCTCCAGATGGGAGCGGGCTCGTCTTCGGCTGACCCAATTGTTGTGTCATGGAAGGGAGGAGGTGTTCGGGAAAACCAGCTCGAACGAGCAGTGGCTATGAGAACACTTGCAAACCGTTTCCTCATGCAGGCTGCTGCGGCAGCTGGTAGGGACCCGTCTCG
>Ga0114925_10001208_pt1 | contig 12518 bp, 14 predicted proteins | sample SumtaG_2_FD_87287 | JGI IMG/M metagenome (GOLD analysis project Ga0114925, IMG submission 87287) | Deep subsurface microbial communities from Indian Ocean to uncover new lineages of life (NeLLi) - Sumatra_00607 metaG | ecosystem: Environmental > Aquatic > Marine > Oceanic > Sediment | place... | reverse complement strand
TGCAAACCGCGTTCGCAATACCCGCATCAAATTTTTAATCAACAATTATATCAAATAGATATTATCTTTCTTTAAAAAAAGACCGCCTGGCATATTGTTTGCTCTATATCACATAGTCTGCTGTATGGCGGTATGCACCCAACAAGCAAATGAACAATTGTAAAAAGGAGGTATATGATGAAAGCAGGTATATTTTTCACAGGTTCAGGACCTATCGTTGTTTTGACGACTTTTGATTCCTTTGGCGATTCGAATTTTGTCAAAAGAATGACTGCAAAGGGGATTAAAAAATTCATCGCTTATGAAGTTGCTGTGGATGACGTCAAAACCAAATACGGGAAGCATTTTGATGTCATCATGGGAGACTTGCGTCAGGATGACGATCTGCGCGTTATGGACTATGACGGTCATCGTGTTTTCAATCTTTTTGGACTAAAAAATCTCGGAGAACCTTACTATTATGACTTCTAAAAGGCGGGCTTCCCGTATCCAAGACTGCTCTTTTAGGGCTATATTTCTCGAAAGGGGGAAATAATGACAACCTTGTTAATCATTGCCGGTCTTCTCGTATATCTCATTCTTTATTTTACCTACGGGAAGAAACTTGAACGAGATGTGGTGCAGGCCTCCGACAAGCAGGAGACACCGTCTCATCGTCTTTATGACGGTATCGACTATATTCCGGCACGGCGAGAGGTTCTGCTGGGGCATCATTTTGCCTCCATTGCCGGTGCGGCCCCTATCATAGGGCCCGCTTTAGCAATCTGTTGGGGTTGGGCGCCGGCGCTCCTCTGGGTCTGGCTCGGCAACATCTTTATCGGCGCCGTCCATGACTACCTGTCGTTGATGGCATCAGTCCGTTACGATGGAAAATCGATACAATTCGTTGCCACCGATCTCATCGGTAAACGGACGGGCTATGCCTTTTACTGGATCGTCTTTTTCCTGTTGATCCTTGTCGTGGCCGCCTTTGCAGCCATTATCGGCGGAATGTTCGTTAGAACACCGGCAATTGCATCAGCGTACGCATGGAAGATTTTTGCGGCCTTGATCCTGGGGGTTCTGATTTACCGGGTGAAGATGAACTTCAGCGCGGCAACGGTTATCGGTATCGTCATGCTTGGGGTCGCCATCTGGCTCGGCACCGTCACACCGATCAAGGCGTCTTATATTACATGGATGTGGGTCTTCTTTTTCTACATCATCGTCGCATCTTCAATTCCCGTGAATATCCTCCTCCAGCCGAGAGATTACCTGAACTCCTGGCTGCTCTATGCGGGACTTGTATTGGGATTCCTGGCCGCCGTCTTTGCATTCAGAGGGTTCGAGGTCCCTGCTTTTTCCAGTTTTTCCCCGGTACTGATGGGCGGAAAAGAAACGCCGTTCTGGCCGGCGATTCCCCTTGTCATTGCCTGCGGTTCGCTGTCCGGATTTCACTCACTGGTTGCTTCGGGAACATCATCAAAGCAGCTTGACAAGGAAACCGACGGTCTTCTGATCGGCTACGGCGCCATGTTCCTGGAGGGCTTCCTCTCAACGATCGTAATTGTCTCCATTGCAGGTTTCGGCTATACGGCCCTCAAGACGGCTGCCGGGGCAAAGGGCATAGAATTCACCCTGAACGCATCCAACTGGGGTGCAACCTTTACTGGGCTATCCGGGAAACTGGGCCTTTCCAAGGCCAACCTATTCGTCCAGTCTTACGCCGATATGGTCGGCGCCACATGGCTCTCTTTCATCCCGGCTCAATATGTCAAAGTTCTCGCCGGGATGTGGGTTGCATCCTTTGCCATGACCACACTGGATACGACAAATCGTCTGGCCAGGTACTGCCTGGCGGAAATGGCCATACCACTGAAGGAAAGTGCCGAAGGGCTTTACAATGTTCTGACCAATCGCTGGGTGGCCTCGATTATTCCCGCAGCCATCGGAATCTTTCTGGCAGCCAGCGGAAATTGGCTCATTATCTGGGGGTCCTTTGGTGCTGCCAACCAGCTGATTGCCTCCATTGCACTCATGACCGGAGCGGCGTATGTGGCCAAAAAACTGAAATCCGGTTTTGCCAATGCCGCAGTGATTCCCGCGTGCCTCCTCTGGGTGACCGTAACAGCAGCGCTTCTCTGGTTCATTATCGTTGTCCAACCTGCTGCAATCGCCACGAAACCCGCACCCGGCTGGACGGTGATGATAATTCTGCTCATTATGTTCGTGCTGAATTTTGTGTTTGTCTTTGATTTCATCAGATCGAAGTCCTATAAAGTTGAGTAAACACCCATACTGCATGTTATACCGGTGCACGGTACGGATAATGCCGGGCACCGGTTACATCCAGGTGTAAGTAAATCAAGCCTGAGAACACACTTCTCCGGACCGAATCGGAGTTCTTTGGCTATAACGGATAACTTTTCCGGGGATGCTGAAGGGTTTATGATTCCATCTGTTGTTCAATTGATTCGTCGCTTGCTCACCGACTTTGACACAGCGCATCGAGAGAAGGTCACTGCCCTCACCGTAATGGAGATGGAAGAACTGGAGAATATCTTTGCGCTCCTTCTTTTGGGCGCTTTTGTCGGTCTCCCATCTCCGCCGACTTTTCTGGCCGTGGAACTACTCCCTTATATGGAGCGCGAATTGCAGATCCTGTGCAAACGGGCAAAAGAGAGTAACGATATGTTGGCCGAAATGTTCGGCACCTTAGGGGTGGAATAGGTGAAAATTTTATTTTATACCGGAAAGGGGGGGGTCGGCAAGTCGACGGTGTCCGCCGCTTCGGCATGGCAATTGTCCCAAAAATATCGGGTCCTCATTGTGTCACTGGACCCGGCCCACAATCTCGGCGATGTCTTCGGTGTGGTTCTCAACCATAAAAAGCGGCGGTTCACCGATTCCCTCTATCTCAAGGAGGTGAATCTTCAGAAGCTGTGCCGGGAATATCTCCAGCGGGAAACCGATGTGCTCACCGGCACCTACCGCTACCTTCAAACCATCAACCTGGACAACTATTTTTCGGTTTTGAAATATTCACCGGGAATCGAGGAATATGCGCTACTCACAAGTATCGAAGATACCGTGAGGTCCGAAAGGGACTTCGATTACATTGTCTTTGATACGCCGCCCACCGGATTGACCCTCAGGTTCCTCGCGCTTCCGTGGGTAACCATCACATGGATCGACCGGCTCATTCATATCAGGCGGGATATCCTGGAGAAACGTTATACCATTTATCGCATTCGCGGTCTTCTCGATGATAAAGAAACCATCTTAAGCTACGATGAGGACGAAGATGAGGTGCTGAAGCGCCTTAAAACGCTTAAAGTGAATTATCAGTCGCTCGCCACAGTGCTGCAAAGCCAAGATTGCGGGATTGTTCTCGTTTATAATCCAGATACCCTCTCTCTGAAGGAATCGAAACGACTGGCCGATGGCCTTCGAGAGCTAAACCTCCCCTTACGGCTCCTGATCAACAATAAAATTCAGGAGAGATACAATGCCATGGCCGATCACGTGGATTCAGAGATGCAGACCCTTGCACCGGCGGTCCCCATACAGCGTATCGCCTTGTCGGAAGGGCTGCTTGACGGTCAAAACAGTGCATTATACAATATAGCCGAAACGATTTCATCCCCGTTTGAAACGAAATAAGGTGCAGAAATGGGAAACTATGCGGACATCATATATCAACCGATTTTTTTTCTCTTTATTGCGTTCAGCATTTTTCTAACGCTGGGATATTTCTGGGGGCGTCGTTTAAACAGAAGTATCTTTCATTCTGCCTTCAACGATCTTGTGGAGGTCGTCCAGCCCCATGACCAGACGTTTACGAATATCGGCGGCGTTATCGGGTTTCATGCGAATTTGTTCGTTAAGAAAAAGGGCACGCCGTTCTCACGTGTAGACGCAACCATAACCTTGTTGCCCAGACATTCATGGCTCTATCTGCCTGTTTCCAAACTGATACGGAAATATGATCGCCTTTTCATTACCCTCTACCTGAAGAAACCCCCTTCCGAAGAGGCGCATCTGATTGAAAGTAAATACAGCAGGTTCATGGGCTCTAAGATAGAGAATGTGCATTGCCTGCAGCATGAGACCGTCAAATGGGACAACTTCGATTTTCACCTGTACTACGGAAGCCTGGAGATGCGAGATAAAATGCGGTCATTTATTCAAAAAAATCCTGATCCGGGTATTGTCAGGCACATTGCGCTCGTTCCCGAACAGAAAAAGGGATTCATCTTCATGATTCCAAAGAAAAATCAGGTGGCACGCTATTTTGCACCAATTTACCGTTGGCTGCCTTCGGTCGTAAAAGGATAGAATCGGGGAAGGACACATGATTGAAAGGGATTATACCGGTTTTCGGGGACCTGAAATTGCCAACATCTCACGGCTCCGTGAAACACAATGTCAATGGGGCGCCCTATTGGAAGCGGACTCGGTCCCCTAAAAGGAAAAATCTGGTTCAGGAAGTCTTCGGAATAGAATCCAAATGATCGTGGGACTTTACGATCCTTAAAAGTTCCTGGTGTTCCATTTCCATATATTCCCTTAGATCCTTCATAAAAAAATTAATGAGCTTTTTGACGCCGGCCAATGAACGGGCGGGTTTTTCTGCAAAGCGCCGCGCTGTATCCAGTGCCGCCGCTTCAAGGCTGTCCGCTGGCACAACTTCATCTACAATACCGAGTTTCAGAGCTTCATGAGCGGTAATATCTTTTCCGGAAAGCAGTATTTGATATGCCTTGCTGGGACCTATCATATTAGAAAGGAAAAACGCGCCACCGCCGATTGGCACCAGTCCCAGTTTGAGAAAAGGATTCTGAAAAACCGTTTCATCTGCAATGATCCGGTAGTCGCAGGCAAGACCCACACCTAAAAACAGTGAAATAACACAACCACTGTTTGCGTGAACAACGATTTTATTCAAATCCATGATTCTTAAAATAAACTGAGTAAAAACATTTTGAATTTTGTGAATGGGGTATTGATCCCATTTTTGCTTTAAGGCTTGACGATAAAAATCAAAATATTCCTCGCTTCCTCTGCCCTTTGAAGAGCCTAAGATAACAACAACCTTGATTGAATCGATTTTTGAAATCCGATCAAGATAATCCAGCACTTCGTCTCTGGTGCCCAAATCCGTTCCACGAAATAGAAGGTTTTCTTTAAAGCGGAGTATGATGATATCTTCACGCCTTTCTGTTGAAAAAAAATCACAATTTAAATCAAAATTCGAAGTGACTCCCATTTTGCTTCCTCCTTTCAGCTGTCCATCGTAAGTCGAACAGATAAAGCAGCAAAAACCGTACCAACCGAAAGTCGGCCCTGAACGTTTTTAACCTGTTGATTTGTTGTGATATAATAGCATTAGAGATCCGAGGACGCCAGCGGCGGTCTGTTTTCGGTGAGGCTGAACAGAAATGCGATCTTTCTCTTTTACAATTTGTAAAAATCTCCGACAGACCGACGCCGTCTCTCCGCAACTATCTGTCCCGGCCTTTAAACATTTTTCTTATAATTTCATATTGTTAAATAAATTTTTCTGTTACCTCAATTTTGGCACAAGTGTTGCTGATTACAGTATTCAACACCTTACGGGATCAGAAGACCTTATCTTTAACCGATAAATCCAACGGTATCCGGGACTGGAGGTTCAGTGATGAAAAAACAGACTCAAAAAAAATTACTCCTGGCAGTTGACGGGTCCGAGTATGCTTTCGATGCGGTACAGTATGTAAGTAAATTCGCCCCGTTTCATAAAATGAAAGTGGTCCTCTTTAATGTTTTCAGCAGCGTGCCGGAGTCCTACCGGGATCTTGAAAAAGATCCTCAATTCAGCAGAGCTGCAAGAGAGGTCATGGGGTGGGAAATGCAGCGAAGAAAAGTGATTCAGAAATATATGAACAAGGCAAGAGAGACGCTTTCCCATTCAGGGTTTTCCGACAAAGCGATTAACGTGAAAATCCAAAACAGAAAGAAAGGGATTGCGCGAGATATTATCAGTGAAGCCAGGAAAGGATACAGCGCTGTCGTTGTCGGGCGAAAAGGTGATGCAGATTTTAAGGAGCTTGTCGTCGGCAGTGTTGCGACAAAAATTGTCCAGAAGCTCTCATTCCTTTCCCTTATGATGATAGGAAAAATTCCGCCTAACGAAAAGATTCTTCTGGCTTTGGATGGATCAGAGAATGCCATGCGGGCTGTCGATCATGTGGCCTCCACACTGGGTGGGTTCGATTATCAGATCACGCTGCTTCATGTGATCAGAGGGGATTTGGAGGCGGAAATCCCGCATCTTTTTTTCTCAAAAAAATCTCTAAAAGAAGCAAAAAGAGAAATAGACAACGTTTTTGACAAAGCAAAGCAATGTTTAACCGATGCGGGAGTTAAATCCGGCCAGATAAACACCAAAATCGTCTCGAGCGTCCGGAGTCGAGCGGGAGCCATCATTCAGGAGGCCAGAGACGGAGATTACGGAACCATCGTGTTGGGCCGAAGAGGATTATCTGAAGTCCGGATGTTTTTTATGGGAAGGGTCAGCAACAAAGTCATCCATACGATCAGAAACAGGGTGGTATGGGTGGTGACTTAAATTATGGATTATTGAAGAGAGGAAAAATGCAGAACAGGTTAAATGATTTGTTTGTGAGGTTTAAAGTAAAAGGGTTTTTGTCCATTGAAATGCCGGACCTCGTTAGAGATGCCCTTAACCTCGTGAATAATGAAAAATGCTTTTCGATAAACGATGTAAACCATGAATTGGAAGAGCTCGGTTGGGGAATAGGTATCATGGATCATGAAACATATGGGTTGATCACCGCGCTATTTGAAAAGAATTGTCCTCTTGATGTTGAGTGTTACATTCACAACCGTTGACAAGTCATACCAACAAACAAGAGGTTATCTAAAGAAGATTTTACAATTATAATCGTCATTTAAAATACTTAAAGGAGGTTTGCCATGTTGGTCAAGAATTGGATGAGCAAACCGGTCGTCACTGTCGATGTAAACGATTCCATCTGGCATGCGATAAAGCTGGTAAAGCAACATGACATAAGCATGCTGCCGGTTATGGATAAAGCAAAACTACTGGGGATTGTCACTGATCGAGATTTAATAAGGGCTTCTGCTTCGAATACCACTGACCGGCAAATTAATGAAACGCATAATTTAGCTTCCTCGATTAAGGTTAAAGAGATCATGTCCAGAGATCTCGTTACGATTCCTTTTGATCACACTGTGGAAGAAACAGCTCAGCTCCTTTTAAACTATAAAATACCCGGCATGCCTGTGGTCAACGAAGAGGGGAATATGGTTGGCGCAATCACTCAAACAGACATTTTCAGAGCAATCATCTCACTCACCGGTGTTGCGAGAAGAGGAATTCAGTTTGCTCTTGAAGTGGAAGATCGGCCGGGCTCTATCAAGGTTATTTCTGACATCATTCGAGAATACGGCGGCCGCATGGCGAGCATCCTGACTTCATACGATCTGGCACCGAAGGGATTTCGGAGAGTGTATATTCGAATGTACGGTATCGATCGCTTCAAACTCCACGAGCTCAAGGAGGCCCTCGGAGAAAAAGCGAGAATGATTTACATGGTGGATCACCTTGAAACCGGGAGAAAAATATTATAGCCCGCTCTACCAACAGTATTTTAAAATGTTTACAGCGATCACTCGAAATTTATTTTTGCTCACATACGAGGAAGACCTGTGAAACAAAAATTCAACATACTAATAGCTGAAAAAAACCCTCATGTCAGGGAGCTCCTTAAACGTGAGATGATTGCTGATGGCTACCGGGTTCGATTAGCTGAAAATGCCCGACAACTTTTCAACTGGATACGCCATAATGAACATATTGATCTTTTGGTCGTCGATCCGGATTTGCCCGATACTGATGTGTCTTCCTTCATTACTGAATTGCATGACCGGTTCCCGCTATTGACTGTTGTAATACACACGTTTACTTCAAATTACCAAGACAACCTGGAAACATTGCGGGTGTTTCCTTTTGTAGAAAAAGGCGGTAGTAGTATTGAATGTCTAAAAAAAGTTGTATTTGATATCCTTCACAGGTTCGATCAAAAGCATAACTAAGGTGAAAGAGCAATTGGAGTTAATGGAAGCATAGAACGCCAGGCTCATTCTGAATCTTTTTCCAAAATTGCTCAATGTCTTTTGCAAAATTACTTTTTACGAGTTTATCAAACTTAATCCGATGGAAATATAAAAATGTATAACGATTACCCTGCGGTTTTGGTGCAAAACAACGATATTGATAGCGCTTTAAAGCAACTTCAAATGAAAATGAGAGACCATAGAATATTTAAAATAACTAAGCGGCGACACAAGAGCTCTACTATCCAGGAACGGTTACGAAGAAAGCGAAGCTTGGCCATAGAATATAGAAGGCGGGATTATAAAGAATAGTCTTAAATGTTTTAGTATTAAGATTTCTTCAACTGAGTAAAGCATCCGGGCTAGCCGTCAGACTCAAATGAATTGTTATGAATTTTTCTTTTTTTTAACGTTTTTATGTCAAGTTCATCCTTTTCTCTGCCAGAACATATCCATCGTCTATATCTTCATCCATACTTATTTTTTTTACCGCTTTTCTGTTCATCTTCATATGAAAATCTGCTCCAAAATAATTTTAGAATTCATAACTATTGAGTGGGTAGAATTATTTCTTCACGAACAGAGAAATACAGAATTAATTCGGGACGAACAGATTAGTACTGAATTATTACCGCCCGTTTGGAAAAATACGGAACTTACTTTCATGGCGATTGCTACAACCGCCCTTTTCGCAATATGGCCACCAGCAGCCATATTCCCATGATAGCGGCGGCCAGAAAACCGACGATTCCGATCAGGGATATCCCGTAGAACAGAGGTGGAATACTGGAAATGACAATCAGCGCAGACCCGATAATCAGGGCGGCAATGATAATTGAAAAGGAGAGCCGGTTACTGATCTGGTCGTGGGTGGACAGCATGGTCTCCAGACCCCGGTGCTCGAACTTGACGGACAGCTTCTGCTGCCGGATCAATCGCGTGATTTCCAGAATATCCTTCGGAAAATTCTGTAAAAATTGAAACGATTCCATTGCGAGCCGGATAAGATCTTTGGAAATCCGCTGGGGAGACAGCCGATCAAGTTTAACCCGTTTAATAAACGGGGTCGCCTGGGCAATCATGTCAAATTCCGGATCCAGCAAGAGACCGACACCCTCTACCGCACCGAGCGCCTTCATCATCAGGAAGATATCCGGCGGAATCCCCAGTCGATGATGAGAAGCCAGTTCAAGGAGGTTCTGGAGCAGTTTGCTGATCTCGATATCTCTCAGGGGTTTGTAAAGGTGCTGCCCCATGAATTCTGAAACATATTTTTCCAGAAGGCGAACATCCGGCTCTTCATCCCAGTAGGTTAATTTCAAAAGTACCTGGGTGGCCCTCGATTCATCCTGATTCACAATACTGTCCATCAGGTCGACGAAATCCTCCCGGGTCTGACGATCAACCGTGCCGGTCATGCCGAAATCGAGCTGACAGATCACGTTGTCCGGGAGCACAAAAATGTTCCCCGGATGCGGGTCAGCATGAAAAAAACCGAGATCAAATATCTGGCTTAACACAATATCTGCACCACGGGCGGTAATCACTTTTCTGTCAAACCCTTCGGCGTCCAGCCGGTCGACTTCAGACACTTTGATGCCTTCCACCAGCTCCGTTATCAGAACACGCTCGGTTGTTGCCTCACGAAAGACCTTGGGAACGTAGATGGTAAGGTCGTTTAAAAAATGCCGGGCAATCCGCTCCATGCTTGCGGCTTCTATGGTGTAATCGATCTCCTTTTCAAGTGTTCTGGCAAATTCTTCAACGATTTTAACGGGCCGGTGCAGGGCCACCTCTTCCACGTGTCGTTCCATAAGGGTTGCCAGATGCAGCATAATTTCAAGGTCCACCTCGATGATCTTTCGGATGCCCGGGCGCTGTACCTTGACGGCCACCTCTTCACCATCCTTCAGTCTGGCCCGGTACACCTGCCCGATGGAGGCGGATGCGAGAGGCGTCTCATCGAAAAATTCAAAAACCTCTCCTGGCGGGGAAATCAGCTCTTCCTCAATGATTTTACTCACTTCATTGAAAGGACTGGCGGGAACATCATCCTGAAGCTTGGAAAGCTCCGTCAAGAAATCGACCGGAACCAGATCAGGACGTGTGGAAAGGACCTGACCCAGCTTGATATAGGTGGGTCCCAGCTCCTCAAGGGCCATCCTCACCCTTTCCGGCCTCGAGAATTTGTCCAGACGTTCGCGCCGGTTTTTTGAAATCAGCTGAAGGCCGACCTCGATATATTGCTCGATTTTCAGCAGTTCTACCAGGTCTCCAAAACCATACTTAAAAAGGATGGCCAGGATCTGACGGTAGCGACTCAGATGGCGGTAGGTTCGACCGATAACGCCAATTTTTCTTATGCTCAGCATATGGCTATTTTTTTATTCGGATTTTTCGGTCCCTTCGCTGATGGCTTTTTTCAGATCTCTTATCTCCTTTTTCAGCCCTTTCAACTGGTCACCGGTAACAATATCCGCCTTTTTCAAAAATTCTTTTACGGTCTTTTCAACCCTCTGCTCAAGTTTCTTCTGGGCCTCCTCATACCGGCGCTGAAGTTCTTTCAGAAACTTTCCCCCTTCTTCTTCGGTCATCTTGCCCTTGTTCATAAACTCCTTGGCCAGATCCTCCAGTTCATCTTTGGACTTCAACGCAAGACCGATGCCGGTCAGCATGGTTTTTTTAATGATAGTCAGCATCTAAACCCCCTTATTTCGTTATGTAAAATCTGGTCTTCTGTCCCTGGTCGGATTTGATCCAACTGGATCTGTAAAAGCAGCAACTTCTTGAATATCGAATGCTCTACTTTAATTTTCCGAGTATCGTACTGGCGATGGTATTTTTCTGTATCTCCTTGGTCCCTTCATATATTTCGGTAATCCTGGCATCCCGATAAAAACGTTCGACTTCATATTCGGCCATGTATCCGTACCCGCCCAACAACTGAATCGCTTCATCCGCAACTTCCACTGCAGTCCGGGCAGCATACATCTTGGCCATGGAAGTCAGTTTGACATCCATGTTGCCCTGATCGAAACTCCAGGCCGCCTTGTAGGTGATCAGCCTGGCCAGCTCAATTTTTGTCGCCATGTCCGCCAGTTTATGCTGAGTAACCTGGAACTGAGCGATTTTCTTCCCGAACTGTTCCCGCTGTTTGACATAGGCCAGCGCTCGATCAAACGCGCCCTGGGCGGTTCCCAGCGCCTGTGCGGCGACGAGAATCCGGCTCTCATCAAAAAATTCAAGCACTTGATAGAAGCCTCTCCCCTCTTCTCCGATAAGGTTTGACGCAGGCACACGGACATTCTTGAAGACGACCTCCGCCGTAGGTATCATGCGGATGCCCATCTTCTCTCCGACGTCCGTGGCAGAAACTCCTTCACGGTCTGCTTCCACAAGAATCATACTGATGCCGCGGTAAGACGGTTTGCTGTCCGGGTCGGTCTGGCAGAGAACGGTATAAAAGCTTGCAAGTCCGCCGTTACTAATGAATATTTTCGTGCCGTTGATGACCCATTCGTCCCCTTCCCTTTCAGCGGACGTATCCATAAATGTGATGTCAGAACCGTGGTTCGGTTCGGTAAAAGCGCCGCCGGAAAGCATTTTACCTTCTGCAACCGGCGGCAGAAATTTTTCCTTGAGTGCATCACTCCCGAAACGCAAAATACATTCGGAAGCAAAAGAGGAAAGAATCAACGCCGCACCGATGCCGGAATCCCTGCTGCAGAACTCTTCGGCAACCAGAATACATTCCAACACCCCGAGTCCCTGCCCGGAGTATTCCTCCGGAAAGTGGATACCGACAAACCCGAGACCGGCGGCCTTTTTCCAGATCTTTATGGGGTATTCGTGTTTTCTATCCAGTTCAAGGGCAAGCTCTTTATCAAATTCACCCTTGGCAAAGTCTCTTGCCGCTTTCTGGATCTCTTTCTGAGATCTATTCAATTCAAAATCCATGTTTTAGCCCCTTAAATCTGGTTCGGTTTTCCTGTTTATTAGACATATCGTCTGTAAAATCTATCATATACGCATAGGCTTTGCAAGCAGTTTGGCCTTTATCTCAATTTGCATTTTATGGTCTTCTCCAAAAGAGTTGGTGATTTTCAAAGGATTCAGGGGTCAAGCCCACCACACAGACGGCGGGTAAAGATTCAGGGACCCAAGTGAAATGCTTAAAAATTATAAAATCAGATCTATTAGCGCAATGGGTGATTCTATATTAAATTGTGCACTGTTTGAGTGGTTTAGGGATCGTTCGGGAAAACAGACGATCGCCGAAAAATATCGTTAAAAGTGAATGCCGGTCGTTATGGCAACCGGTTGATTTTCCTTTAGGCCTCTGTTTTTTCTTACGAGCCCTTATATACGAGTTTTATCCGCCTTTGGCGTGATTGCAC
>Ga0114925_10001207_pt1 | contig 12520 bp, 7 predicted proteins | sample SumtaG_2_FD_87287 | JGI IMG/M metagenome (GOLD analysis project Ga0114925, IMG submission 87287) | Deep subsurface microbial communities from Indian Ocean to uncover new lineages of life (NeLLi) - Sumatra_00607 metaG | ecosystem: Environmental > Aquatic > Marine > Oceanic > Sediment | place... | reverse complement strand
GATTGTACATCACAAGGAGAGATATTTACTTGTTTTAAAGCAGGAATTTCTCCAGAAAAAATAATATACACCGGAAATATGTTTACGGACGACGATTTTGAATTCGCCGTTAAAAACGATGTTTTAGTTAATTTAGACAGTTTAAGTCAATTAAAGCGGTTATCGGATATTTATGAAAAGCTTGGAAAGGAAAAATCAACGATTTCTTTTAGAATTAATCCCGAATTTGGAGCTGGACATCACGCTCACACCATTACTGCGGGTAAAGATATAAAGTTTGGTATATTAGAAGAACAAGCAATTAAGGCGTACAGAAATGCAAAAGAATTTGGCTTCAAAAATTTCGGGATTCACCAACATATTGGTTCTGGAATAATCAACGCTTACGATTACGAGAAACCAACTGAAAAATACCTTAATATCGTTAAAACATTAGCTAAAACCCTCGAAATTAAATTTGAATTTATTGACTTTGGAGGAGGGTTAGGGATTCCTTATCAACCTGAAGAAGAACCGTTAGATATGAACATTTACAGCAAAATTCTTATTAAACCTTTTCTAAAGTTATTAAAATCGGAGGATATAGGTGAACCAGAGTTTAAAATTGAACCAGGACGATATTTATCTGCAGAGTCGAGTATAATTTTAACGCAAATAAATACAATTAAAAACAATGGGTATAAACTATTTGCAGGAGTAGACGCGGGCTTTAACACGTTATTAAGACCAATTTTGTATGATTCATATCACCATATTGTACCATGCAATAAAAAAGGCAAAGAAAAAGAGTTAATATACGATGTTGCGGGACCAATATGCGAATCTGGGGATATTCTTGGTAGGAATAGGGAATTACTAGAATTGAATGAGAAAGAGTTTCTTGCTATACTCGATGCAGGTGCCTATGGCTTTACTATGAGCAGTACTTATAATTCAAGACCAAGAGCTGCTGAGATTTTAATCAAAGATGGCAATATTCATAAAATTAGAGAAGCAGAAGCATATAATGATTTATTAAAGAAACAAATTATCCCCGATCATTTGAAATAATAAATCGCAACAGTATTGTTTCATATAAAAGAATAAAAATTTTAATGATTTATATTATCACGAGATAAAATTATAAAAAAGGAACGTTTAAGGACTGGATACCCTTTAGACGTTCTAAATGAAGAGTTGGCATTATGAAACCAGTGAATTCAGGTTAATGATAATACTGATCTGCTCTGAGAAATTTTTATAATTTTATCTTACTTTTTGGAAATTTATTTATTTATTTTTTTTTAATTTGCTTAATTTGTTTAATTAGTAAGGGATAAAACAGATAATATTAGAAAAATTTATTACATTTGATAATAATAAAAAATAATAAAGAAATCCATGAGTTGCTTAATGATGTATGAAGAAAAAGTAGATAATCTAAATCGTGAGATTAAAAAATCAGAGGAGTCAATTATCCTCTTGGAAGGACAACTAAAAGAAGTTAAAGATGCTTCGGAGCGATATGAAATATTTTGGGAATTGAAAGAATTATATGAAAAAACCAAGGATAACTATAGGTCTTTAGAAATATGGTCTGATAAAAAACACACAGTAAAATTTTACCTTAATTTAATTAGAGAAATTTACTACTTTGAAGTATGTCTTAGCATGCTTAAAGATAAACATGGAGCAAAGAAAATAGATCTAAGGCATTTTCTTAATGCTGCAGAATTAGAATATTTTTATTTTATTATTGAAGATAATCCTCTACCTGATATTTTTTTTAATTCAAGTTTTCAGATTGATGGTTTTTTCACCGATCAAAGAATAAACTTGATTTTTAATAATATTATTAACGCTCAAAAGAATCTAAATCATCTACTTGAATACTACAAGGACGAGGAAAAGCATAAAAAATTATTTATATATAATGAATTAATGGGTGATTTGTATATTCACCTTTTTTGTTGTATTCAACAATTTAATAACGAAAATTTATTTAAAAAAAATTCTAGTTCTCGAAAAAACCTTATTTGTGCTTTCTATTATTATAACCTTTCTATCTGGCATAAAATACAACTTGAACGACTAAATCCTACAACAGGATTTGATGGTCTTCATGGTTGGCCTAGTCTAGGATTATTTCATGATTTTTATAATGAGATTGGTGTTTCTCATATTCATGATGTAAGAGAAAAAAAAGAAAAATTGAGTGAAAAATATACCTTATCTAATAAAGAGACAGTCGAACTTAATCAAGAATTAAAGAGGGCAATTCATGAATTCCAAAGATGAAAAATATGTTAAAAGAGTAATCCCAGAACTTAATAAACAACCAAAAGCAAAGGGTCTCTTGGATTATATTCCTGATACTAATGAATTGTCAATATCAGAATATACGATTAGTTATCACACCATCAAAATTAAATCCATAGGGAAATATGATCTTGAGAAATATAAAGAATTAATCTCTATAGCAATAATAACTGCAACCAGTGATGAAAAAGAAACTGTACTAGAGAATATGGAACCCCTTGTGAATGAGGATAATATCCTTAAAAGTACGATTAAAAATTTGACAGTATATCTTGGACGGATTGGTTTATATCCGATTATTTTAACAAGAAGCGAATCGGGAGTTTATAGTCTGGAATCGGTTTTCTTTAGTTGTGAAGATTTATATTCTTATTTTGAACCTAAAGTAGCGATTCTATATGGAATTGCTTTTGGTCTTAAAGAGAATTGTCAAAATATTGGTGATGTATTGATATCTGAAAGGATAATCCCTTATGAGAGAGTAAAGTATCATAGGGGTGAAACTATCGATAGAGCGCCAAGATTTGAGAGTAGTGGGTTATTAAAGAATCGGTTTAAAGAGGTTTCTGACTCTCAATGGGATTTTGCCTTACCAAATGGCGAACAAGCTAAAGCATTTTTTGGTATTATCTTATCGGGAGAGATCTTACATAATGATAAGGTACGTAGAGATGAACTGAAAAGTAGATTTAATGAAGCTATAGGTGGAGAAATGGAGGGTGCTGGTTTTGCTATTACATCAATAAGAAATGATGTTAATTGGATTGTAGTTAAAGGCATTTGCGACTGGGGTTATAACAAAGGAGATGAGAATCATAAGTTAGCATGCGAAACTGCGATTTCATTAATATTAACTGTTTTTAGGGACCCACATGTATTTGAATCGATTGATATACAACCCACTTGATATAATATAAATCGAAATTTACTAATTTGATATTAAATCCGCTCTAAATGAAGAGTTGGCATTATGAAATCTATATTAGTATGGATTGATGATAATACTTATCTGCACTGATAGGTTTTATAATTTTATCTTACTTTTTAAGATGCTTAATTACAAACCTAATACTTCGTTTGTAGTATATATTTTGTTTTCTTTTGCTTTTTAATTCAATTCTATCATCTATTTAGGCTTATAATGATCCTTTAACTCGATTGAATTTGAATAAAATCGACCATCATTAGTATGAAAGAACGCTTTAACTTCTAGAGGATAACTCCACTTATTTTCTTTCATTTCTTGCTCAAAATTATTTCTTGAAATAAGTGCTTGACAAGATTCTCCATCTAATAATTTCTTTGGTAGCCAATCACACAAGCCTCTATTAGGAATACTATTTGCTAGTATGAAATAAATATACTCTTCTTTTACAAAATACAAACCATAGGAATTCACAACTATTGGTCTCACACTCTTATTCACTGCTTTAATTGTAATAAAAACATCATTTAAATCAATTTGAATTAGGGATGTGGGATGAATTGAAACCTCTAATAACTTTTTACTCCCTGTATTCTTGCTTTCTATTAATTCTACTACCTCTTCAATTTTCAATTGATGTTTGCTACCATCTAATCTTTTATAAAACTCATATACTTTAAATTTTGAATTAGAAGGATTATCACTTAATCTTATCGCATAAATTCCTCGCTTTTTTGGAAAAATTTTGATACAGAAAACAAATTTTCCATTTGCAAGTTCGATAATCTTATACGTGGGAAAAGGTGATAACACAGGATCTATTTTTCTTGGTAGAACATTATTAAGGTGAATTTTTAAATTATCAATATCCTTACGTTCTAAACCAACGAATTTTAGTGGATCTTCTTGAACACCATAAAAGATATATCCCTCTCGATCACTATTTGCAAATTGGATAATGTCCTTTCGTAATTCATCTGAATTGTTACTATATTTAAATTTAAATTCAATATGGAGATCCTCGAAACTAAATGAAATCTTCTCAATTTCATGTAAATCTTTTTCATCTAATTTCTGTAAATCCTTCGAAAACATACCCTTTTTCATCCTCTATCAATAATTATGTTTATAAAAATTTTTATCAGTTTTTAAATAAAATAGGGTTAAATTTAATCTGATTTATTAGAAAATAAATATTATTAATCTGTTCTTACTAAAGTAAAGCGCTATTATTTAAAAAATAATTTTTAAATTTAAAGAAATTAAAGATTAAGAACATCCTTCATTTCGAAAATCCTACTTTCTTTACCTTCTCTTATAATTCATTCTACGTGATTTTTAAAACTTGAGAACGCTCTCAAAAGTTTATATTTAATCAAAAAATTTTTAATTCAAGGTACAAATAATTCTAGTAAAAGACAATTTCATGGTATTTCTATGGTTGAATTAACTGAAATGGAAAGGAAATTACTTAATCTTTTAGAAATTAAGAAAAAGGAAATATCAATTATTATACCTGTTTATAATGAGGAACATGATATTGGCCCTTTCCTTAAACTTATACCAAAGAATGATAGAATCGAGATTGTTGTTGTTGATGATGGCTCTTGTGATAGTACAGTAAAAGTTATAAGAGGGTTAAATATTAAGGTTACTTTAATCCAACATAAACGAAGCTTAGGTTACACTAAAGCATTGCTAACAGGAATACAAAATTGTAAGGGTGATTTTATTATTACTACTAGTCCATTTGATGGTTATTACCCTAATGAAATTATTAATTTATTAGAACCACTAATCACTAATAGAGCAGATATAGTAATAGGTTCTAAATATAAAGGCAAAATATATAGTAGAATTCCAAGATTCAATAAATTTACTGATAAATTAATCGAAAAACTTATTCTTTTTATATTTGGAGAAAAAATATCAGATAATCAAAGTGATTTTAGAGCTTATACAAGAGATTCATTAAAAATTTTTAAAGATATACGTGAGAGAGTTTCTTTGAGTTTTTTTACTTTATCCATAATAAATGCTTTAGACTTAGATTATAGAATTTTAGAAGTTCCTGTTACATATTCCCAAAGATTCTATAGATTATATTTTCCCCGTAAGGTAAGAATTACAATTAATATTATTTTAATCTTTAAGAAACATTTTTTAAAAAGATATAAATTCAGAAAAGTGAGAAAATACAGAAAGTACAGACAATACATGAAACAACAGGAAGATGATTTTTTAAGAAGAAGAAGAAACATCGACCAAGAGTTTCTTATTAAATTCCCCCAAAAATCTGAGATGGCATCAAAAATATATCAAAATCAGTTTCCAATGCAAAAGTCAGAAGATTTAAAGGAAAAAGTGAGATGGAGGTATGGTGAAATAATTCATAAATATGCAGAATTGGATTCAAAAAATACCTTTTCTTCAATTAAACTCTCTTTATCAGATGCAAAATTAAAAAAATTTTTAACTAAAAAAATAAAATATTTAGATATAAATAATGATGATATTTATAACTTGATAAAGTCTCTTCCTAAAGTTGATTTACATTGTCACTTAGGGGGATGTGCGAGAACTAGAGACCTATATAAAATTGCTAAAACTTATCAAAACGATTTTTTGTTTTTCGAAAAAATTAAGGATTTTTTTAAAAAAAATAAAGAACTGGATATGGATTTATTCTTCAGTCAAAATCCTAAAGAAATTGTCAAAAAGATCTTTTTATTAAATGACAGAGACATTATAAGGACAGAATTTTATGCATCCATTATTAAATATCTCCATGAATTCGATAATTTAGATAGATTGAATTGTATTTATACAAAAAAATTAGATTCTGGAGATAATATGTCTCTCATAGACGAAAATAAACCTGAGTTCCACTTTTTTGGTGTAGGATTAAAAAATTATCTCCAATTTGGCGACTGGGGTGGTTCTACATTATTGCAAACAGAAGAGGCACTTAAAAAAGCAACTAAGTGTTTATGTAGTTTTGCTAGAGAACATAATGTTAAATATTTAGAATTAAGATTTAATCCATTTGGATATACAAAAAATGGTTTAACAGTAAAGAAAGTTTATGAAGTTATAAGGGAAGCTGTTATTAAATATCGAAATGAAATTATAATTAATTTTATTTTTATATCAGGAAAACCAAAGCAGGATACTAAAAAGGAGTTAAATATTTTTAAACGGAAATTATTAGATTTAATTTCTTTATGCTATGAGATCTGTGATGAGCAAGATAGAATGAATAAAGATAACAAATTAAGATGGATTCCAAAATTAGTAGGATTTGATTTAGCTGGTTTGGAAGATTATTTTAATTTTAATACTGAGTATGGATATGAAAGTATTATTGAATCTATAAGAAATGAGATAAAACAATTAGAGGATATAGGAATATATATCACAATTCACTGTGGAGAAACTAAACCAAACTCAAATTTATCAATGAGAGAAAAAGAGAAATGGAATAAATCAGTTCGAAATATATTGGGATCTCTAAATCCAAGCCGCCTCGGTCATGCTCTACATGTTCATGACCCATTTTTAGTAAAAAGGCTAGCTAAATCCAGAAAAACACTAGAGTTATGCCCATCTTCAAATTGCCAGATAAGTCATTATCGAAGAACGCCTTGGGTTTTCTCTAATAAAGATCGAGATACATTAAAATATTTTAATGAAAAAGAATTTACCGATTATCCCATCAGAAAATATCTTAATAACAAACTAAAAATCTGTATTAATACAGATAATCCTGCGATTTCTAAAACAGATTGGACAAATGAAATATTCATAGCATCAGAATTATGTGAAAACAATTTAACTATTGAACAAATATTCGAATTAATATATAATGGAGTTGAGGGATCATTTTTATCTGTCTGCGACCTTGATGAATTAAAGAAACTTTTTAATGAAGAGATAAAAAATATTTTAAATACCTTATAATATTGTTTTTTTAAAAATTTCATTTTTTTTTATGAGGTCGCAAATTAATCTCAGTCACCGAGCTATAACGCTATAAACGGCGACAAAAACTACGAAAAGTTGAAATATGATGGCGATCCTTTATAATATTGTGAATCGAAAAACTTATTCAGAGGATTACGATACTATTAGAATTTCCTACCCGCCTGAGCTGGATAGCAAATGTATAGTTTGCGGAAGTGAGGTGAACTATCGATATTCAGATAACGGTAAGCTTGTCCATACGCTAGAGGGAGACATTAATCAAGTGGTTAATCTCTATTCCTGTACGGACGAGAATTGCGTGATGAGCAGGATCGTATTCAATCCAAGCCCCCAGTTTGATTATAGCGACCGTCATTTTGGAGCAGATGTGTTTAGGTTCATTTCCAACGAGTTTTTACTTTTCAACGCTAAGCCAGGTCAAATAAATAAGCGACTGAAGTATTATCATCAATTAAACATTTCCATCGATACAGTGCGTCGGATGTATGAAGATGTGTTGAAGCTAAAATCCTTAAAAATCGATGAAAAAACTAAGGAAATCGTCCAAGAACAAGGATTCATCTTGCTCGGGTTAGATGGGCAAGACCCTGGAGGCGATGCTCCGTCCATTTGGTGCTTCATGGATCTGGTGAGCAATCGAATCCTAGCAACTCGCAAGTTTGACTCGCTGGATTATAAAACATTGAGAAAAACCATCGAAGAAATCGAAAGGTTCTACGCAGTTAAGATTATCGGTTGGGTTAGCGATAAACAGAGCGTGATCACTAAATGCCACGACGAATATTACTCCGATGTACCTCACCAATACTGCCAATTCCATTTCCTCAGAAACACATGGCGACACTTAGCGGCTTTAGATAGCAAGGTGTACCTGCCGTTAAAAAAAGCGATAAACGATCTTTACATTCACAATGCTTCGCCTAATTCCAAGGTACATTTTGAAAACGTCGGAAAAGTATCCGTCCGTGAAGCTTTTTCAAATACGGATAAAGACCTTCAGATGATGCTTAAAGTCAAGAACAAAACACTAAAGGAGTTACGGGGCACCTGGCTTTACGAAACGGTTGAGAAATACGCTAACGACATGAATATGGTTAAGAACACTCTCAATCCGTCCTATCGCTTTACTAAAGTAATGAGTAAAACTATCGCATCATTGAGAGAGCCCCTTAGTGAAGTCAAGCAACTTTACGAGGATGCAAAATTATTATTTGGGTGGTTCCAAGAGATTCGAGCGATATTTGGAGACGAATCTTTATCTCGAGACGCTAAAGTGGAGAATCTCGGACTCGCATACGATGGAATCCTTGCTACCGCCAAAGAAAGGGATCCTACAACGAATTGGGAAGGATGCAAGTCGTTCTTGCCCAGCAAGAAGAGATCAACCGTGGAGATCATGGGCGAATGGTGTAGGCTGTGGAGGTCGTATCTTCCTGGTCTTTTTCATTATTATAGCTTTCCAAAAGCCGTCAAGACAAATATGGACTTGGAAAAAGCCTTTAGCGTGGAAAAACAAGCCATTTTCAGTAGGGTGGCAAAAGCCAATGTCTGGAGAATGGTTGCCTCGCGAGGGGAAGATTACTTGCGGATTAAACACTGCGAATTAGACGAACTTGCGTCAGATATCGTCTTGCAATATTCTGAAGAAGTGGTGAAACAATTGCGAGCAGAACTAAGCTCTGACATTAAAGAGATAACCGCTATGGGTCGTGCGAGAAGTAAGCGTTATGAACGGTTTGATGTGGATGTGTTTAAATACTATCAATAGAATAAGAAAAAAAAGCGAGGCGGCAATTTAGTCGGAGGTGAGATTAATTTGCGACCTCATATTTTTTTTTTTTATTTTATAGATTTAAAACATCTCTCATTGTATAAATCCGCATGAAATTAAGGTATTTACAATTATTTAGTTTAAAAATTAATTAGCTTGTTAAATCTGATTGAAATTTGAATGTTTTTAATAAGTAAACTAATAAAAACAAGAATAACAATGGTTATAAGAGCAAAAAGAGGAGAATTGAGTATGAAAGATACTTTTGTTGAAATTTACGAAAAATTCTCCCTAAAATTTAAATTTCTTATGGAACCATTATAAGTTTCACTTGTATTGACATTATTTATTTGAGGCTCTATCAAGCTTCGTTAAAATTTCATTTTCAATAAATTCTCTTAGATCTTTGAAACCTCTTGAATATGAGGCCAAAATTCTATCATATGTAGTAAATCTATCTACAAATCTTCTATCAAGTGCATCAATTTTTTTTTTTAATTCGGTTAATTCGATTTTATTGTTATTTATAACATTTGTCAAAGCTTTTATACTCTTATTTAATTTTTCTTCATCCATTTTTATTCACCTGATAGATTTTATGATATTTTATTTAAAAATTATTTAAAATATTTCTGATGAATTATAGATTTAACATATAACAAGATTTTTATTTTTAATGTTTCTTCATCAATTGCCTAATGCTGGTACTTAAACTCGTTGGGATTAGATCGCTCAACATATAGTCTCACTGCGATTCGGTTATCCTTGAAAGTAAGTTTAGTCTCTCTAAGAGCCAAGAAATTTTTTGTTAATGTTGGTCTTGTAATATCTAATTTTACACACATTTCTTTTTATGTCGATCCTTCTTCATTATCTTTTTAATTAAAGGCAAAAAATGTGATATTACCATAAGCAATTTTATGTCAATACTTTACAGAAGTTTAACGTATTTATCGGGTATGTATATTTATAAATTTTATGAAATACTTATAAAGGCAAAATTTCATAAAAGATTTTTATGTTATTTATAAAGACAAAATCAAATAAATGAAAATAATTCTTTTCATCAACATAAATACATAATAGATAGCATAAATTTAAATTAAAAAAACTTTATGAGAATTTTATGGATAATGAAAAAATATATGCATGCAAAAAGAACAATTTAAAAATAAGAGAATCCACGAATAATTCGGATTCTATCAGACAAGAAATGTTGAACACAATTTCCTACAATTCAATGGATAATCAAGAAGAGAGCTTTTGTTCAATGCGTCCACAAAGTTATAGAAAGAATGTGATGAATAATAATCAAATAGACTATAATTTAAATCATAAAAATTTTTGTAGATCACCATTAGCAAATATTAGTGGAGATAATGAGGGTTCCTCATCAGAATCAGTGGAGTTATTAAATGGTGAAAAGAAATTAAATCAAAAAGAAAAAATTATAAGCCCCGAAGAAAAATCTTCTACAGAAGAAACTGTTAATACATTCATGTTTAATAGGGAGGGTGATGAAATTAAAAGTTCTGATTCTAGATTTTCTACGATTAAATCATACGATAAAAATGAACCAATTTGGAAATTTATTTATAAATATTTTGAAGATAATTCTAAAAAATTACTCCTTCTCAAGGATACATATGAAACTGATGATGGATTTTTCATATATCTAACTAAATTTTTAATAGATAAATTATCTACTGAGACCAGATTATTAAAGTGTTTGCACCCAAACACTAAAAAAGCATTACCTAAGGTTATCATTACCATATTTTTATTATATTTTCAAGAAATTAACTCACTTACAGGCGATGAATTAGAAAAAAAGGTTGGAATGGTAGGGCAATATAAAAAACTCAGGGCGATAGCAGATCATGTTAGTTTGGAATTACCTTTTATTATGGGTGATGTGGTTGAGAAAATTCTAAATGAAAAAAAGGAACATATCTTTAAAGGTGAATTCTTTCCTTCTCAAGAGAATATATGTAAACTCGATAAAAGACTTAGATCTTCCAGAAAAATGGTTAAGACCATTTCTAGATGGATACAAAAAACCTCAGATTATAAAAATCTAACTGATCTTAGAGAAAGACTATTTGAAAAAAATCCCCCCAAACCGAAGGATGATGATACTAGACTGGTATTGTTTGATAAAGATAAAGATAAAAACAGCACATCCTTACGAAATATTTGCGATGCAATTATTGAAGAAAATCCTAATATAAATTCGTATAATAACATAATTAGAATAATAGATACTAGCGTCACTACTCTTATGAAAAAAGATTATCGAAGGTACATGAAATATGCTAGTTTTATAAAATTACAAAATTTATATGGAAAACCTATCAATCATCATGTTTTTATAAGGTCTTTTAAAAGTACTAAATGGATTTTTCTCTGGCAAGACTATAATGGGAATAGGTTATCGGATAATCAAACTAAAGCAAGAGCAAGTGAATATTTAATAAAAGAAATTCTGAAGGGTGATACAAGCAGATATGATATAGATTACATTAATAATATTTTAAAGCGAAATGACTTTATTTCTGCTCTCAGTGAGAGGGGATTTAAATATAATGAAATTTTAGAAGAGGTAAATCTAGAATTAAATGTAGATCCTAATAAATGGGAGGTATTTAATTGGGATCATAGAGGAAACCCCCGTAGCTATGAAGAATCTTTTGATAATGCAGTAGAATATTTAGAAGAGTTGATCTCTAAGTATGATTATAATTTTCAATTAATGGATAAACCTTCTCAAGCCCATTTCAATGAATGCCACCAAGATTTCATGGGCGCACTTAAAAGATATAATCTGAATTTTTATGATATTTTAACTGAAGCAGGATTTCAAAATGATAGATTTAGAAAAAAATGGAAAATTATAGATGCTGATACAGAAGGCATTCTATATACACCACAAGAAAGAGAAAAGAAAATTTTTCAATTCTTTAAAGATATTATCCTTCCTATTTATGAACAAAAACAACTTATTGAAGATAAAATAGGGCCTAGCTATAATGAAGGAATAGAAGCTTTAAAAAATACAGATTATCATGGTTTTATTTCTGCCTCTAACGCAAGAGGGATATCATTTGGAGAACTATTACATTCTGTAGGTTTGAGTCCATGTGTATCGTTAAATCAAGAAGTGGGTACAGCCTTTCATTGGATTGCCGAATATAATTTTATGATGCATACAAGAGTTGATAGTGAATGTATATCTTATTATGAATCGAGCATACATGATGAAGATGAGTATAGACCAGATAATACTATTCTAGTAAATAAAAATTTTCGTGATTTGTCTATAGAGGCAAAGAGAGTTTCTGAAAACATTGAAATGATTAATATAGATTATTACCTCTTTCATTCTACGAAAAGGGGTTTTAATTATAAGACAGATAAAGGCTATCAGAGCGAAAGTTCATTATTAATATTAGCTCCTCTTAATATAAAATCAAATATTATAACACCCCAAGAAAATGTAAAAATTTTGTCACCCTTTAATTTTTGTAAGTTTTTTGGTTTCT
>Ga0114925_10001206_pt1 | contig 12525 bp, 18 predicted proteins | sample SumtaG_2_FD_87287 | JGI IMG/M metagenome (GOLD analysis project Ga0114925, IMG submission 87287) | Deep subsurface microbial communities from Indian Ocean to uncover new lineages of life (NeLLi) - Sumatra_00607 metaG | ecosystem: Environmental > Aquatic > Marine > Oceanic > Sediment | place... | reverse complement strand
GTTACACAACAGTTGACTCAGAAACAAACCATGTCAACTATGAAGGCAACCGATGAAGCATGGGAGAAAAACCCATAATCTTATTTTTTTGAAAATCTATCTAACAATGTCACTCCAGCATATTTATTTTTTTTAAAATGCTTGAATTTAATAATTTTCTTGAGATACTCTTGAGCTTCTTTCCCAGCTGCTGTTTTATTTTTTGGTTCTTTTAAGCATTCCAGTAGTAATGCAGTCTCGTGCTTTCCCTCAGTAAATGTCATGTGGCATATTTCACATGGAACTTCTTCCATTGTCTCTTTTCCTAGCATACCCATATGATGGTCTGAAGCATAGGCAACGTGTTTAGTTCCTATCATGAATGGATGAGGGACGCCAATTGTATCTATGATTCCAAAATTTCCTTTATCGCTACGACCATAGATTTTGACTAGTTCCTTATTTGGTTCACTCAAAAGAATTTGTCCATTGTTTGTTTTTCTAGGATTTCTTTTCTATCCGTTGAGTGAGAACCTAGATAATCACACTTTTTACATCTAAAACTTGTTCCATAATTATCACTTTCTTCAACTTCAACTTCCCCAAAACATTTGGGACAAAGACCTTTAATCCATTTTGATGTCAAAGGACACCGAAATATTTTTTATAAATTAATTCAGTGAATGTAAGAATAATCGAATCTGTATCTTTCTTTTCTTCACCAAGAGTCTTTGTAACGGTATTGTGAATTTTTGAAAGCAATAAGGTTTCTAGTTTTACTTGCTCATCAGTTATTCTATCCAAGTTTTTATCCCCAGCAGGTTTCTTGGTTTCTTCAGTGGTTAGTGTAGATTGTTCCTTTGGCATTGGTGGAGTATCAGGTATTGATTTGTCAGTACCAATGAGAGTGGCAGTTCCATAATTGCCAACTTGTACTGAAATTTTACCATCATAGGTCTTCCACCAAGGATTTACAATTTCGTATGTACTGCCCACTGAAAATAATTTAATTTCATCACCCCATGCTACAAGGTCAGCTTCACCAGAGTCATCACCAATAGTGAAAACTTTCTTAGTCCAATCTTTTCCATCTTTAGTGGTTCCAGATTTCAAATCACCTTGTTTAATGATAACTCCTTTGAAGCTTCCCTTCAATGCAGTCTTACAGTCTGCTATTTTGATAAAGTCTTCACTCAATTTACAACCACCAAAAATTTTGCTTTTTCTTCATCATCAAACCAGTCTTGTAATGGCTTTCTTTTAGTCCCAAAAAGTTTCAGTGGCAAGTTCCATGTTACTTTCCACATTGGTTTATCAGTCCAATTAGGTTCTATTTCTTTTTCACAAGTTGCAGTTGTGCCTTTGGGGACACCTGAAAATTCAACTAGTGATTTAACTTTCATCAAAATCAATTCCCCTTTTCTTCTTTACAATTTTAAGAGCTTCTTGAATTGCGATAACTCTTGTGAGAGTCTTGTCTTTTGCTTGTAATTCATCAGCTGTCTTTCCCACTTCAGCTGCCATTTTTAACAAAGAGTTCAGCATATCTTTAGTTCCTCATAACTCTCGAACAAATTTTGAACCTGTATAAAACTCCTGTCAGTAATATTAGCAACTTCTTGAATAGCCATTTTTGGAGGACATTTGTGAACATGTATCAATTCAATAACCCTTGCTAAAATCTTATCATCAAAAGTGTAACCATATTGCACCATGCAGAGTCCATCAAATTTTGAGTTAGGTGAGTGCTTAAGCTTTCCATCTCTACCAATACGATTACCATAAGAATTAACCAATACAAATAATTGCTAAACTCATTAATAAACTTAATTTATTTAATTATAACAATTATTTTATTCTCAATAATATCTCATTTTCACGTCTAGGATTATCTCTAATAGAGCTTCCCCATTTGTTTTTTAGATATTGTATGGCTTCCTGTTCTCTTGCTTCTGTTCGTATTGCTACTGCACCACCTTTGTTTGTATAATGTTTGAAGCTTGGAAGGATGTAATTCAGTCGCAATACCCCCCCAAATTGCTTGATATGTTGCAATGTAAAATCATAATCTTCCTTTAATGATAATTTTTCATCAAATCTTAACTTGCTTCTTTTGATTAACATCAAATCCCCTATGATGAAATGTTTGAGACCTATTGGTTTCAATGGATTGTAGAAAAATTGATTGGCAGTTGGTGCAACACCAGCCAGATGAAGTGGAGTCGTTGATAATAGATTAAACATTTCTCTAACTATGACTGAAAAATTAGGTTTGTTTAATTGCCCTGACTGTGATACCATTCCACAATGTGACAGGTCGTCACTCAGTTGAAGACAATATTTGTCCTCAGAGTTTGCTAATTGTAGTGCTTTATTGCGTGAAGGACATAATTTTCCACCCTCTACAACATGTCCCTTTGCGTGTTTGTACTCCTTCTTTTCACCTTTCCCAACATACCAGTTAAGATGTTCAGGAACTCCAGTGATTTCTTCCATTTTTTCTACATTTTCTGGTCTTTTGTGTGAAATTATTGCATAATGGATTTTAGATTTCATTTGGTATCTTTCCCTTCATTCGCAAAAGTCTTTTGTTCTCAAGCTCAGTTCTTACATCTTTGATTCTAGCAAGTTCTTTTTTGAGTGGCTCACACTTCCACATTTGTTGCAGGGAATAATAAACAATAGAAAATCGATAAGCATTTTCTGATAGCAGCTTTATTGGAGTGACACCATGTAGAATCTTCTGACCATCAAATAGAACCAAAGAGTTGTTGGCAATTTCCAAAGCAATATCATATTCAGGGATTGATAGATAACCACCTGTTGTATTTGACTTGAATGCCACCATGTTAGAGTAGACGTCCTTGAAGTTGCCAGAGTCAAAGTGATAGTGCAGTGCATTATTCTTGTTGACTATGCCACTAGAAAATGGTGTATCGCCTATTGTCCACTCTGGGAGTAATTTATCTCTTGTAAGGTCAGCGTGCTCTTGATAGATTTCACCACAATGCTTCTTGTAAAATTTAGTAATTTCTTTGGCAAAGTTACAAATTATTGCATGTTCTTGTGGATTATCCTTTGCTAACATTGATGAAGTGCAAAAATCATTTCTAATTTTTTCTCTTGGTTTGTAACCAAATATCCTCGACCTTGTTATCAGACCAGCCAATCTCTTGTTCGTATCATACTTGATAGTGAGTAATGATTTGAGAAGCTTTGAAGAAATTTTTGGCATTACAATGTAGACTCCAATTAGTTTGCCTGTATCTTTATCCATGAGAGTGCAATCTTCTTTGATTAATGTAGAGTAGTCTGATTCAACAGCAGTTCTGCGAATGTAGTCCTTGTACTTGAAATCTTGTTTTCGCTCAACTAGAATAGTCTTCATGTCTTTTTCTGGTTTTTAAGATAGAAGTTAACGAGATTTGTGAACATATCTGTATTATTATCAGCCTTCATCATCTTCTTGATTTTTTCAACTTTAACCATGATTTTTTCATATTGGTCATTTGAGAACATGAAATAGAGTTGTTTGATATTTCCATGAAGGAATGTATCTTCATGATGTGCTATCATTGGTGTATCAACTGTAATAAGTGGATTATCTTCTGTGAGGATTGCTAGCTGCTCTTTTGGTTGTGCGATTAATTGGGATAGAAATTCAAGTTTGTTTTGCTTGGCAAAATATTCTAACTCTATCTTATCTTTTTCAGGGTCGTGGCTCCCATGCAATTTGTTCATAGCTTGACGATATGCTTTGTGTTCAATCAATGACATTTTTTTGACAAAGCCCCATGCCCACTGGTTGCCAGCTTGCATTAATTTTTTAATTCTATGTTCGCCATGATGTACGAGCTGTTTGCCACTTTTATCAGGGGTATTTACGACAATCAAATCCCCTAGATAACCAAAATGGTTCAGAGATTTGCCCAGAGATTCATCTTGCTCATCTGACATTTCGTTTGGGTTGGCTTCATCAAACACACAATTTTTTAAGAGAATCTTCTCAGGTTTTACCATCTCGTACTTTTGATTTTCACTTGGCATTCTTCTTAATGACCTTATCCAAGATACGTTCTAAACCTTCTGGAAGGGTCTCATTGTGATTGACAACTTCACCCAATTTGATTCGGACACGATTTGGTATAGTGATGGTTGTAACATCATCGTAGTCCACCTTTTGCTTATTCATAATTATTTTAATTAAAACTATTATTTAAACATAAACTCTAATTAATTTAATTAAATCAATTAAGTTTATTAATAAGGTCGGGTTAATTATAATTAACAATGGATGAAAAAATAACTACCTATTCGCCAGATGTTGCTGAGCAGACACCACTCCCAGTCGAAGCAGACACGAGTGGGTTTGAAGATGTTCTAGAAGATGATGGAATCATCAATACCAAAATCAACGAAAAGGTCATTATTCAAAGAATTGCTCGTGACCTTTACAAAAATGCCACTAGTGGATTAAGGGAACTTTATAATAATTCAGCAAGAGCTTGCAGGGTTGCCAAAGCCAAGCATGGTGAGCAGAAACCTTTGATTAAAATTTTGATGAATGAGGAAGATAGAAAACTAATTATTTCTGATAATGGACTCGGTGTATCTAAGGAAAGATTCAAGAAAGTTTTGCTTGAATTAGGCACTAGTGATAATTTAGAAGCTGGTGAAGTTGGTCAATTTGGAATGGGATTTGCTTCATACATGACCCTCTCATCTGTTGTTACCATTGATACACGAGCAAGAAATGGTGACCAATACCGTATGCTTGCAAAAGATGGTATGAGTTTTCAACCTATTGGGGATTGCCAAGCAAAAGGTTATGGCACTACACTAACAATGACAGTCTATGAAACTGTAAATTTTGCAGAATTAGTGGAACAACTTGCAAAAATTGCAAAATATTCTGGTGTTCCAACTAAATTAGAATTAGAGGGTTTTGATTATTATCCAGAGGGATTCAAACAAGGTGACAATACCATAAGACAATCATCTTTCAATAAAGATGTAGAAACCAGTAAGACAGCAAACACTGACTTAGTAGAAATTGAAACTGATGACTTTCATTTGATAGCATTGGTTGCTGGTGATAACGGTATCACAAACCATGACCATATTCATCTCTTGAATGTTCCTATTGATAGTGAAATTAGTATGCCATTTCGATGGTGGGTTTTGAACATAAAAGATGAACGAAAATTCAAACCAATGCCTGATAGAGATAGAATGACTGAAGAATCTGATAAAAAACTTGAGGGTCTTCTTGATATGGAAATTAAAAAATACTTTACTAATTTATCAGTTCTAAATTATCAGGAATTTTTAGATTCTAACAGAAAGAATGAATTTCTTTGGCTTTGTAACCATCATGATTATGCACCAACTTCAATGAGAACTATTGCTCAAAACATTCTAGATTGTACTGTACGCAAGGTTGTCTATGATACCAAGGTTTTTGATGACGGTTCACTTGTCTACAAACTTGCAGAGAATCCAAAAATAATTTATCAAGGCTACAAAAATCGTAATGTCACAATTAAGATACGTGAATTAGAGGAAAATACCCTGCTAATTACCACTAAGAAGACCAAGAAAATTGATTGGAAGAAAAGTGTGAGATTCATGGAAGAATTTGGCATTCCTTCTGCTAGACAGATTATGCTTGACCATAAAATCAAGATACCAAAAAACGACAAACTTGAATTAGAATTAGTTGGTCATACCCATGTATCATACTATGAACATGACCTTCTAGACTTGGATGATATTGATGAGAATGTCATTAGAGTAGACACTCTTCCGATGAATGAAATTACTAGATACATAAAACACTTCAAAAACCCTTACACCTTTGTCCGAAATGCTTCAGAATTAGATGAGTATGAGTGCAGGGATTATTCTGAATGGTTAAAAGAAATCCCAAATATCATGTGTGCTACAAATCATGGTGCTATTTCCATAAAGGAATTAGCAGAAGCAAATGAAGAAGTAATATTCTGTGAAGATTTCGTAGATGAATATCACAATTTCTTCAATGGTGAGAACAGGATTGTCGTTTATGGTACAAATCAGATGATTGCATTTGCATTTCATCTCAACCCTGAATGTGCAACTGAAGGATTATCACAAGACATACCAAATCCTGTTAAATCTAAAGACTTTTCAGATTTTCTTCATGACAAAAATAATTTCTCATTGAGCAGTGTTGAAGATAAGAAATTCTTCTGTGATAATATCTTGGACATACCTGAATGCTTCCACGAGTTGTTTGGTAATTTAATCAGACAAACAAGTTGGGAAGGAAATGATTCCAGAAAGACTGAAGCTTTGAGCCAATTTGTTGAATATGTAAAAGAACTGGGAAAGTTTGATGGTGATGATAAGATTGCAAAGCTTGCCTTCTACGATTATGAGAGTCATCAAATTCACAGCAATCTGAACAATGCTGAGGAAAAGATTCTGGAAAAAGTTCTAGACCAATTATCACGTCAAACAAAATATGACATTTATGATGATGATGATTTAATACAACGTCTTATGAAAGAATTGATTCTACCAAAGGTTTTTGGTCATATTGAATTAAGAAGTATCATAGACCAAGTAGTGTCGTATCAAAAATGTTATGAAGTATCTCTTGCAACTCATGATACAGAATTTGAATTTAATGATGGTTTGATTTTATATGGTTTCAGTTTAAAGTTCACTGGTTGTAAAATGAAAATCAATAAAGGTTATTGTAGCGTAAAGGTATTGGTGACTATCGCACAATGAAAATTTTAGAAATTAGACCTGAGCAAGTGATTTGTCAGAATGACAATGGCAGTGTGTCCACGAGACCAAACTCCCCTTACTATGCCTTGAGATATTTCAAGTACAATAACAAACGAATCAACTACATCTTTTCAGATACAAGCTACTGTATCGAAACCTTTGATGACAGAATTTTCAATTGCTGGCACAAAGGTAGACGGATTCAGTTAAGACAAGACCTATCTGAAAGGCTTGCAGCTTCCATTAAACATCATGAGATGTATGGTAATATCAGGGAATATGCAGGGTTATTTGACACTGCATTTGGTGAGATACCATTTTGGGATATTCTAGCAATGTATCTTAGGAACATCAATGGTGTGATTCGACAAAGTGATGGCTTTGTAATTTATGATGAATTTAGGATTGACTTTAAAGGAAATGCGTGGATTAGACCACAAAGTATCCCAGAAAAGCAAAGAGAACGAGATGAATGGAACAGTCTTTGCATTGTTATGCAGGGAAGGAGTCATAATTACAACACACAAGACGGTGGTTACTTGCCAGATGAAGGTGGCAATATGGTTGAAGTCAATGCTCTTACTATGACAATTATTGCAAAGATTGTATTTTTGTTAAATCCAAATTTGAAAGACTCAGCATTTACTGGGCAATTGTCAAAAAATCTTTTATTGAAGCTTATTGAAATAAGTGGAGGTGAATGTTAGTGGAAAAAATAATGCAAACTACACAAATGAAAACCTTAGTTAAGATTGCGAATTTATCAAAAGCAATCCCAACTTCTAAAACAATGGTAACAGTTTCAACAATGCTTACCAAACAAGACCAAGCACGAATAAAAGAATACTCTATGGGAACAATAGCAGTAAAAGTTGGCACAGAAGCCTTCTTCTTATCGCAAGAACATAGAGTTCCTTCAAGTGCAGAGGTACAACGTAATGACCAAGGTGAAATACTAGGCATACCAGCAGTCGCTGGTGGCTAGTCCACTTTTTTTATTATGAAACTAAAGATGTTACAAGTCTTCAAGATAGTCTTTAAGACAGATAAGGAGGGCAAAATCGCCAAAACGTACACTGGAATAATCAAACCTAGTGACTACAACGATATTGAAGCAGGGATTTCAATGGTAATTCAGCACATTTACCTACATAAAATGACACCATTGAAGGTCTTTGGCAAGTGTTGTACGAATGGAAACCTCTTAGAAATTGTATTCTCCAAGAATGCTATGGGTGACTTTAATGTAGATTCAGCTGCTGCTGAGCTTACTCTCAATGACTGTGAGAACGTACTTACTGGTCTCGTAGAAATTTTGATGAGATTACACCTTGAACGAATGGCTAAAGATGAGATTAAAATTACTCTCAAGAAAGATGAAAGGACATCTTCAGTTGATTTTACACCAGCTTCAAATCTGGTGTAGATTCTAATTTTTATGACACCTCTATTACTACTCCAAAGAGAAAATTCATTTGATAAAATAAACTACAAAGTAATGATAATAATAATAATAGCTTTAAATAAATATTTATTTAATTATAATAATTAGTATGGCTGAGAAAATTGTTAACTTTTTTTTAGATGAAGAAAAAAAGAAAAAATTAGACACCATATCTACTAGAGATGGAATATCATTGAAGGATATTTTTACAGAAGTGGTAGATGATTATATCAAAGTTCATGCTGATGGTAATGAACAATTTACAATAGATAAATTTCAAGACCCAGACTTTGAAGCATGGCCAGCTGTTGGTGCAAATGCTGAGAAATTAAGAGGTTTCTTTATGAGAATAAAAAAATCAGAGTTTGATAAATTAGATGTGAAGCTTAGACAGTACATTGATTTTTTTAATACAGCAGATGATAGGTTATCCAAGTGAATCCCAGAGAAATTCGTCACAATAGGATAATTGAATTAAGAAATATGGCTTTGCGTGGTGCAACGAGGGCAGAGTTACTAGCCAGATGTACTCAGATGAGGGTGTGCCAAGCCACTGCGAAGAGTTATCTCACAGAAGTTGTCGATTCTATACAGCGAAAACACATATCTAACATAACCCAATAGACTTTGTGACAAACAAATACAATCAATTCGTTCAGCAACAAATGAAGGCAAACAAGCCTGATGAGGAAAAGTTAGTTGAATTGGGTGGGTTAATTCGCATAAACTACGAGCTCATCGTTCATCGTGAGCCAATTCTTCTCTTTGATAAAAAAGATGGTCATCTAATCAAGACTGCATTTGCTATTACTGAAGATGAATATCATAGCTACATTACCCACGTCCCAGACCTTTTACTGTACGTGAGGAATCAGATGTGGATTTTTGAAATTGATGGTTGGATTCACAATGTAAAACACAGAGTGATGATGAAGGATGAAAGAAGGAATGAGTGTTATGAGCGTGCAAAATTAAATTTTCATGTGATTAATGAGTTGGAAATACTTCTAAAGCTAGGTAAAAAGACCAACAAACCAGCAAAGGCAAGTGAAATCTTTGATGAAATGCGACCCTTACTAGATAAAATTCTCAAACAACAAGGGTTATAAATTACAATTAAATTAATTAACCTATGCCACAAACAATGACAATACCTCTGACCGATACGTTCTATGACGAAGTCGAAGATTCTTTCATTGACAAACCTGTAGATGCTCACCAATTCATTTGGGGATTAATCAAGGGAATGTGCAAAGATGCAAAAGCTGGTAAATTGAACAAATCATGTTCTGTCAATCTTTTAGATGAGATAACTGGACAAGTAAAACCAGAGTTTGTAAAGCTGACTGACATTGACCTGAAGAAATATGATATGGTGTCAGACCCAAATTGGCTTCCTAAAGACATGGAAAAGAAAGATGTTAGAAATTGGGAACATAAAGTTACAGACAAGACGATGGAATACGTCAAGCTTTATTGCCAATTTGTAGGAATCCGATTTGAAAGATACAACGGTTCAGTAATGAAGATTGAGCAGGGGAAAATTGACAAACTAAAAGAGCAACTTGAAAAAACACCTGAAGAACAAAAACCACTTCTTCAAAATGCAGTAGTTGAAGCTGAGAAAAGATATGCTGAACTGCAAAAAAATAACGAGGATAATCTACCAAAATGTATAGAACATTGTGTCTATAACCAGATTTATCCCCAGTTACATCAAGAGGTTCTAAAGAATATGGATGCAGAATTTGACAAGGAAAATGAAGAAATGTATCCACAGAAAAAGAAAGTTGTCCCACCACCAAGAGCTGGTCCAACTCGTTAATTTTTTTTATTGAGGAATAAAATGCAAATCGCAGTCAATTTCATAAATAGGAAATGAAGCTACTGATATTCCTGTTACTTGAATAACTAGAAGGTCATTTTTTTGAAAAAATAATGGGAGTTGGTTAGCTGGCAAAAATACTCCAACATCTCCTGGATTATCTGTTACAATAGTTCTTTGAACAATACCATTTACTTGAAAAGTAAGTTGTAACAAGTCAGTTGAAGGATTATTTGAAATTCTCAACACAAATCTATCCATAGAACCAGCGTATGGTGCAAAAACTTCTTCTTGTGCTCTTGAAATTCTTTTACTGTCTGCAAATATGAAAGCGTTGTCTATGTTTCTACCACTCATTCTCCATAAATGAAGTATAGTATCAGTCAAATCAATTGCACCCTTATCCCCCATTGTCCACGAGCAGCAGTCCCATCCCTAGCAATGAGTTTAAGATCAACTAAATCATTTGCTTGTATTGGGACATTCACATTATCAAATCTATGGATAGTTACACCAGTGACTGGCAAATTAGGAGTTTCAAATTGAACGACATCATTAACTTCTATTGCCCATTTAGTTTCTCCACTTCCAGCTGGTGCAGTTCCATAATAAACAAAGTCTTTGATTATTCCTTCTCTTCCAAGAGTCTTTTGGAAATCAATTCTATTATTTGGTCCTGGCAGAGTATTGCTAATAATACTAGAATCTAATATTGACCAGAATGCAAAAGTTGGTCCAACGACTCTATTTGCACTATAAAACCAAAATTCAGTTTCTTCATATTCTACTTCTATTTGAGTATTATATTGAATAGTTCCTGATGATGATGTTCTACCAAGAGATATTCCAATTAAATCATCTTTAACAAAAGCTCTATCTTCTAAACTAGTTTCATGTATTCCTACACCTTCTAATGCTCCTGGATGTAAAACAGAAACTCCATTAACAATAGTTCTAACATCAAGATTATCTCCTGTATCAATGTAGATGTTTGTTCTTAGTTTTTTAAATACACCAGACCCCATAGCTGGTACACGATTGAAATCTTGGATACCACTAAGACTTGGAGAACCACCTATTGAACGATAAGCTTGTCCAGCAGAACCTAATTGAGTATGTCCAACTAGGTAGATTTTGTTTGGTAAAATTACATCAGGTAGTATGTCAAATTTCAAATTAAAATCAATTTCCATTCGTACAAAAGGGAATGGATTTGGATTGACTGGTGACATTCCAGTTAATCTAACAGCTATCTCATCATCTTTGAAAAATCCTACTGGTAGTTGACTAATTGGCAAAAATGTTCCAGTTTGACCTACAAAATCAATTTCAATTTTGCTATTAGGTATTACAATGCCATTAATTAGTAAATCAAGTGTCACTATACTATTTGACGCATTACCACTTCCAAAATTAGGTGAACCATCTGGAACTATTCGTAGTATGAATCTCTCAAATGTTCCATTACTTCTTGCAGAAATAACAGCATCTTTTAAAACAGCACGTTGTTGGTCCATTCCAAAAAATGAATTGTTGGTTGTAGCGTCAAGGATAGTACGCCATAGATGAAGTAGAACGTCACCCATTATAACAACACCACCCTAATACCAAATAGTCCAGTTGCTCCAGGTCCAGGAGGTGGGTCTCTTCCGATAAATCTCACATTAACTAAATCATTTGCATTTACTAAAACATTGACATCATCAAATCTTTCAATATGTTGACCACCGTCTGACATGTCTGGACTAGTAAATTGCACAACACCATTGACTTCAATTTCACAGATAGCTGGTCCAACTCCAGCAATGATTGTGCCGAAATAAACTAGGTCTTTAATCAATCCATCTTGTCCAAGTGATGTTTGATGAGCTGACCTTGTACCAGCATTTGGTCCATTAACATCTTCATTAAGACTACTGGGAAATAATGAAGCATATCTGAAAAACTCTTTAACTGTATTAATCGTTGCAGTGTAGAACCACATCTCAGTTTCTTCGTATTCTATTTCAACCCAAGTATTGAAGTTCATCAGTCCATTACCATTGCTCCTTGTCATCTGCCAACCAATAATGTCATCTTTAACAAATGCTCTATCTAATCCATGTCTTACATGAACAGTTGGTGTCCCAACAATTCCAACCATACCAGCACCAAGTTGTGGTCCGACTCCATTAACATAAGTTTGAATCTTGAGATTGCCACCATTGTTTGGATAATCAATAATAGTGGTTCTAATTTCTTTCATTTTACCAGCACCCATTGCTGGCACGCCAAATTGACCAGTTGGTGGACCACCCAATGACCTTAGTGACGGTGTAGTAGAACCATCAGATTTGTTACCAAGTGCATAACCTTTCAGTGGAGTAATTACAAATGGTGGTGGTATTGGACCAACTGGTGGTATCGAACCAGATGGCAAACCACCAACACCACCTTGAAATATTCTCAATAAAGTTCCACGCAGTAGCTTGGTGTCAAGTGCTTGTGCTGAAACTTGGGC
>Ga0114925_10001205_pt1 | contig 12531 bp, 9 predicted proteins | sample SumtaG_2_FD_87287 | JGI IMG/M metagenome (GOLD analysis project Ga0114925, IMG submission 87287) | Deep subsurface microbial communities from Indian Ocean to uncover new lineages of life (NeLLi) - Sumatra_00607 metaG | ecosystem: Environmental > Aquatic > Marine > Oceanic > Sediment | place... | reverse complement strand
CTCTTACTGCACCGATACTTTCATTTACATGTGAAGAAGCATACAGGGCCCTTGTGAATGAGATCTATACTCCAAACGGTATTCAGTCTGAAGAGAGTATACATCTGACAGATTTTCCCAGGGTAGATGATTCATTTATCGACAGCAGGCTTGCAGCAACCTGGGACACTCTTATCGAGGTAAGAAAGGATGTCCTAAAGCAAATTGAGGTGCTGAGGACTAACAAGACTATTGGCCATTCGCTTGAGTCTGCTGTACATATCTATGCCGATGATGAGCTGTATGAACTGCTGAACCAAAATATAGCTGAGCTCGCACCCATTTTTGTTGTATCCAGGGTCAGTGTAGGCAGAAAAAGTGAATCACCTGCCGGGGCGTTTAACGGGGAGCTGGTAAATGTTTATGTTCAGAAGGAGGAAGCTCATAAGTGTGAACGATGCTGGAGATATCTTGAGAGCGTTGGCAGCAATGATAAATACCCTGAATTGTGTGAAAGATGCGTATCAGTTGTTTCCAGGTATTATATATGAATAATGTAGGGGTAACCCCATAATACATCTAACCAGGAACGTATAAAATAAAACATGTCGGCAGTCATACGAGTTTGCCCCTACGTGTCAGCTCTTTTAAACAGCAGCCAGATGCCCGCTGTTACCGCCAAAAAATAAAACGGAATAATATATATAGGAACACCCTGCACTGTAATCGGGGGCACCCTTGAAAAAAAGTTTGCAAGCCTGAGTATTATTGCTACGATGACTATATTAACCTCAGCAAAAATTACCGCCAGAGGCAAAAAGAGAGAATAAAAAATCAGGCAGAGAATTTCCAGAGCCAGTGATAAGCCGGCAAGAGGCACTATAGGCAGATTGGCTATAATATTAATATAGGAAAAGCTCCCGAAAAATGAAAGCATGACCGGCAGCAAATATACCTGGACACCAGCACTCACAGACAACGATGCAGCCAGAAAAGACGGCATTATTGATTCAAAAAACCTTTTTAAATAAGGAACGAGAAAAAGAATAGCAAAGGTCGCAGAAAAGGAGAGCATAAAACCCGGATTTATGATAATAAGGGGACTGCTAACCCATAGTATATTAAATGTAATCGAAAGAATATTTAAATAGTCTCTATCCCTGTCATAGAGAAATACTCCAATACCGCACAAAACCATAAGTGATGCTCTCTTTACAGAGGGTGAATCACCTATGAAGATCATATAAAAAGTCACTATTCCAATTAAAATTATGTATGAAACAATCTGGTTTACACGAAGGATTTTAAAAAACAGAAAGAAAAAAAATATCAGAAAGCCAATATGAAGCCCGGAAACAGCAAGGATATGCATGGTACCGCTTCTTTTAAATGATTCGATGACACTCCGTGGGAGATTATCCCGATTTCCAGTAAAAAGCGCAGTAACGAACTCACTCTGCGGCCAGAGAAGCAGTCTGCTGTTAACCCTCTTTACATAAGATTTTAGTTTATTTGAAAGAGCTGTGATAAAATATGGATTTGGATTTTTTAATATCGCAAACCCTCTGGAGTGACCTTCAAAAATTGCACTGATACTCCTGCTTTTCAAATAAATAGCATAATCTTTTGACTTTTCATACGGCAATTCCATAAAAATACCTTCCACTTCGACCATGTCCCCCCTCTGGGGAAACACCTTCATAAAAGGAAGATTCAAAAGAATCTTTTGCTGCGTGAAATGAACAATTATTCTTTTATCCGGTTTACTGTAAGGATAATTCATCCCTTTTAATCTTGCAGTATATTGAAGCGTTTTCATTCTAATTTTTGGGTCAGATAGAAGCTTCATTCTTGCGGTGACAGGTTTATTATAAAAATAGGGAAAAGACACATTTTTGTAGAATGTATACACCAGTGAAATACTGAAAATTAATGAGAGATAGACAAAAAAGTTTACCCTGTTAGGGATAATGAGGAAAAGCAGGGTTAGTAAAATTATGCTTGATAAAGAGCAGATCAGGATGATAAGAATTGTGGAATAAGAGAATTTCTTTCCAATATTTAAAGATAAAATGCTTGAGAAGATTAATATTAAACTTACTGTCTGGGAAAAAGTGAGATTTTTTATCCTATCCAAAAATGATCACCGAACATATTCTACATAGTCAGGGTAGGTTTTTCCGGAAAGATCATATGCCAACCTGGAATTCTTTAATTTTGATTCTTTAAAATAATCATAAAGGTATTTTTTCAGCTCCCCGATACCCTCACCTGTCCTTGCGGATACAACAGCATGATTTCTATATCTATGAAGAATCGAAGCCTTCAAATCCCTCATATTGAGAAGATCAACTTTATTAAAAACATAAAATACTGGCAGCCTGTGGGCTGAAATTTCTCGAAGCACATCATTGACTGCTTCAATCCTTTCGTCTACGCCGGGACTTGATATATCGATTACGTGTAGGAGTATATCTGCATCCTTGACTTCCTCCAGCGTTGCACGAAATGAGGCGATAAGGGTATGCGGCAGTCTTTTCAAAAATCCAACAGTGTCTGTTATCAGGGCTTTTACCCCATCCCCAAGCCACACTTCTCTTGTTGTAGGATCGAGTGTAGCGAATAGGCGGTTTTCTGTAAAAAGGGATGAATGTGATAGGATGTTAAGGAGTGAAGATTTCCCTGCATTCGTATATCCCACGAGCGTAGCTTGCTTCTTATACTGCCGATTTTTTCGCATAACCATCCTGTGGGTTTGCACCCTCGTAAGTTCTTTTTTTATTTTACCGATTCTTTTTTTAATTCTCCTCTTATCGGTTTCAAGCTGTTTCTCACCAGGCCCTTTTACACCGAGACCTCCGGCAATCCTATGTAAATGAGGCCACATATGTCTTAACCTGGGAAGGGAATAAAGCAAAGTCGCAAGTTCAACCTGAAGCTGTGCCTCTTTTGTACGGGCACGGCTTTCAAATATGCTTAAGATAAGCTCTGTTCTGCTCATAATCCGGAATTTGATTATATTTTCCAGGTTCCTTATCTGAACAGGAGTAAGTTCAAAATTAAAAATCACAACCTCTGTATTATTCTGAATGGCAGCTTTTCTAATCTCCTGTGCTTTTCCCCGTCCTATATAATAGGCAGGATCAATCCTGTTTCTTTTAGAAAGAAGTTTTATCTTTGGGATAAAGCCGGCAGTTTCGGCAAGAAGGGATAGTTCGTCAAGAGAGCTTAAATCGATCTCATAATCCTTTTTTGAAATATTAATTCCAAAAATAACACAATGCTCTTCTATCTTTTCGATCTCCTTATCCTCTCAAATTTTCAAGCAAAATCTATTACGTTTTTTGTACAAACTTTATATAATACAACTATAATACATTATAAAAATCAAGTAAAATATTTTGATAAATATTTTGACAAAGATGTAAAACCGCATTACCATTCATTAAAATGACAAAACATGAAACCCAGGTTATTCTCTTCTTTATTCTGGTAGTATCAGCAGGGTTACTCTTTCTTTCTCTTACCAGGTTCAGTTTTTACCAGAATTATATACAGAATACAGATAAAAATAAAAATATTAGTAAATCCGGTTTAACTAACTCTGCTTCGTTAACCGATAATGAAGAAAGAGAGAAATATATCATCAAAGCCGTTGATATTAACAGCGCTGACCTGAAAACACTGATACAGTTACCGGGTATCGGAAGAGAAACAGCCCTGAATATCATAGAATATCGATCGAATATTGGTGAATTTACAGAAGTCAATGCACTTCTGCATGTTAAGGGGATTGGTATAAAAAAACTTGAAAAGATACAAGAGTATATTATTATCAAGTATTGATTTTTTCATATTTCATAATATACTATTATTATAAGGACTGTATTCATATCAGTACCTTAATTCTTATTTTATTGCCCAATAGGCACAAACTTTAGTTTGCAAGAAAACATCTTTATAATCTTGAATGTGGTTTATCCACATTAGGGGGCCCTAATGAGTGATCATGCTGAAGACAAATCAAAATCACCATTTGACAGTGAGACAGAGGATGATACCATTGCCTTTTCCAAGCATGAGCTTGACGATATACTCTCAGAAGCGGAGATCGTGCAGGAAACAGCAAACGCTGATGAAAACATCAAACCAGAAGAGGATGTTATTGATAGCACTGAGGGATCTGGAGAAGAAGCCGAAGTTCATGAAGAAAGTGCAGAAGAAGTTCATGAAGAAAGTGCAGAAATGGAGACTGAACCCATTTCAGAGTTCACTGAAGGGGATGAGTTCGATATATCCGGAGAGATAGACGAATTATCACCTGAGGATCTTGAAAATATTGAGCTGGAAGAGGGTGATATTGAGAGCCATACAAAGGAATTAGAGTATGAGCTGGGTGAAGGTAAAGAACTCGAAATACCCATGATGGATGAGAAGGAAGCTGAGACTGAAGAGGATCTCAAAGCTGCAGAAGAAGAACTTAGTGATATTGATATTGAAGGAATGGACCTTGAGCCCACTCTCGATGAGGACATTGATCTTGACACGTACCTTGATTCCGTTAAGTCAGATATCGACCTTGAAGCAGCCGTTCCTGGAGAAGAGGAGGAAATAGAAGAAGCACCGGTAACTGAGGAAATGGAAGAGCCAGAAGGCATCGAAAAAGGTGAAGAAGAGGAATTTAGAGAAGCTGGAATAGAGGGAATCGAGGATGAACTTGAAGCTGTAGAAGCCGAAATGGGTAATGATGAATTATTGAAAGGGCTGGAAGAGGTGGAACTTACCCCGAAGGAAGAGGTTGTACTGTCTGAAGAAGAAGAACAAATATTAAGTGAAGATCTAGACCTTTCAGCAGAAGAGGCTGAAAAAGAAGAAGTTATTACTGTAACAGGCGAAGAGCTTGAAAAAATGACTGAAGAGGAGAAAATTCTGCCGGGACCTGTTCAGCTTGAAAAGGAAGTTGAAGAAGAAGGTGTTAAAGAAGCAGAAACTCTTAAAGCCAGTGAGACTGCCATCGACCAGACACTGTTCAATGATATTACTGTTATCCTGAAGTATATGGATAACCTCCTCGGGGAACTGCCGGAAGAAAAAATAAAGGAGTTTTCCAAATCTAAATATTTCTCTCTGTACAAAGAGATATTCGAAAAATTGAACTTAACCTGAGTTTACTATTACCTTCGCTGTTTATCCTGTCATTACACCTTAAAATGAAATATTCATGACAACAAGCACTGTCACCCATCGATATTATTCTATCATGGCGGTTATGCGCTAATTTAATTAAGGAAGAAAAGGTGAATGAAAAACTTGAACCCTCTGTACATAAGCATATAGAAAATATTCTATCAAGTGCCTTTAAAGAAAAAAGAAAAACCCTTTTTGAATATGAAGTCTATAAAATTCTTGATGAGCTCGGAATTCAAACCCCAAAGTTTATATTCATACGGAACAATGAGGACATCACCAAAAATACTCTATCGCTTTTTGGAAGCGAAAAAATCGTTTTAAAAATTGTATCAAAAGGCATCTCCCATAAACATAAACTGGGAGGAGTTATGGCAGTTTATAAAGACCTTGAATTCGTAAAGTACTCCTTCGAAAAAATGAAATCCCTGGTTGAAAATAAGGGATACAAAGTCCAGGGAATACTCCTTGCAGAATATCTGGAATATTCAAAAGATCTGGGCAATGAAATACTGCTCGGGTTCCGTGAGAGCGATGCATTCGGCCCTGTAATATCTTTCAGTAAAGGAGGCACTGATGCCGAGCATTTTGCTGCTAATTTTTCTCCGCCAAATCTCATCCTTGCACCAATCAACAGGAAATGGGCACAGGCTCTTCTGGAATCAACGAAAATTCAGGAAAAATATGTTGCTGAAGGAAACTCCGATTATATCACGAAGATTGTAAACGCCGGTATTAAGTTCAGCACCCTTGCTACCCACTTCTCAAATCTTTTCAGGTCCGAGTCCCGTTTTGTTTTTAAAGAATTCGAAGTAAACCCCTTTATCTTTGACCCGGATGGAAATTTTATTGCCATTGATGGTTATGCCCGTTTTGAAGAAAGAGAAAAGGAAAGGGTATCAACAGAAGTGATGCCCAAAGAAACCCTTACATACTTTTTTGAGCCAACAGGCATTGCGGTTGTTGGAATAAGCTCACACGACAACACAAAGGCTGGAAACATCATTATGAAAAACATTATAAAGATGAAAAGGAATGATGTTTTCTGTGTAAATCCGAGGGGAGGAAATGTTTCAATTTCAGGGAAAACTCTACCTCTTTATAAGTCTATTTCCGAGATTGATAACCCTGTGGATTTGGCAATAATTTCAGTTCCTGCAGAGGCAACCATCCCGGTTGTGAAAGACTGTGCAAAAAAGGGAATAAAGGCAATGATCCTTATCCCGGGAGGATTTAGTGAAATAAGTAAAAACCATTCGACAGAAGAGAAAATCCTGGAAATTTGTTTAAAACATAATATTCGTGTTTTGGGGCCGAACTGCCTTGGAATTGTTTATGCAGATGAGAAAAAAGGCAGGGGCATAAACACATTTTTTATCCCTGAGGAGAAGTTTAAGATAAATCTTGAAAAGGATAAAAATGTTGCCATAATAAGCCAGAGTGGGGGACTTGGAATTACAGAAATTCATAATCTGAGAAATGCAATATCGCCCAAGGTTGTTGTGAGTTACGGGAATCAGCTCGATGTAGATGCCTGTGACCTTGCAAACTATTTTGAAGATGACCCCATGGTAGATGTCCTTGGATTTTATATTGAAGGATTTAAAAAAGGAGCAGGGAGAAAATTTTTTAAAATCACTTCCAGAAGCAAAAAACCAATTATTGTGTATAAAGCTGGGCGTACAGAAGCAGGTAAATTAGCAGCTCAATCTCATACAGCAAGCATATCCGGGGAATATGAGATTGCCAAGGCAGCAATGAAACAGGCCGGCCTGATTGTTGCCGATACAATGATTGATCACGCAGATTTTATCAAAACTTTTGCTCTCCTGCATAACTTTAAAGTAACAGGAAGCAAAGTGGCAGTGATAACAAATGCAGGGTATGAAAAGACCTATGCCGCTGATAACCTTGGAAAACTCATTCTGGCAGATCTTGATAAAGAAACAATAGAATCACTTGAAAAGATTTTACCTCCTTACGTGAAAGGCGGCCCCCTGCTTGATCTTACCGCAATGGCAAGTGATGAACTTTTTGAACAGTGTATAGAAATTCTTTTAACCTCACAATCGATCGATGCCCTCTGTATCTCAATCGTACCCCAGGCCATGGTAATCCACACAACAGATGAGGAGATAGATACATACAAAAAAAATATCGCAGCAAGAATTGTAGCCATCGTTCACAAACATAAAAAACCTGTTGTCGTCTCAATTAACGTGGTATCCGGAGCTGATGCTCTTTATAATAAGCTCGGACAAACCCTGGATGCAGGCGGCGTACCTACGTTTCTCACAGCTGAGAGAGCCATGGTTTGTTTAAACGAGTTTATAAAATATCGAATGACAAAAGAGACGAATGCTTTCAGTGAATGGTTAAAGGAATAAATCTACCTTTTTTTGAAACAGAATTCTCATTTCCCCTGTTTAATATATGTTAAACACTGATTCAGAGCGTTAACATCTAAAACTTAAACAAGGGGGAATAAAAAAATGAGAAACTTTAATTTAGCTGTTTTAGAAGGAAGACTCACTAATGATCCTGAACTTAAATACACGCAGAATGGCACTGCACTGTGTAACTTCTCCATTGCAAACAACCACTCCTATCACAAGGACGAAGAACTGCATGAAGAAGTATATTTCATAGACATTACTACCTGGGCAAAACTTGCAGAGCAGTGCAACGAGTACCTTAAAAAAGGAAGGCGTGTAATTATTAATGGAAGGATCAGGCAGAGTAGATGGCAGGATGATGAAGGCGGAAAGCACTCAAAAATCTCAATAATAGGTAATCAGGTCCAGTTCCTCGATTACCAGAATAACAATGATGATAAAGACAGCCCGGTTTTACCTGATGATGAAGAACCGTATTAAAGCATTGTTAAAAAACCATATTTTATCAACTGCACTGTCCAATTTAGTAGGGGCAATTCATGAATTGCCCCTACTAAAAATTACAAAGTAATAAAGCGTTAATAAAATTTCTTCGATAATGTAAGAGAGCCCGGGAAACAGAAAAGGTGTATATGAAAAAGACTGGTTTAGGGATTCTCCTTTTTTTAACTGTAGCGATTTTGGTATATTTCAATAATCATTCTACAATTTATGCATTAAATTTGCATGCAGTTTCTGAGGCAGGGCCTCCAGTGGTCACTGAAGAAGGAATTCTTTTCAGATTCAAAGGTGAGGACCCACCTCCCATTTATGTTATGGTAAGCGGGGATTTTAACGACTGGGAAGAGCCCCTTCTTATGATAAAAAACATGCACGATGTTTTTGTTTATATTTATAACACAAAGGAAGAAAGGGCAATTGTCCTAAAAGAGGGAAAATACAGATACAGATACCTGGTAGATGGAATATGGATAAAAGATCCCGTTAATAATAAAACCGTATACGATAATTATGGAACAGAACTTTCTTATTTCGAGGTTGGTACACCAGTGATTTTACTTGAGAAAAATCCTGTAAATGTTAAACATAATAAATATATTTTTTACCATAAAGATGATGCAGCAAAAAATGTGTATATTGTTGGTGACTTCAATAACTGGAATCCCTATTCACACCCCTTACGCAAGAATATAAGCGGCCTCTGGGAGATAGAGATTGATATAATTCCTGGTAACTACGCCTACAGATTTATTGTAGATGGGGTATTCAGAAAGGATCCTCTCGGCACCGAAATCGCTCATGACAAATTTGATAATAAATTCTCCCTTATTAAGCTCCCGATAAAATAATTACGCGTGATTAATCACGCGGGAATAATTAAATATTATCATACAATGTAGGGGCATATTTTATATCTGCCCGAAATAGATCCAGTCAGACTTTTTAATGCAGGAGTAAAACTATCTGTGGATTTTTGGAAAAAGGCTATTTACTCACCGGTTTATACGCATATGAATCAGGAACAATATATATATTTTCCTGATTCAACAACCTGTCATTCATATCATATACCATAACAGTATACGTACCAATTTTATCAAACAGGACTTTAAATGAGAATGAGGTCCAGTCAGGTTTTAAAGGAAGCTCCTTAGTTGCATAATGGTTAAGCCCCTGATGATCTATTCTAAAAATATCAACACGAGCTTTATCCTGTTCAAGGGGCCTGTGGGATTTTATAAAAATAGTCACATTTCCCCTGGTAAAGGTATTGGACTTATTTATCGGCTTTAATCTTACATAGTCAACATTTTCGCAAAAAAACAGTTTCGGCTTCATTATCAGATTTTGATAGCCTTTAATACCAAAATAAAATGAAAAAATAACTACGATCAGCACCACAAAGGTAATAAAAAACCATTTCCCTTCAGCATGCGATTCCTTTGGTTTTCTATAAACAAATTCCCTTTCTGTTGAAGGTATATATACCGGGGTCTTTTGCACCTTTTCGGGTACTGCACTTACACTCTCTTCATATTTTCTTTTATAATGGTTTTTAAACTCACTCTTATTTACTGGAATTTCACGGGGTTTTCCGACTCTGGTCGAATACCTTTTCAGGATGGCTGTTCCAACGACAGCAATAAAAAGGGAAATACCTATAAGTAAAATAAGGATAAAAATTGCTGTCACAATCATGATATATTACTATCCTCAATAAATTTTGCTACAAATTGATTTTCGGACATTTTAAAATAAACTGAACTAATCTGAAAAAAAATCAACCCCGGCCAAGACATCAATATATTCATTCTCTTTACCAATAATGGTGGTCAAGTATTATTTTCTACAATATCCCTAATGTGAACAAGCCACATTCTTGATTATAAAGATTTATAGATATTACCATCATACAGATAAAAGATAAGAATAAAATGAGTGATCATTGAATATTTATTATATATCTTTTAATTTAATACCTTGAAATTGTACAGAATACATGTTGAGTAAAAAATGAACAAACCGGCAATTGAAGGCGGAAATCCAGTAAGAGATGTATTTCTTCCGTTTTCACCTCCTGATATCCATGATGAAGAGATCAACGCTGTAACCGAAGTTTTAAAGTCTAAATGGATAACCCGGGGTAAAAAATGCGAAGAGTTTGAAAAGCTGCTTGCTGAATACACCGGTGCTGATTATGTTGTTGTACTTAATTCTGCAACAGCAGGGCTCTTTTTATCTCTCAAAATCGCAGGAATAGGAGACGGGGATGAGATAATAACCACACCCTATACATTTGCTGCAACCGCAAATGTCATTCTCCATTCAGGGGCAAAACCGGTATTTGCCGATATCGAAGCTGATACCTTTTTGATTTCACCACAAGAGATACGCAAGAAAATATCGCCAAATACACGCGCAATAATCCCCATACATTTTGCCGGCCATCCTGCCGAAATCGATACCCTCACGGATATAGCAAAACTCCATAATCTTATAATAATAGAGGATGCAGCGCATGCAATAGGCGCAGAATACAAAGGGAAAAAGGTAGGAAACGGTCAACAGATAGCAGTTTTTTCTTTTCACGCAGTAAAGAACCTTACAACTGCTGAGGGCGGCGCCGTTACAACAAATGATAGAAACTTTGCAGAGCAGATGAAACTCTACTCTCTTCATGGCCAGACTAAGGATGCTTTTGCGAAGCTCCTTGCTGGGGGTTGGAAATACGACATTACTGTCCCCGGCTATAAGTTCAATATGACGGATATACAGGCAGCCATCGGCATCCAGCAGTTAAAACGTATCGATAAAAACAGGAAGAAACGCGAAGAAATTGCAGGACAGTATTCCCATTTTTTTAAACAGTTTGACTTTATAAAAATCCCGGAGGTGAAAAAAGGCATAACCCACGGATGGCACCTTTACCCACTTATTATTGATTTTTCAAGTCTAAGGATTGACCGGGACAGGTTTATATTAGCTCTGGGAAAGGAGAATATTTCCTCTAACGTCCACTTCATTCCACTTCATATTATGAGCTATTACAGAAAGACCTTTGGTTTCAAACCTTATGATTTCCCTGCCGCTTACTCAGTTTTTTTGAACGAAATAAGTCTCCCCCTTTACCCTGGTATGAGGGCAAAAGATGTAAACGACATATTAGAAGCATTTTTAAAACTCATCACCTATTACAAAAAATAAATTTGCCCATAAGCATCTTACAATTATATAATTGAGGCTGTCCAACAACCCGTTTAGAATTTAGTCGTTTCCCAGTAAAACGAAAAAAACAACCTGCTTTCTAAAATATCAAATAATTTATCATCCTCAGCAGCATTAAATATTCTATTCTATTAATCAAAATATCCAAAATAGGTCCTCACACCAGCTATTCCCTGTTCTTACCTTCTCATATCCAAACCGATCCCTTAAATCGGTGTTGAAACCGGCATAAGCAGCAACTCCCGTGCCCTGTACCTTGCTATCTTTCCTAAATTAGACCCGATACGTATCAGCATAAACTCAAGCGAGGCCTTCGCAAGCCCCCTTAAATGGTGTTGCCTCCATCCCTTGTTCTTCTGATCATCCCCATGTACAGGTTCAACTATTCCCTGTCGCGCCATGTAGACTTCCCTCCCATTATCACTCCTTAACTTCTCCCGCATTATCTCTCGATATCCCTCCCGGCTATCAATCGCTATCGTCCTATTTTTGCCCTTCGTACATTTATCATGAAAAATACAACCCACACATCCTGTCCCCTCGTAAATACTTACTGTATGTCCATCTTCGTAACTAATCACTGTTTTCAATTTCATAGCTTGCCCTTCAGGACAAATTATTACCCCATCTTCACCTGCCTCAAAATGACTGCTGTCATACTTCCCCTTTGTCCCATTGTCCTTTTCTGCTGTCTCAAATCTCTTGTCAGGTAAAAGAAAGTTCTCTTCCCTCTCTTCTTCAACTTCCTGCAACGTCTCATAATCACAGAATGCCGAGTCCGCTGTCACATTCTCGTGCTTCATCCCAGTGTTCTCTTTCGCTTTATCTACTAACTCAAGAAGATCATCTGCCTTATCAGGCTCAACTTCAGATTTAACAGCACATGTAACTCCGTATGATCCATCGACTGCACTTTGATGATTGTAACTCGGTAAACTCCTCCCATCCTTATGCCTCATCACTGGCGCCTCTTCGTCCGTCATGTTTATCGCCGCCTTCTCATCATTCATTCTTTCAAGTTCCCTCTTCAGCCCCAGCAATTCCTTCTCCTGCTTCCTTAACTTCTTTATCCTCTCTCCCTTCTTCTCCTCCGTGAAATCTTCGTTCACCTCCCGCTCAAGCAACTTCTCTATCCCTTCCCTTACCCTATCGTATGATTTCTCAAGCCGCTTCTTGTTCTTGCTCCTGTGGTAACTCGCATTCGCATGTACCTTCTCCCCATCTATCGCTAAATGCTCGAACT
>Ga0114925_10001204_pt1 | contig 12535 bp, 4 predicted proteins | sample SumtaG_2_FD_87287 | JGI IMG/M metagenome (GOLD analysis project Ga0114925, IMG submission 87287) | Deep subsurface microbial communities from Indian Ocean to uncover new lineages of life (NeLLi) - Sumatra_00607 metaG | ecosystem: Environmental > Aquatic > Marine > Oceanic > Sediment | place... | reverse complement strand
GATGTAGGCCTCCTCGCCCTTTTCAAGCCCATCAAGGCGAATCGGAACATCGAGCGTCGTTGCCGACGCGACTTTTTCCGGTAGATCGAGTTTCGGGACGATCGTGCGGTGCGATTGATCGAGCGCCAACCATTTGACCCCGACGGATCGGTTCGGCATCCGTTTCGCCTTGATGTCCATCGGGCGATAGAACATCGCCAAAGCGTAGGCACCAGGTCCCCATTTATCGTCCACCTTGAACGGAACGGTGACGCCACCCGCAGGAACATCGACCTCTTGCATCGCCAAGAGACCGTTTCCAATGACAGCGATGAACGCCTTGCCGGCGCCGTCCGGCTCGATGGTGACGTTGGCCGTATCGCCCGGCAGGTAGCGCTCCTTGTCCAGTGCCACCTCCAAGATTTCCGGCGAGTCAGCACCATCGCTCGCATACCATCCGGCCGAGAAACCGACGCTCGACGCGGGCCCCGCGGGATCGCCCGTCGTGACCTCCACGCGGTAGCGGCCCCAACCGACGGGCAGTTCAATCCGACCGGGCTTATCGGCACCAGCGTCGAACTGGCCATCGGCAACACGGCGCGTATAAGTGATCGGCTCGTAGTTCCAATAACCTCCGCGGGAATACCATTGATAGTGACGCTCGACCCGCAAAACCTCCCAACGCAGGTTTTTCGCTGCAATCTGACGGCCCGCTGCATCAAGCATGATGACATCGAATGCCGCCGTCTCACCGCGCCCCAACTCGTCTGCTTTGAAAAGCGGGCGAATTCCGATAAGCGGGCGTCGTGCCGCGATTGGCAGCGTCGTATCTCGCTCGATCGTACGGCCGCCAGGTTCACGCAGTCGCAGCATAATCCGCGCTTCCAAAAGGCGCGACGTGCGCGGCAAGCCAGGCAGCGCAACCGCAATCTTGGCTTCGCCATTTTGATCCGTCGAAGGCAGATCGGCAAAGTCTTCCCGAACAGGGTGCACTTTTTCGTCTTCGAGCCCGAACCGGTAACCTTTGTGCGCTGCAAGGCCTTCAGCCCGTGGTCGCACGGTGATTTCGCCCTCAACGGCCAGGTTCGCGGCCGGCGGACCGTAAAGGTAGCGGCCCTTGAGGCCAATCTTGCCGATTTCGCCCGGCACGAGCATTTCACCCGCTGGTTGGAGCGTTAGATCGAGGCGCTCGGGAACAAAATCCTCGAGCAGGAACGACGTCTCGCCAATCGCTTCGGCCTTGGGATCGGCATATGCGCGCACGCGCCACGTCCCCGTCATTGCCGAGGAGGCCATTGCGAGCTTGTGAATGCGCCCACCTTGGCCTTGGTCGGAGAGCGTCACCCTTCGATGCTCGACACCGTCCGGCCGTGACACGATGAGTGTGATCGGCAATCCCCGCGCCGCTTCGACTTTGTCGTTGCGAACCAGCGTGGTGATGTGCACATCGGCTCCGGGGCGATAGATCCCCCGCTCGGTTGTAACGAACGCATCGAGTGGGCCGGGTGTCTGTCGGCCGGCGACACCACGGTCCGTCAGATCGAATGCATTGGTGGTCAAATCGAGGAAGGCATAGTCGCCGTCGGCGCCCTCGGCGACGAGAAGCGCCGGCTCCATCCCACCTTCGCCCTTCGCCAATCCCGCAGGAAATCGCGCGTGGCCACTCGCATCGGTTGTCGCTGATGCCAACACCTCATTGTTGCGCGCAACGAGCCTGACTTTTGCCGCCCCGGTTGGGTCCGCCGTGGCAAGCGAGCGCACGAACGCGTGCACGCCGTCACTGCCCGAGAGAGCGGTCAACCCGAGATCGGAGACAATGAACCACTGCGTCGCCTGGGCTTGCCATTGCTGTGTCTTGCCACCATCGGCGCGCCCAATCATGACATAGACGCCAGGTGCCAGGTCCGGGACGACCTCGCTGACGGGCAAGGCCGTGGTCACATCGGCGTTGAGTTCTTTGCGCACGTCCAACTCGCCCTTCCAGACGTGTTGGCCGAGCCGCTGTTCAAGATCGTTTGCCTGATAGCCGGTGAACTGGCGTTGAAAATCTCCGTCGATAACGATGCGGGAAAGCCCCCGATCGCCGACACGGTAAATCTGGAGCAGCACCTTTTCGGTGTTGACGCTGATCACCGGTATGCCCTGCTGTCCTTTGTTGGGCAGCACATAATTTCGCCCCGTAAAGCGAACGCTGGGCGCGCGATCGCGGACATAGACGCCGAGCCTCGCGGTCTTGAGAAGCGATTCGCCGACGCTCGATGGCAAACCACTGCGCACTGTCACCTGATAGCGCCGGCCATGTTTGAGACCCTCAACGCATATCGCTTGTTCTTCCGCGTTGACCGCGCTCGGGTCCTTGCCGTCGACGGAGATGAATTTAGCAAAATCGATCCTGCCCTTACCGAGCGGCTCGGAAAACTGAACGCAAAGCCTTGGCGACAGGGCCTCTGAATCAACCTTGTAGTCGAGGATGCGGAACCCGCGCTCGGCGCGAAGCGCCTCATAGGCCCTCTGCACCACAGGCGCCGCGACCAGGTCGAGACTTGCCTTGTAGGCGTTGATGGCCGGTCGCCAGTAGGACCGCATCGTCAGCGTCTCGCCGAGCAACGCGAGCGCCTCTGCCTTGGTCCTATCGTTTGCCGCATGCTTGAATGCCAGATAGGCCGCCGCGCTCGCATTGGCGCGAATGTCGTATTTTTCGCGTCCGTTGGCGGGCGCGATCATCAAGGTTGCGCGCGCCAGCTTGAGCCAGGTTTGCCCATTTTCGCCAGACCGCCCGGCAGCTCCCTTGAACGCCGCAGCCGCCTTTCGCGCATCACCTTTCTTTAGGGCACGCTCGCCAACCCTGACAAGGCTGGCGCTGTCGAGCGTCTGGGCTTTGGCGTTGCGGATAATTTGCGCCTTGTAACGCGCCGCTTCCTGCGCCGTTTGGCTATGAAAAAAGGGCTTGTCCGCAGCATGCGAAAAGCCCCATGGCAGAATCAGAATGATAAGCAGTACCGAGCGGAGAACCGCTGACATGACTCGCTCCTCTTGACTAGGCTCTGTGTGAGGCACGCCCGCACCGGCTCCCGGGCCCATCTCGATTGAGCGAAATATGCCCGATAGCCGCATAATTCCGTGTCTAAACGATGACGCAGGATAGCAGTTTTTGCGCGGCTATGAAAAGCGGCGCGGATGGCAGGCATTGAGCAGTTCTCATCGCCCAAGGCGGCGACGGCGGATTGCTGGGTGGTTCAGAAAAGCGTGCTAGCAGGCCGCTAGTGCCGCGTCGACGCCGTCGCCCCTTGCAGGGAAGGCCCGGATGGCGTGGCGTTCAAATCGACTTGATCGTTGGAGGCATGTTTTGCAGCCTCCTGCTTGCTTCGCTTGCGATCGATCTTGATTTGCTGGCTTCTGGTCCAGAGCGCCTCGAAGCTTCGCGAATTTTGCCCCGCGGTCGCCGGACAGCAGGGATCGAAGATTTCGATTGTGTCGCGTCGGCTGGGATCGCGCCGCATGGCGTCACCGCACCAACTCATTTCGCTGCCGAGCACCATTTGCTCATGAGCGTCGATTAGGGCCGGGTTCGCGGTGTAGCGGATGTCGATCGGCGAGGCATCGTCGCAATCGCGACAGGCAAGCGCCAAATCGAACCATTCGCTCAGCGCATCGCTCGGTTCAAGATCGCTAAAGAGTGCTCGAACCTGAATACCACCACCGCGAATGTCATCTGCGTTGACGATGATGGCCCGCGCAACAGGCGAGGCTGGTGAGCGCGCAACAATGGTGATGTGATGTTGCTCGGGACGGTCGTCCCAGTCCGCGAACAGTCGATCCAGGTAGAACCCTAGGAACTGGTCGAGCCGAGCTTCCTTGTCCTCGTACTTGACGACTTCTTCGCAGCGCGAGGATTGATCGGATCCCATCGGCCAAAACCCCATTCAATCTTGTGGCGACCCACGCGAGGTCGGCCATGTGTTGGACCAGTTCGACAAGGATATTGAACCCCACTCAGTTAACGAATGATTGAACCGGACGACAAAAAGTGGCCGAGATTTGCTATTTCTCGCCCAAACTTTTCCGCACCGGTCGGATCTTTGTTCGTTTACAACCATTTGTTCCCTCGGGCGCGAAACATTTCTCGCCTTATCTCCGCGGCTTTCGATCATGGGCGAACCATTTTGCGATATCGTCAATTTTGATGTCGGGTTGGTCCCAGTTGAACTCGGCATAGTTGTCGCTTGCCTGATCGCCTCCGAGCGTCTCGTCGGCCTCCCGCCAGTCGTTGCGCTCGTTGCCGGCCGGCTGGGTCATCTCGATGTCGTCGCCCGGTCGGCGTGGAATCACTTCGGTGCGCTCATCGGGAATGACATCGACGTTCCGCGGGCCTTCAACCAGTACGGTTTTGCCCATTGCTTCGCTTGTCGTCGAATTCGGTCCACGCAACTGTTCTGGCGCGTGGCTGCCTTCGAGCAACGTCGCGCCTGTGCCATCGTCTTCGCCCCTGGCGAGAGCTGAAGCCAGCGCCTCGACATGGCCGGGAAGGTTTTGCGCCGCGGTATCGTCATTGCCTGTGAACAGCGTCTCGATGGTCCCCTCCCGCTCATTGGTCACCACCAATCCGTTCTGCAAGTCTGCTTCCAGAGTCGACCCTCCCGCTGGCAAGTGGATGATGTCCGGCGCCTCTTCGACTGGTCCGACATCGTCATCAGCAAATTCGATCGGCCGCCTTGCCGGGTGTGTTTGATCATTGTCCGCCGCCCGGCGGGCCGATTGATCGGTTTCGGGAAGGCTGTCAGGGCCTTGTGCCCGGCCTGACCCGGCGCCGGTCGAGCCAAAGGGCGTGCTGCCCGCATTGGGATAGAGCGCATGTACCGAAGCCTCGCTGCCGCCTGCCAGTCCGACCGCATAGCCGTTGACGACCAATCGCTCGTTGACCGACCGATCCCGTTTGGTGCCGTGCGTGGCATCGAGCCGCAGGTTGTCCAGCGTTTCGCTTACCGCGCTCGCCACCAACGCCTCTATTTCCTCGCGTGCGGCTGCATCTTCGCGTTGATCCTCGGCCTCGCTTCGCTCGGGTGCTTCGGTGCTCTGTTGCGCGGCAGCAGTCTCGAGGGCCGGCTCTTCACCTGTTGTGAACAGCTCCCGCTCCAGCGCCTCGGCCCGGTTGCGCGCTTCGACGCGCTTTGCCGCGCCCATCATCGCGCTCAGCATCCAGTCCTGCCACATGTCCTTGCGAAAGCGGTAGATGCGGAAGGCCTCGGCTTCGGAAAATTTCGAGCCCTGGTCGCGCAGCTTCCGGCGAATGAATCCGGTGGTGAAAAACGGTACTGGCGTTCGCGTATAGACCCGGTCGTTTTCGAAACTAGTGAACAGGTTTGTCAGCAGTTGCGCCTGTATGGCGGCTTCGCTGGATAAATTTCCTTCTTGTGTCGGATCCGTGCCGTTGAGCGGAATGGCCGCGTAGTAGATGCCCCGCCAATCGAACACAACGTGGCGAAAAACATCGAAGATTTCGCGAATTTGCTCGTCTTTGTGGATGTCGCGGAAACGCGAGAGGATTTTAATGACCGGCCATTCCTCTGCCTCGCCCATCTTGTGATCGAGCCATGTGAAACCATTCATCGGTCGGCTCACTGACACCAGCAGCAGGCAAAAATCGACAAAAATCGCAATGAACAGGGGAATGTAATCGCGATCGCCAAGCCCCGCTTCGAGCGACATGATGCGGCGCTGCACGGCGACATTCTCGATCGACTGCACGGCCCGCTGCTGCATTGCCCGCAACTCGTCCGGGCTCGGCGGCAGCTTGAGCTGTAACGCGCCAAAGAGCGTCGTCGTCAGCCGGCGAAACGCTTCCAGAATGGCCTCCGAACCCTCGACGGCGGCAATCTTCGGCTTCTCCAGTTCTGGCAGTTGATCGATGGCACGCACCACGCCCTTGAGCGCCGATTGCAGCTCGGGATCGGGACACTTGAACGTGCCGCCGCGCCCGTTGTCGAAAACGGTCTTGCTCGAGCGTTCCGCGAAATCATTGCGAAACTGGCGCAGCTGCGGATCCGTGCGAAAGGCATTGAAGCGCGTGACGGCGAGGTTGAGCTTGCGCCCGAGCCCCTTGAGGAATGCGTTTCGCGTCCCGTCCTTGACGCTGAATGTGCTCTTGTCGCGATTGACCACCTTCAACAGGTCACCATTGAGCACCTTGATGTCCGACTTGACCGAACCGACCCGCTTCTCGACGAAATTGCCGGCGAACCCGAAGCGGGATGCGTCGGCATCGCGCAGCCGCCGTCGAGGACCGTCGCCCGGACGGCTGTTTGGGCAAGAATTGCCCTTGTCACGCTCGGCAATCGCCTTTTGCGCAGAGATCGTTGTCAGCGCGGATAGCGTCGTCTGGAGCTGCTCCATGCGGGTCTGCGCGCCTTGCAGCGCCGACTGAACCTGCGTCACAGCCGATTCGGCCGACCGCGTCGCCTCCGATCGGGACTCGAGGAATTTCCAATAAAACCCGAAGCCGAAACCGACGGAAATCAATGTGAGAAAAAGATAGCCCGTCACATAGAGCACCCGCACGGGGAACTGAAGCCGATCGAACAACCGGTCGAGCAACCAGATGATCATCAGCATCAACATCGCCACGGCAAAGCCGATTGCGACTTTGTAGGTAAACCCGATCGAGCCCATGTTGGCCTGGATTAACTCGAGCATGCCGGTGTAGGTCGAGATCCAGGACAGCGTCCCGAGTCCGGTCAAAAGGAGAACCTTTTTCCAGTCCGTCTCGGGTTTTCGAGGTGGCGTCCAATTGTCCTCGTCGAGCGTCAATCGCCGAGAGGAATAATCGCCACGGGATAAAGCCCCGCTCGCAGTCGCCGCACGTTTTGAGAACAACATGGATTAAGCCGGGTTCTCCTTGGGCGAGACGTCGAAGGTTCAGAACTGGAGCTTTGGCCCAATCACAAGGCCGTTCGCTCATCCCCTCCCCACAAATTACTTTCGCCTCGTACAGGTTCTAGTGTTTCAGACCCCCGGCATTCGATCCGCCTCTGTTGTCGAATCCCAAGTTGGCTGCAATGTGACGCTCGTTCGTCCACTCCGTGGCGATGACGCATGCGAACAAAATAAGTGTGTGCCAAAGGCAGCGGAAAGGCGTGAAAACTGTTGAGAGCGATAACGCGTACTGAGATCGTGCTCAGTGGCGGTGCGCGAATGCGGGCTAGGTGTCCTTGCGCCCAGCTGCGGCCATGGCCGGTTGCCCTTTGGCATCGCGGGCGAGGTCGTCGAGCAACACGCCGAGTAAGGGCGCGGCCACCTGGCTCGCATGCAGTCGCCGCGCCCATGGCTCCTGCGTATTGCCCGTCCCCACCACGATCACGTAGGAGTACGAGGCGCCGTTGGCGAACTGAATGCCGCCGGCGATCCAAGCATCGATCGTGGCATCCGGGTCCTCCGAAACCTGTGTCCCGGTCTTGGCGAAATGCAGCCGCACGTCGCTTCGCCGGCGATGGCACCATTTGCTCAGGCTCTTGAGGGTGCCGTGTCGCTTGCCATGATGCTGATAGCAAAGCGGCGCCGACAGGAAGGCCGTGAGCCGCGCATGGCTTTGCTTCGAAATGATTTTGTCGGGCACGATATCGGTTGTCGCATGACCCACGCCCTCGTCGCCGTCGAGACCCGAGCGATCCCACCTCTCGATAAGTGTCGGCTGTTTGACAGGCTTGCTGCCCCGCCCGGTTAGCGCCGCGAGCACGACGCCGGCCATCTGATGAACTTTTCTCGGGCTTGCCGTCACCAGCCCCCGCACCACTGCCGTCGATGGTGGCGTTGCTTGCTCGGGGCTCGGTGCCGGCGGCATGTTGAGCCCCAAGTGGTCCACCAATGCCCTTAGCCGGCGCTGACCGAGCTGGGCGGCGCGCCATTCAAGCGGTCGATTGAGTGAGCAGGCAAACGCGACGCGCGCTTTTCGTCCGCGCCTCAAACCTCCACCGCGCCGGCAGCTCTCCAATCCCCAGCTTGGCGCGTCCTTGTCGATGTAAACGCTATCGAGTGTGTCGCGGCCCTGATTGGCGATGGCGATGGCAGCGATCATTTTGCCGATCGAGGCAATGGCTCGGCTCTCCCGCTCCGGTTCGTAGCGCCCCGTCTTTCGATTGCGCGCCAGCGGTGAGCCGAAGTAGGACGCCGTGTCCTTGGCCTCGAAATAGCGCACCAGTTCACCCTTGGCGTTGGCCGCCGCCACCACCACGTTCGGCAATTGCTTGTCGTCGCCAAATTCCCTGCCAGCCGATATCAAATCAAGCGCATAGTCGGGATTGATCTTGCCTTCGTACCGCTTCTGAATCTTGGTGAGTTGCTTTTTGACCACCTCGCGGAAGCGACGGTTTTCCGTCACATCGAAGGTCAGGCTCACGCCACGGACATAATCTCTCCAGTCGTAGCCGTATTCGCTTTTCATCTCCTCGCGCACGCCGTAGCGGGCAGCCGGAATGAGCACGTTGGCCCTGAGCGACGGGTTGGCACGTGCTTGGCGTTCACGCTTCGGCGTATAAATCTTCAGCGCTTGCTCTAGTCGGGGCCGCATCTGCGGATCCGGCGGCCCGCCCGCAATTTGCGTCAGCTCGAACCAGATCGCCTTCTGCTCGCTCTCATCGCTAACAAGTTCGCTGGCACATTTGCGGGCACGGACATCGATAATGTAGCGCCACCGATCGAGCCGCACCGCATTCAACCGTTCGCCGCCGTCGAGCAGGATGATCGGCTTGTTGACCGCCCCGGCGAGGACGAACTGCTCGGCGACCGAAAGCTCGTGCGCTTCCTTTCCGAATACCACGCGGCTTGCCGTTTCCACGCCATAAAGGTCCGAGCCACCGGTGCGTTGTGCGAGCCAGAGATGATTGGAGACCCATTCCTTGAATGGCGCAATCGACCCGTCCTTGGTGAGCTCGCGGTAGATCACCGGCGCCATCCACCATTCCTTGAGCTTTCGACGGATTTTTTCAAGCGGGCTTTCACCGCGCCGCGGCGGCGTCTTGTAGATGATGCGCGCCAGTTGCATTGAGAGCGTCGATCCTCCGACGCCGAAGCGGATGCCGCGCGCTGCAAAGCTCCGTTTGGCCGTCGAGACCGGGATTTTGAGCACGCCCATGAGATCGATGCCAAACGGGTTGAGCCAGGTCCCGAAGTGGCGGTCTTCGTGATAGACCAGACAGCGCCAATAATACTCCGGCGCCTGGCGCACCGCGATCGACTTGTGATCCGGATTGGCAACGTAGCCCGTGTTCGCAATCTCGATCGGCACGCCGGAATAATTGACGTCTCGTTTGCTGTCCAACCGCGGATCGAACGTGCCGACGAAGTGCCCCTTGGCGTCATAGATCGCCGTCGCCAGCCAACGCTGGCTGTCATACTGCAGCTTCTGGCCATGCCAAATCTGTCCGGTATAACCGCGAATTGGCGCGAACACGTAAACCAGAACCACGGCAAACACCGCATAAGACACACAGATTGTTACGACATGGCGCAGTGGTCCCAAGCGCGGATTGAGCGCGATTGACTGCATGAACACGCGCACCACCCGCACTGGCAACGCCAGTACGAATTCCAGCGTTATCGCCAGATATCGAAACGCGGTGAGCATGCACAGCCTACGACGTGATGAACAAGAGGGCTTTACGTCACGCAACCACCTAGCGGTCATTTGTGGCGTTTTTGGCCACCCGCATTTTTGCAGGCGCGCTCGCGGCGCCATCATTGTGGCGAAAAAATGTGGACTAGCGTGTCGGGATGCCGAATTCTGCGAAGGGGATAAAATTCACCTCATCGCCTTCCCGAACTTCCGTAACCGCTTCACCCACTTCTATCAGCCCGTCTGCAGCCGTTAGTCCGGAGATGAGCCCTGAACCGTCCCGAGCGAATTTTTCGGCGACGGGGCCCGCGTCCGTGGCGCGCATCATGCCGCGCCAAAATTCTCGCCTGTCGGGCTTCTTCGAGGCGATCGTGAATGCCGCCGGCAGCTTGTAGCGAGCAGGCGTCGGCCAGTGGGCGCCGGACGCTCGCATAATGAGCGGCCAGGCATAGAGCAGGAAACAGACAAAGACCGCGACCGGATTTCCCGGCAGTCCAACGAACACGCAGTCCCCGATCTGGCCAAAGGTCATCGGCCGCCCAGGTTTGACCGCGATCTGCCAAAGGTGCCGGGTTCCGAGCCGATCGAGCGTGCTGATAATGTGATCTTCCTCGCCGAGGCTCGCTCCGCCTGACGTGATGATCAGATTGTATTTTTGAGCCGCCTCGCTCAGACTGCGACCAACGACAGCGGGATCATCGCGCATGATGCCGAGGTCGTCTGTCTGGCTGCCCGTGGTCGAGATCAGCGCCTGCAGCATGGGGCTGTTGGCGTCGTAGACTTGGCCGTGAATGAACGGCTCTCCAGGGCGAATAACCTCATCGCCACTCGACAGAATTCCGACACGCAACCGCTCGTAGCACGAGACCTCGCCATAGCCCGCCGAGGCAATGGCGGCAATGTCTTGGGGTCTCAACCGCTGACCGCTACCAACGAGCGCCTCGCCTGGCTGCACGTCTTCACCCGCCAACCGACGGTTCGCCCCGGCCTTCAACCCAGCCGGGATGCGGACGCGGCTCTCCTCCCCCAATGTCTCGACGTCTTCCTGCATGACCACAGTATCGAAACCGCCCGGCATTGCCGCGCCGGTAAAGATACGAACCGCCACGCCACTCGCCAAGGCGTCGGTTATCGGATGCCCGGCGGCGACACGTCCGGCGACGGGCATCTCGCTGCCGGCACCTGCGTCGTAGTCGTCGAAGCGAAAAGCATAGCCGTCGACGGCGGCGTTATCGTGCGCTGGAATGGCCCGCGGGGCCCCGACATCGGCGCTAGCAATGCGCCCAGCTGCAATTTCGAGTGGCACGTTCTCAGAGCCGACAAGCGGCGTCATGCGATCCTTGAGGATCGCGATCGCCTCATCGTGCGCAAGGCGATCCTTGTCATGCAGGAAACAATCGTCACGCAACTGTCGCGTCATGGAACGTCCCAATTGATCTCGCGGCCCGCGCGCAGCCCGAGGCAGAGTCGCTTTGACGGAACCACGAAACACGTGAATCAACTTCTATGCTCAAAATTGTAAAGCGCGATTGACGTTTCAGGAAGAGGCGAGACGGCCGGCCGCCCGACAGGGCCTAGCGTCCAATTGAATTGCAGCTTGTACGGCTTTGCTGGTCAGGCCGGCAATTCTCATCGCCACATCGCCAGCCTGCGGCGGCGCACGCTTGGTTGGCACCTGGGCGGCGAGCAGTCATGCGCCCTGCGTGCCGCCTGATGCAGGGGAAAACGCAGAGCGACCCATCGCGAACGGGACGCTCCCAATCGCTTTTCCACTTGCGGCATATTGTCAAGATTGGTTTGCTCACAGACGCTCGATTACGTCGCAGGACGACGCAACAAAGCTATCCAAAAACAACACCATTGGTTAGGGTTGAATTCACCAAGACACGCGCAACAAACTAATCATTCTCAATCTGGACGGTTGACGTACCGTCACTGATCAAATGGATTTGGTTACAACACGTGCCAAATGATATACAACCCTGCTCCAAGGCAGGGCGCGACTATAGAAGACGCCACCGCCAGAAACAAAGACTTCGCCATCAAACTTTACCCCGCAACGCAACCAGAAACACTGGCGCACTAACCGCCAATATCTACACGATTCCGTCACAAATTGCACGCGTCTTTGCCACATTGTGAATAAAATTTCTAGATATCTACAACATTTGACGTGGTGGATTGAGTGGGCGGCAGTTCCGTGTCGATTTTCTCTTGACCTTGAGGCATTGACGAGGCGCGCTGACGCGTGATGCGTGAATTCGGCTGGCAATCGACGTGCTATCGGCTAAGTTTTGCCGCTTGATGCTATGTCAGGGGACGGGTGGACTGGGCAGGCAAACCCCTTGACCACCATTGGTATGAGCCGCGCACGCGGTGGAGAGTTTGGGGTTGGTAATGGGACAGTCCATAGCAGTCATGAACACCAAGGGCGGTGTTGGCAAATCGACAGTCGTGATGGGACTGGCGGAAACGCTTTCGGTTTATCATCAAAAAAATGTTCTAATTGTCGACTCTGATTCCCAGACCAGCATCACCATCATGATGATGAGCATGGAGCGCTGGGAGCAAATCGAGCGCGATCGCAACACCCTCCTCGACTACCTCTCCAATATGGTGCTCGGTCCTGCGGACGCCGATTGGAAGCCCCACGTCGCCGCCAATGTTTCCGACGTTGACGATGCCAAGTCCGTCTACATTATTCCCAGTCATATGAAACTCTCGCTGTTCGAGCGCGAGGTTTCCGCCGAACGCCGTCATGCCAAATTGCGAGTTGCAATTCGCGACTTCTTGGCCGAGGCTAGGCACTATTTTGACATTATCCTAGTCGACTGTCCGCCGGGTCTCTCGGTGGTGACGGAATGTTGGCTTCGCGAGGCCGATTTCTTCTTGCCGCCGACCAAGCCGGATTATCTCTCGGTCCGCGGGCTCGAGATTTTGAAACGCTTCAAG
>Ga0114925_10001203_pt1 | contig 12536 bp, 11 predicted proteins | sample SumtaG_2_FD_87287 | JGI IMG/M metagenome (GOLD analysis project Ga0114925, IMG submission 87287) | Deep subsurface microbial communities from Indian Ocean to uncover new lineages of life (NeLLi) - Sumatra_00607 metaG | ecosystem: Environmental > Aquatic > Marine > Oceanic > Sediment | place... | reverse complement strand
TTAAAGATTTTCTTGCCTAAAAAGCAAGAAAATCAGTATTAAGGTACTGATGTGGACAAGCCACATTCAAGATTTAAAGATTTTCTTGCCTAAAAAGCAAGAAAATCAGTATTAAGGTACTGAACATTATAGTTTTATCCGACAACTTCAATACCAGACTCTCTTAATTCATCGATAATCTTTTGAACCACATAATTCACTTTTCTTTTAACTACAGGTGAAATCTCCATTGAGAGTTCAATATTTTGCGGCTCAATGCCGTAAAAAACAATATCTTCCGGCAATTTTGCCACTAACCGTTCTAATTGAATTGATTCCAGAACTCCGAAATTATGAAGTGATACTGCTGAATCCCTCTTACCTTCTATATCATCAATTTCAAACCTGTATACGGTTCCTGCCTCCTGACCGCCATGAACCGCATCGATTATGATAACTTTTTCAAAACTTCTCAGTTCTGATACAATATTGAAAAAACCAGTTCCAGCATCTATAAACTCAATATCGCCGGAATATGTTTTTTTCTCTAATTCATGTAACACCAATATTCCAATACCCTCATCTCCCATAAGGGTATTGCCAACTCCAACAACAGCAACCTTCTTATTATACAACCCTTACCCTTCCCAGCCTTTTGCCTTTGATATTCACTGTGTGAACAGAACATGCAAGGCATGGATCAAAAGAACGTGCAAAACGGACAAGTTCATATGGATTTTCAGGATTTTTCACCTCTGTTCCAATGAGAGCCTGTTCCATCGGTCCCGGTTGATTCTTTTCATCTTTCGGAGAACCGTTCCATGTTGTGGGTACAACAAGCTGGTATTTTTCTATTTTCTTATCCTTTATCTTTATCCAGTGACCGAGTGCCCCGCGCGGTGCATCAATGATTCCCATCCCCTCCGATTCCTCCGGCATTTCATACGCAGCACATACCGGTTCTCCGGGCTTTAGTTCCAGAATCCAATCAGCCATACTGTCCGCAACCAGTTTTGTCTCGAGTGCACGTGCAGCATGTCTTCCAAGAACCGAGTTGAGATCCTTTATTTCAATATTCAGTACGCGCATACAGCTCTCAAGCGCTTCTTTCACTTTCTTATGGCCGCAAAGATACGAAACTACCCATCTTGCAAGAGGCCCTACCTCATGTACCTTCCCTTCATATCTTGGAGACCTGATCCAGCTGTAACCCTCTTTTTTCCGTACATTGGGCTTTGTATCTTCTTTAGAGGGATGTATAGCGTCCTCACCTTCATACCATGAGTGTTTTATGCTTTCGGTAATGCTATCGGTGTCCAATTTCTTTAAGGCGCTCAATCCTTGTGCAACACCCTGAGGAATCAATCGTTCTCTCGTTGTATAATCCCCGCTTTTTCCGTCAAGGTCAAAAACCCCATAGGACAGGAAGTTTCCGGAACCTGAGCCGATGCTAAAGTAATCAGGGTAGGTCTTTGCTACTGCCATTACATCGGGAATATATGTATTATCAATGAATTATCTCAGTTTGTTCAGCCTCCATAAAAATCCGGTAATTTTATCTACTGAAGGATGTTCCGTTATCCCCCCGGGAACGATTGCTGCATTATGGGGCATCTTTCCACCAAATAGGGTAACCATTTCGTGGGCGAGCCTTCTCATTTCCAGAGCTGTTAAATAATGTTTTGTCAATTCCTGGTTTGTTTTTTTGTCAAACCGATAATCACCTTCATACCTGGGGATAAATGGTGCAAGTTCACCTCTGGCAATAAAATCCTTTAAAGAGTTTAATTCAGCATCTTTTCCGCTGTAATCGGCAACTGCAGCTATATCGACATAATCCAGTGCAGTAAGGTGGTAGAAGTGAAGGATGTGCGACTGAATATAATTAGCGCCCAGGACGAGATTCCGAAGGATTCTTCCATTGTCCGGAACCTTATCAGCGATGCCAAACGCACTGTCAAGATTCAGTGTCGCTGCTGTTCCATGAACCGCAGGACATACACCACAGACTCTCTGTGTGATTCTCTGTGCGTCTCTTGGGTCTCTTCCCCTGAGGATGATTTCAAAACCTCTGAATAGTGTTCCAGAGCACTGAGCATCTTTGACCACTCTATCCTCAACAGTGGCTTCTATTTTCATATGACCTTCAATTCTGGTAATCGGGTCAATTGTTATCTTGGTCGACATAATTCCCCTCCATTTTTGAAGTTAGCCGAATATGCTGCTTTGCAGCATCTAGAGATTTATGAAAACACGCCTTTAATCCAGTCTAATCTCGTATATCCGGCTGGCAACGCCATGATAATTTATTTTAAAAGATTTCAAGAGTTGCACCATATTTTAAATGTAAATTACATAATTATGGCAGGATATATTTTGTTTAAAATTTCACAATTATTTTGATTATAAACAGCGGCTTGTACAATGTCAAATAAATAATAATCTGGTAGTCGTAAAAATTAACAGGTTCCCGGCAATAATATATTTCTAATCATAGAGAGCTATCAGGCGGTTATCGATCGAATAAATACAAAGAGTTTGCCATAAATTTTACCCGAATAAGCCACGGTTAAGTGAAAAAAATCTAAAACCGCAATCTTTTCAAACATGAGAGCAAAAATCAGGGCCAATACAATGATTGACCAGGTGAATATAAAAATCAATGATGAAAAATACCCGTATCTCTTAAGATCGGGTTGTTCAATCTGTATATAATGAATAGTTGCAAGTACATGAAAAGAAAGCGAAACCCCAAATAAAAAATAAAAAGGAAAAGCAAGAAATTCACTTAAAGTGATCATACTCAGTATTTTATATATACCGATAAAACAAAGGGTGTATAACGGAAATGAATATGGAGCTAATGCAATAATTATATTTACTTTTTCGGTTTTTACATATCCTTGACGATTCTTGAGGGACATCCTTTTAACTTTTACACCGCTGATAAGAGCAAAAAGAACATGCGACAGCTCATGTTCGAATATATAACTTTTCACCGGGGGTCCGAATAGAAAAAAGGATATAAAAAAGAGTACAAAACCTCCAGAACATATAAGCATTTCCGGTGTAACGTCATGATAATGAGAAAATAGTACAGGCACATTCAGCATGAGAGAGACGGAAAGAGGAATTATACCTAGAGAGAACAGGAAAATAATTAATTTTAGTAATATATTTTTATTTTTTCGCTTCAACTATTTTTGCTAACATGTCTTGGGCTAATTTATTTGCTGCAGGTTCCTGAAACTCATTTATCACTATCCTGAAGTATTTCTCAGCCTCATCATACTTTTCCTGAACATAATAACAAAAGCCAACCTCATAATGTGCCCATGCAACCGCTTTAGAATAATCCGGAAAATTGGTCATTATTGCTTCGTAGACTTCAATTGCTTTACTGTATCTTTTGTTATCAAATTCACTTTGAGCAATTTTTTCATATTCACTTATTGAAAGCGGGGCCCCATCTTTATAAAGAACAGGACTTTTTGTTGCGCAGGATAATGTAATAATAGGGGATAAAAGCAGAATAACGACAAATACATAGAAGGAATACAGTGATTTCATTTTTACCCCTTTATTACAATAATATGAAAATTACCTGTAATATTTTGTGCAATCACTTGTGCCTGGGGCAGGCACCCGGGTTGCCCTTACTAATATATTAGTATATTTCATCCTTAATCGGAAGGCTTTTGCTGAGCTCTTTTATAAATGTTTTTTCATCTCCCATGGGATCATAAAAAGTACAGGTTTTCGTTGTTCTTCGTATTATTGTAAAATATTTATATACTTTCTCTTCACCGGATTTTTTCTTCCATACTCCCTTATTGCACCGTACTCTCAGTACGTATGAACCTGTTTCACCAACATGCTGCTTAAACAAGACACAATAGGAGCAATTCGCACAGTAAATTTTTTCGCTCTCATCCTTCACATTATCAGAATATGCATTAGAATCCATTTTATCTCCAAATTGTAGATAAAATATAGCACTCTTCTTAAAAGTTAACAACTAATTTATAAGAACTTAATATGCTTGACACACAGAGTATTTATCTGTAAAATATTGGATATGGGGGTGTAGCTCAGTTGGGAGAGCACTTGAATGGCATTCAAGGGGTCAGGGGTTCGAATCCCCTCACCTCCAATTTTTTAACATCATATATTAAACTTCTGGGGCACTTTCCATTAGTACCTTAATCCCGATTTTCTTGCCTTCTAGGCACAAACTTTAGTTTGCAAGAAAATATTTTTATAATCAAGAATGTGGTTTATCCACATTAGGTGGTTATTAAGTGAGTAATGAAGATTTAGATCCGGAAATTGCAGAGCTTCTCGGTGTTCAGGCTAATGAGGATGATAAAGAAGACCTGGCCAAAGACAAAGCAGCATCTACAGGTAAACCAATTCCAAAAACTGAGATACGTCCGATCAATCTGAATAAAATACTTACCGATAAAAACGTATATTCAAAAATTATAAGTGAAACTGAAGAACACGGAAAAAGAGTACACGCTTTATTGTCAAAGTTTTTAAAAGCAAAGGACAAAGATGAAAAGTCAATGTACAGGGAAAAACTCGTCCCAGCTTACTGGAATATGTTAATTACCCTTATCGATAATTTCTTCGATAAAAAAATGTTCGATGAGAAAAAGGCTCTTTTCAGGTATGGACTGCTTAACAATAAACTTCTCGAAGAAACACAGAAAGAAATTCTATTGAAAATAAACAAAACGAGCGCTCCTTCAGAGGATTTCTGCTATGTTGATGAATGGCTGTTGCTGGTTGGAAATGGAAAAATAAAACCAAGCGCAGTGGATGAAACCAAAAAAGCAGGCAAGAGTTCCCCTTCTTCCCTTAAGGCCAAATTCGAAAGAAAAACCGGCTCCAGAGATGCTGAATTTACAAATTTAAGGCAAAAAATCGAACAGCATCTCATGATAGAAAAAAGCCTGAGTAACAATATATCAATACTCTTAAAACATGAATTAATACCGGAATATAATAATGCTATTGCACCTTACAACCCGGAACAGAAAAAGTTACTCCTCCAGACGCAGGATATTTTACGGAGCTTAACAAAGTCAGATAAGGAAATTGAAAGCGCATACAGAACCCTGAAATCGCTTGATTATGAGATAAAATCCATTGAAGAGACAGGCGGTGATTTATCAGATCCTGTTGACACAAAAACAGTGACGGAAGAATTTTCAACTATCCGCCAGATGATAAAAATGACAGTTGGCAGACAGGGAAATCATTTTCCCTTTCTAGTTAAATCCTATCTGCCAAATAGTGAAATGAATATATGTACAAAAGAAAACTTGAAAGCTATGATTGTGGAAATAGAATCGATAGATCCCGGGGTATTCATTAGAAGATATAAACAGGAAGAACACAGGATTGTTCCATATTTTATTATTATCCCGTCCTATGGAAATTTCGGGATATGCTGGGAACCTTTCGACAGGATGAATAGAGGAACAAGTAAAGGAAGAATTGCAGTTCCTCTTTTCCCACGTGATTTAAAGACAACAGTATTATATGCCCTCGGCGATTTGAGATGGCAGGTCGCAAAAGAAAAAGCCCTTCATTACTGGATGGAAGAAGGGCTTACAGGTCATTATTATAATTATACGCAGCAAAATAAATTAAAAGGCAACCTAAAAGAGGCCTTCATCCAGGATTATATACTCTGGATTAAATTTGAATCCAATGGTATGCAAAAATTACACAAGGATGTTAGATCCATATTCTGGCGTGAAATTCCTTTTCCACAGGAATTAAAGGAAGTATTGAAAAATAGAGGCTATTACTATTCAGATCTCTATAGAAAGGACCAGACCCGCGCAATGTCCAGGGGGTATTAATAACCTTTGGTTATTAATAACCACCGGGATACTCAACCCTTGGTTAATATCCACCGGGGTACTAATAACCACCGGGTTACTCACAGATAAACTCTTTTAAATGGCTGAAATGTTCACGTATTTTTTTCAGCGCCCTCATCTCTATCTGCCGTACAGTTTCAGGAGAAATTGAAAGTTTATTCCCTATATCCTTTAATGTATACTTTTCACCTTGAAAGAATGAATAGCGCAAGAGAAGCACTTTTTTTTCTTTCTCTGTAAGAATAGTCAACATTTCCTTCGTTTTATCTTTCAGATAGTTTCTCATCACGACAAAATCAGGGTTGTATTTCGGATCTTCCACGATATTTTTCAGAGCGAAGTCAATATCGTTATGTTTTGATTCTATAGATAAAACCTTATTAGGAAGATTTAAGATTTTATTAATTTCGTTTTCATCAAGTTTTGTTTCCAATGCAAGTTCCATTGCATCCGGCGTTCTGCCAATAATGTTCAATAATCTATTTTGTGCCCGTATAACCTTCCTTAATTTTTCCTCTTTTCTATGGGGCAGACGGATCAGCCGACTCTTATTTGACAGGGCCCGTACGATGCCCTGCTTAATCCAAAAAGAAGCATAGGTACTGAACCTGACATTCTTTCTGAAATCAAACTTATCAGCAGCTTTTATCAGCCCAAGATTCCCTTCCTGAATAAGATCAATTAAATCCATATCATTAGAAAGATACCCTTTTGCGATTTTCACAACAAGACGAAGATTAGAATTGATGAGAGTTTCTCTTGCTTGTTTATCACCTTTCGATATTCTCTTCGAAAGTACCTTTTCCTCCTCAGCTGTTAATAATTTATCTTTCCTTAATTGGATCAAGTACGCATTTAAATTATTAACTATTATTTTTGGTTCTCTTGCTGTTTTTACCATAATTTTTTCTCTGGTATATAAATGCAAGTTAAATGCCAACTATTGTTTTTATGCAATTTTTTTATTTTAATAATATTTATAGTTAGAGAGTCTTGTTTGATACTTGTTTTATATTTAAAAAAATGTATGATTATTTATAACATAATTGCCGCCTTGAGTTAAATTAAACTTTATGAAAAAATATTTATAATAAATGGTATTAGTACCTTGATCCTGATAATCTCATAATGTGGCTTGTCCACATCATAATGCGGCTTGTCCACATTAGGGTGTATAGATTAAATGCCACCAAAATCTCTAAGGAGCATACTTCATTAGTATACCCCTGTACCAATCTTATATTTAATTAATAATTATATAATAAATTATATTATCAGACAACTGATACTTTATCAATAGGTTTTTAGCTCTCAGGAAAATAAATTTTTGTACTGATAACTTAATTATGGATTAAATCTGTGTTTATTTGAAAAGAAAGAAATGAATGATACTTCAATAACTATAAGAAATAGAGAGTGAAAATGATTATCAATGTATACTTTTTTATAATATAGCAGATAAATATGATATATTTTTTTACAACACGGCCTTTACTGCTTCTAAAGCAACCTCAAGCTGCTCTTCATCCGGTTCTTTTGTTGTTATTTTCTGAAGCATCATTCCGGGTGCTATTAATATTTTTATAAAAAGACTATTTTTAAATTTATCCGAAAGCCTTAATAGTTCATAGGATAGGGATGCAATCACCGGCAGTGCAATAAATAGATGAAGAAATAATGTTATTATTTTCCGATATACAATGTGAAGACCCGCAAAATCCTTATATAATAACTGAATCACTACTGTAATAATCGGGAAAACAAGAATTGTAATGAAAAAAACAAAAAAGAGAAACGATGTACCGCACCTGGGATGAAGCGTCCTAAAAACTTTTGCTTCCTGTATATCGAGCGGTTTATTTGATTCATAACAAAAAATGGATTTATGTTCTGCTCCATGATACTGAAATATCCGCTTGATGTCTTTCATTAACGAGATAAAAATAATGTAGAGTAGGAATACAACAAGTCGTATTACACCTGCTATTAAATTAAAGATAAAAGGGCTATCTTTTTCAATTATACCCAGAAAATGTGTGGAAAGATTGGGCAGTACCATAAAAAGTGCTACACCCAGAAGCAGAGCAGGAATTAGTGCAAAGATAATAATCATATTAGAATTTCCTTTCTGCTTTTTTCTATTTTCATCTTCAGGCATAGCAACTTCTGCAGAATACAGCAATGATTTAATACCTAATATCAGATTTTCAATCAGGGCGGTAATTCCCCTCACGAATGGAGATCTTAATATCTTATAAGTATGTGCAGGACTTTTTATATCATTTTTCACAACTTTGATAGAGCCATCCTGTTTTCGTATTGCAATAGAATAAACATTTTTATTTCTGATCATTATCCCTTCTATGACCGCCTGACCACCAATATAGGCATTTTCTTTCCTATGCTCACTCATAATTGTTCCCCCAGGCAGTCTCAGATCGAATGTATAATATAATCGAAAGAATCTTCTGAGTATATATTAAAATTAAAAACGTTTATTCTCATTTAGGAAAATGAGGAAAATTGACGGGAAAAGGATCTCCGGTGATAATTAAACCGTGTTTTTATTTTTCTGTTTTCGACTCTTTAATATTATACTTTTTCCTGAACCTTTCGATCCTTCCTGCAGTATCAACAAGCTTTTGTTTACCGGAGAAGAATGGGTGGCATGCCGAACAAATCTCGATATGTGATATAGGGGCAGTAGAACGTGTTTCGATCTTATTCCCGCAAGCGCAGGTAATAACTACAGGTTTATAACTTGGATGTATATCCTTTTTCATTTGTTACCCCTAATGTGGACAAGCCACATTCAAGATTTCAAAGATTTTTTTGCCTATTTGGCAAGAAAATCAGGATTAAGGTACTTATATCTTTTTCCGTCAAGAATATAATAAGAATATTAATTTTTTTCAAATTATTTCTTAAAATCTTCACAAATAGTATGCCGCAGGCTTTTAACCCGAATTATTCATGGATAGTAAAAATGTTGCATTATTTTTTGTTGCTTTCATTTTTTCAATCAATAATTCCATTACCTCTAATTCATCCATGGGATGCAGAACCTTTCTTAATACCCACAACTTCTGTAGTTCTTCATCAGAAAGGAGCAGTTCTTCCTTTCGTGTGCCGGATTTCCAGACATCAATAGCCGGGAATACCCTTCTTTCGACCAATTTTCTATCCAAATGAATTTCCATATTACCGGTCCCTTTAAACTCTTCAAAAATCACCTCATCCATCCGGCTCCCCGTATCAATAAGTGCAGTGGCAAGGATTGTCAGGCTTCCCCCTTCTTCGATATTTCTCGCTGCTCCAAAAAAACGTTTTGGTTTATGGAGTGCATTGGAATCAACCCCACCGGATAAAATCTTACCGGATGTAGGGACAACCTGGTTATAAGCCCTGGCAAGTCTTGTAATACTATCAAGAAGGATTACAACATTCATCTTATGCTCAACAAGCCTTTTTGCCTTTTCGATCACCATTTCTGCGACCTGGACATGTCTTGTTGCAGGTTCATCGAATGTTGAACTTATTACCTCGCCCTTTACATTCCTTTCCATATCTGTAACTTCTTCCGGCCTTTCGTCAATGAGCAGGACGATAAGAGCGATTTCAGGATGGTTGGTTGTGATAGAGTTAGCTATCTGCTGGATCAGGATAGTTTTACCTGTTCGTGGCTGAGCAACGATGAGCCCCCTCTGCCCCTTCCCAATTGGAGTAAAAAGATTAACAATCCTCATTGAGATATTATCTGATATGGTTTCAAGACCGATGCGTTCATCAGGATAAAGAGGGGTAAGGTTATCAAACAGGATTCTTTTCTGGGCAATTTCCGGATTCTCCAGGTTTACAGCCTCAACCCTTAAAAGAGCGAAAAACCGTTCATTCTCTTTTGGAGGACGTACCTGTCCCGACACAGTATCTCCAGTCTTCAGGCCGAATAACCGAATCTGCGAAGGAGATACGTAAATATCGTCCGGGCCCGGAAGATAGTTATAACTTGGAGACCGTAAGAAGCCATAGCCATCCTGAAGGATTTCCAGCACACCTGAGGCAAAAATCAGACCATGTTTCTCAGTTTGTGCCTGAAGTATAGCAAATATCAGGTCCTGTTTTTTCATCCTGCCCGTGCCCTCTATATTAAACTCCCTTGAAAGGGCTAACAGGCCGGAAATTGTCATATTTGCAAGTTCATTAATATTCAGCTTTGCAAAATTTATCTTTTTCTTGTCATTAGTTTTCCTCTTTACTTTTTTAATTACCGCCACTTTTCCTGTTTCATGTTCAATCACTGTTCCAGATCCTGGAGCAATATCGAGTTCCGATTCAACTTTAGGCTCGCTAGTAGTTTCTTCGATTTCCTGTTCAGGTTTCTCCCCATCCTCATTATCTTCTGCTTCAATAGAAAGCTCTTCATTCGGTTCACTGAATTGATCTTGTGTATCCATAATGACTCCATTTCTCCACTAAATTTATTTTTCAGAATGCTTAAACACCTGATATTGCTGTTAAGAATTATCCGAAATTGAATGTTTATAAATATTTTCTTATTCTTCGTCAATTGATGATTTATACCAGCAGGGTGAAAGATAATATTATTATTTTATTAAAAAGTTTTTAAACTACAATTATGAGATTATTTTTCTTCTTCACATTCACTTTCTCATTATAAGAGGTGAACATGTGATACACTATTATAACATCGTATAGAAGCTCTCTAAAAAACATTCGAAATCATCTCCAGGAAAACTTCATCTTTGTAGAACAGTTACGCCCGTGGCCTTTTAAAGAGGTTTTAAAAAGCAGAAAAAAGATATGCATGTTATATAAACCAAGTTAAACCATTATTCCTATTGTGTCAATAGAAAAATTCACTCTTATTGCATTAAATCTTTAATTTTTTCAATAAATCAAGTAGCTTTTCAAACAGAGGCCTCACTTCATACTCCAAGATATCCCCAACTGTAATCATATCACCATCTTTAAAGGCTCTTTCAATATCTTTTAACTGGTTTGTCATCTCTTGAAATATTCCATCACAATTATCATCTGATAAGAGCATTGGCAATAACAATTTTGTTATTCTTAATACAGAAATCACTTCGTCAAGTAGTTCTGTAAGGTAAAAAAGATCATTCAAGGCATTTCTATCTTCTCCTAACTGCAAATTTCTTCCAATATCTTCAAATTTATTCACTGAGCTGTAACAGATTATATACAAATCAGCAAATGTCATTTTTAGATATGATATTATTCTAGTTTTTTCAAGGGTACTAAACATAGAATAGTTTTTTACCACTGCCCATTTAAATACCTTTGGAATTGTATACAGCAAACTTTCCAGAAGGGGCTTTAAAATATTTATTCCATCTTCATCAATATATTTTTTCTCATATTTTAGAATTAAATTACCCATTTCTAATAAAATATCAGCAAATGTCCTTCCTTCCTTTTCTACAACAACCATTGATTTAATATTGAGAATTCTCAATGAATCGAGAGTTCCTTCATGAATGAGTTTCAGCCCTTCCAGTATAGCATCATAGTATTTCAAGCTGTCTATCCTGATATACTCGTCCAGTAATTTATTTATATATTCCCCCACCGTAACCATTGTGTTAACTGCAAGCTCAATCTGATTTGCTGTTATGATTTTTAACTCATTTACCTCCGATATATTCTGCCTGAACTCAAAAGAGCTATAATCATAGGGTATAATTCTATTATCAACGGATATTGACTCTATTACATTTCCGTTTTCCAAAACACAGTTTTCAAGATCTTTTATAATATCCCCCACATTTTTTTCTTTTTCCAGTTTAAAATCCAACTTTTCATTATTTATAAGAATTTCCATCATGCACTCCCTTCAGATTATTTCCGAAACTGTGTAGAAAAGTTTTCCAGACTTTTCTGGTTTCGCTCCAACTCATTTAATGCATGCTGCATAAGCATAAAATCACTTTCAAGCTTTTTCCTGTACTCTTCAAGATGCACTTTCCAATCATCTATGCGGTTTTCCTGGTCCTTAATTCCGGTTTCGGTAGTACCGATCCGGTAGGGTATAATCCCTACCCTGGGGTTTGTATATGCTTTTAAGGTTTTATCCATTACGTAAGCCGCCCCATTATCGATGATAACATCATTATTGGTATCTGATCCAAAGAGCTGTTTTATTGTATCAGGATATTTTTCAAATGCCTCTACGAATTTATCTTCATCAACCTGTAGGCACCCTCCTTTAATATCTTCCCAGCTTGACCCGGAAGCGCCCATAGAAATACCTATCTGGACAAGGAGTGAACATTCTCTCCCCCTATCAGTTGGAAAGGGATTCATCATTATTTTCTGCAGTTTGCTTTTTAATCCCATAACAGTAATATCACCTGATAGGATACCAACCTCATTTTTATCATCAAGATTACCGGTGAAAGCTATCTTTGTTTGCTCATTAATATATTCCAAAAGTTCATTATACTTTTCTATCATATCTACAATCTTCTGGGTGATTTTTTCATAATCTCTATCAATGGTTAAGCTAACTTCTTCGGTGCTTTCCCCCCGTAGCTCGAGCTTCACACCCTTAACAGCATCATCAAACTCATTCGAATCTCTCTGAACCCTAACACCATCGATATAGACTACTGCATCTTT
>Ga0114925_10001202_pt1 | contig 12545 bp, 11 predicted proteins | sample SumtaG_2_FD_87287 | JGI IMG/M metagenome (GOLD analysis project Ga0114925, IMG submission 87287) | Deep subsurface microbial communities from Indian Ocean to uncover new lineages of life (NeLLi) - Sumatra_00607 metaG | ecosystem: Environmental > Aquatic > Marine > Oceanic > Sediment | place... | reverse complement strand
TATTGTATTATGCCTACGCTCCTAAAGGAGCTTCGAATGGCACAGCCATCTTTTTAGCGGATGGATTTTATAAACAAAGAAAAGCTTATAAGCGTAGAATGCCCTTCGCAGCTCAGGCCCTTGAGGGGTGTAACCCCGTTGGCCGTCTCCGTCCTTCGTAGCACAAAGTGCGAAGTAGGAAGAGCGTAGTAGGGCTAACGAAACTATTAAAAGTTCGATTATATATTGTATTATGCCTACGCTCCTAAAGGAGCTTCGAATGGCACAGCCCTCCTTCGCTTTCCTCTACGTACAAAAGCTAAAGGCTGCGATGGACTAAATAAAGCTACGGCGGAGAGACCCATCTTTTTAGCGGATGGATTTTATAAACAAAAAAAAGCCCGGTAAAATAAGTACTTTTTGCGCATATTAGGCATTTTCGATATAGTAAATATTGTATATAATACAACCAAGTTATAATTTTAAATCTATAGGGGGATCTATGAACAAAAAAAGTTTTATTCTACCAATCTTATGTGCAACTGTTTTGCTACCAATCGGCACTATGAAGTCAAGCTATAATACAGAATTGGCGCTTGGAGTGCTATCTGTAGGTGCGATAGGATATGGAGTAAAATTGGTATTAGATGGGAAAAAAAGCATAGATACTATCTCCGAAGAATCATCTTTTTCTTTTTTGAACAAAGTTAATGATATTGGGCGCAGAGCACAAAAACGAGGTCGCCGCATAGAATGGTACGAAATACAGGAACGTCTAAGCAACTTTGAAGACAAAAAGAAAAATCCTTTTAAAAATAAAATCTCAAAAAAATTGGTTAATGACCTCTTTAATAATGGCACCAACCTGATACAAAAACATGGAACTATAGGTCCGAAACTAAAGCGCTATGGTATTACTGTTACAAAAACACGACCAACCAGATGTCAAAACTGTAACAACCGTTTACTCAAGTGTGATGACCATTTTTGCCAAAACTTTGTTATCTTTCCAATGCTTAAATATAAAGATGAATTCGAAAACAATTCAAAAGAAAAAATAATCGAGAATAAAAAAACATCTAAAAAAGGTTTTTACAAAGGTGTTTTTGGCACGGCTCTTTGTTCTCTGGGTGCTGGCGGGCTTTTCTGCACAATATATACATTGATGACAAACATACGTAACAAATAACCTGGTTTAGAAAATTTGTATCACCTATTCTAAATTGAGCATGTGTTTTTATAACTTATTTCTTTTTTGAATGAATATTTGGAAGTTTTATATTCTTGGTTTTTCGAGGTTTTTTTCTCTTGCTAACACCAATAATTGTGATCTTTTTCTTCTTAGTTAAATATTCTTTAAATAATCGGGGAAGGCTTTCAAAAACATTAAAATCTATATCCTGTTTATTTATCATTAGAACGTCTTTTTCACTCCTTAAACCTTTGCATAGAAACAGTATTTGCAAGTCCGTTAGGTCAACAACTCCGAATCTGTGATAAATAACACTTTTACCCCAACCTTTTCCATAGACTATCCTTTCTCTGTTTTTGGTATTTGGTATTATGTTCATAGCCGATTTATCCTCCTTTTTATCCTCCTTGTACAGGTTCGGCCATTCCACAATTCGAAGTTTTCTATTATTACGGATCAAAGTAACCGTTCCTTGCTCATCAACAATAACAAATGTTTCTTTTGATGATTTAGGAATAATAGTTACCGCTTCAAGTAAACTGCTACCTAAGCTTCCTAAAACTGAATCCTTAAACTCCTTTTTGTCTTTCTCAACCCAATGAACAACTTTACCCGATGAATCGTGTGATATAAATTCTATATTTTTACCACCTAAAAAATAAACATTTTCAATGGGATCTTTATGTGATTGACACTTTAAACAATCGAATGTCTTAGCCTTATTATTAAACATCCAATAAAAAATATTTCCGCCAATATCATAGGTAACAAAATCTTGTTTTCTGCTCTTTTTCAAAAACTTTATTCCATTAATCTTAGACGAATGCTCTCCCAATAATTTTGACTGTCCAAAAGATGTCACTTTTTTCGGTATAATATTTTCCAATAGTTGTATCCCACATGTGCGCAATGCGCCTTTGTGACAAAACATATCAGCAATAAGGACAATATCGTAAAGATCACTGTTTCTCATTTTAGAAAAAGTTTTTTGGCTCTTATAATTAATAAAATTTTTAAAAACTTCTAACAAATATTTATCTGTTTTATTTGGCAGCACTGCACACAAAAGTTCTGTTACATCCCACCACTTGTCAATTTCCTTTTTCCCGCCTTTTTTTTCAAATCTATTTATACCGTTATACAACTCACATTTTTCAATGAAACCTTTTTTAACCGAAATAGTTTTGTTAAAAAGTTTAATTTTTACTGATGCATTTAAATTGGCTGACAAGCAAAAAAATATAAACAACGATTGTACAAATATCTTTGACATTACACTCTCCTATGAAAAAAATGACCTTTTGATACATAGTACTCATGCACCTATCGAAAAATCAACAATCTACAAAAGAAATAATTGGCTATGCCCTAATCCAAGAAATACAGCTTTATTTTAAACAATTTTCTGGTGTAAAAAATAGTCAGGAACATAAGAATAATCAGTGGTCCAACCCACAACCAAAAACCAACGTTGTGAATTAGGAAAACAGAAAAAGAATGAGGAAGCTTTATAATCAGCGATTCGATAAAACGATATAAATAAAACATTAAAACAGTTACAACAAAAAGCTGTAAACAATACCGATACGCAAATGAAAAGAATTTTGCAATATATAATTTGATACCAAACTTTACATGTAAAAACCAAATCAAAAGACAAACCTGAATCGCAAACGCTATTGAAGTTGCAAGCGCAAGACCAGTTGCATAAAGAACCTTTATCAAATAATAATCAAGAACTATATTACATCCAACGGCCACAAAGGTAACAACTGTTGGAATCCACGTATTATGTTTTGCATAATACATATTCAATAAAATTTTGTTCAAAGAAAAGAAAAAGAGACCAAATAAAAAGGCTGTTAATATCATACCTGCCTCTGAAACCTGCATCAGAGAAAACTTTTTTGAAAGAAACAAAGTTTCAAATATTTTTTCTGAAAAAAATCCCATAATCAAAACAGTTGGCAACGTAATCCACAACACAAACTTTGCTGATTCTAAAAGATAAAAGCCTATTCGTTTTGGAGCATACATAACAACACGAGAAAAATGAGGCAATAACACCGTTGAGAATGAAACAGCAAAAACACTCAAAGGTATTCCAACAAACCGATTAGCATAATACACCAAAGAAATTGAACCTGAAGGTAAATATGATGCAAAAGCAGTATCAACAACAAGACCAAGCTCCATAACACTCATACTTACAAGACACGGCAAAAACTTTATAATCACTATTTTAAAATAATGCCATGCTCTAGCATCAATAGCACTGAACCGAAATCCCAGGCGAATATATATAAAAATATGAAGAAGAAGTTGTACAAATCCTCCAAACAAAATAAAAACACACAAATATTCTACCGGTAAAGACTTTGTTAAACATATGATCAAAGAACTGATGAAAAAAACATTTAAAAGCGCGGGTGAAAATGCTGGAACAAAAAAATGACGAATCGACTGCAAGGCTCCGGCTAGCAATGCGCTACTTGATAAAAAGAAAATAAATGGCATCAAAATGCGCAAATAAGGAACAGTATAACTTACTTGTGTTGATGAAAAACCAGGAGCAAAAAAACTTATAACAAGGGATGCTTTCCAAATAACAAGACCGCAAATAATCAGCAAAGCTCCCTCAAATACCAAAAAGGCAAGAGATATCAAACTATTAACCGCTTTTTTTCCATCAGTATGTACAACCGAAACCAATGTCGGAACCATAGCGGCCGAAAGCGCACCTTCTGCAAAAATTTTCCTCAATGAATTAGGAAGTTTATATGCAGTAAGAAACGCATCAGAAATAGCTCCTACACCCAAAAAACGAACCATCAACACTTCTCGGATGATACCCAAACACTTGCTGAGCAAAGAAAGGCCACCTATACCTACTGCATTTTTTAAAATAGATTTCTTTCCAAATGACTTCATAGATGCCCCCTCATGAAGAAAAAACTATATTTTCAGTATCTACTCATGTTACATAAATAAGGAGAAATGTTAAGCAATGACTCAGGGGGTATAAATGATAAATCTAAAAAACCGATGTTCTTTTACAACTATTTTTATTTTTACACTATTTTTCTGCAAGCAAATAGCACCCATGAAACGCATCACAGAAAAAACTATGAATCGCCTTACACAGAAAGTCAAAGTTTGCAAAGCGGAAGAAGCTACCTCAAAACAACTATCAGGACTTTTGCACATCAAATCAGACATTGAACGCTTTACTGTTCTAGCAATTTCAACATTACAATATTTCTTTACACAAAAACTTGATTTACTTTATCCCATCATTGGTTACACAAAAGAAAAAACAAAATAGTTTCTCAGCGTCATTGAACTTTTAAAAAAAATACAATACTCTTGAAAAAATCGCCTAGCATAAACAACATTAGTAGTTAAAAAAATAACTGGCAACAAAATCATAAAGATTTCAATAAATCATTTTACATTACAAGGAATAATCACATGATTACAAAAAATAAGACTATTGTAGCGGTTCTTTTATTATCTTTTCTTAGCACTTCGATAAGCGCAACGAAAAAACCGGTCAAGCTTATCTCTGCTAGTAAAACAATAGAAAAGATGCACGAAAAATCCATCAGAGAATATTCTGTAATCCATACAGGTGAAGAAGAAACGATGGAGCGATACATGAAAATGAAAAAATCTAGTGATCCTGACAACATAAAAAAAAGCGATATAGAGAATATTGTTTTTTCTGACAAAATAAAAGAAAAAGATATAAAAAATCTTATTTTTTCTGATGACATAAAAGAAAGGAATATAACCAAGCTTCTTATGCCAACAGGGTCATTTAAGGATTATAATACAAAAGGATGGTATAAACAGGCAGTAACAGCTGAGCCAACAGACAACAGTTTGAAAGTTTTCAAACTAGTAAACCCAATTAATAATTACTCTAAAGTTGAAGCTTTTCATACAAATATGGTTAAAAAATTTCCTTATCTTACATCCTTATTTGAAAAAATAAACAAGAAAGGAATTGATGATCATCCTCAAGTCTTTACTTTGACAAAAGAATATAAAAAAAAACTAGAAAACGAAGAATATGAAAAATATAAAAAAAAGTTATGCATAAGATTTTTCAATCAAACTTTTAGTGTTTTCTGCAACAATTTGGTTAAATCAACAAAAATGAATGGTACGGTAAAAAAACATATTGATTTTGTTAATTTTTGGCAAAACACCAATACTCTTGAAGAAATCACCTCGCATAAACAACATTAGTAGTTAAAAATAGTTTTCCAACCTCTAACATCATGAGTAAAATGATATGTTTGCAAAGCACAAAGCAATCGCAGGAATTCTTTTGCTCACAGCTATCACTTCATATGCAATGAAAAACAAAACAATCGATACAAATGTTTTTGATCGGAAAGACGGCAATAGTTCTGATATGGAAAACGCACACAAAACAATCATAGATAGTTTTAATGACGTATTCAACGACATTCCTGATAAAATACACGACCAACAATCCATCCAAAAACATTCTGTAATCCATACAGGTGAAGAAGAAACGATGGAGAGATACATGAATGGGGGAGAAACTAAATTGAAAAAAAATGAAAAAACCAAATTAACCTCTTCTCATGAAGACCAAGATTACCAGGAAACTTATAACTTTTTGGCAGTTAAGGCACAACATGATGCCATAAAAGAAAGTGATGTAACCAAGCTATTTATTCAAACAGGGTTCTTTAAGAGTTATAATACGAATGGATGGTATGAACAGGCAACAAAAATAACTAGCAAAGGCCTCTTTGGGGCTAAACTAAACATCCCAATCAATAGTGTCTCTAAAGTTTTTTATATAAATATGCAATCTTTTCCTTGTCTTATATCCTTATTTGAAAAAATAAACAAGAAAAGTATTTATGCTTATCATAAATACTTTTCTTTGATAAAAGAATCCAATGAACTTTTAAAAAAAGAAGGATATGATAAATATAAAATAGAATGCTGCCTAACATTTTTCAATCAAACTTTTATGGATTTCTGCAAAGCATTAGTCGAGTCAAAAAAAATGAATGATACGGTAAAAAAACATATCGGTTTTTCTTAATTTTAGTAAAAAAACACAGTACTCTTGAAGAAATCACCTCGCATAAACAACATTAGTAGTTAAAAGTAGTTTTACAACCTCTAACATCATAAGGAAAAATATGTTTACAAAACACACAACAATCCTAGCAACGCTTTTGCTTGTAACCGCTCCTTTTTTGCATGGAATGGAAGAATATGTAACAGAGACCAAAATAACCTACGAAAAAGATGTTCCGCAACACTATATGGAAACAAAAATACTAGTCTGCATGGACGATATTCCAATAAGTGAAACAACAATAAAAGAATCAATTGAAGCTGTAGTAGCTGGAGGTTCCTCAACACATAGAACAAATACAAACCTTTCTCCCGAAAAAAGTAAAAAAATAAAAGCAGAAGACAACTTTGCTTGTAATAACTTAAATATCCATACAGGTGAAGAAAAAACGATGAAACGATTCCTAGAATATTATGATAAAAAAAAAATCATGGAAAAAGAAGAGATGAAGCTATTCCTAGAATATTATAATATAAAAAAAATCATGGAAAAAGAAAAAAAAGACGACGCTGAAAGAAAAAAAATAGAAAAAGAAAATGCCGAGTCAATCCAAAAATATTCTGTAATCCATACAGGTGAAGAAGAAACGATGAAACGATTCCTAGAATATTATGATAAAAAAAAAATCCCGAAAAAAGAAAAAAAAGACGACGCTGAGAGAAAAAAAATAGAAAAAGAAAAAAAAGAAGAAAAAACAAACTACCTAAATGAAAAAATGAAACTTAGACTTTAAACTATTGAACTTTCAAATAAACCAGTAAAAATCATAAAGATTTCAATAAATCATTTTACATTACAAGGAATAATCACATGATTACAAAAAATAAGACTATTGTAGCGGTTCTCTTGTTATCTTTTCTTGGCACTTCGATAAGCGCAATGAATAAAAATAAAAAAACCGACTCTATCTCTTTTAATGAAAAGCGAGAGTCCCTTAAAGCTTATAACTCTAAAATGAAAAAAAATGGCTCGGAAATGAAAATAGAACCTGATGCCATAAAAGAAAGTGCTGTAACCGAGCTATTTATGCCAACGGGGTTCTTTAAGGATTATTATAATACAAATGGATGGTATAAACAGGCAACAAAAACGGATTACGAATCCTACATGTGTTGGAAATTCGAAAACCCAATTAATATTGAAAATGACTCTAAAGTTTTTCATATAAATATGGTTCAAAATTTCCCTTATCTTACATCCTTATTTGAAAAAACATACAAGAAAAAAATTTATGAAAACATTAAATTATCAAAAAAAATCATATACGACGAAGTTAAAACACAATCATGCCTATCACATTTCAATCAAATTTTTAAGTATTTCTGCAAGGAATTATCCAAATCAAAAAAAATGAATGAAAAGGTAAAAAAACATATCGGATATAAAGTGATAAAGAAGAAGAGTCTAGGGAAAAAAAATTAAATAATATTCAGAACTTAGAAGGCCGGCATGTGCTGGCCTATTTTTTTACCTTCCCTTCATGCAACTGAAAAATTGTCTCCATATTTTCTGCAACATACTTGTCATGAGATGTTACAATAAGTCCCATTCCCCACTTTTTACTGCACGAACATAACAAATCAACAAGTTTTTTTCCTGTCGCATGGTCTAAATTGCCCGTTGGCTCATCTGCCAATAAAAATGATGGCTTGTTCATCATCGCTCTGGCAACTGCAACACGTTGTTGCTCACCTCCAGATAGCGAACACACATTTTCTTTTTCTTTACTTTGCAATCCAACGTTGTTCAAAAGTTCCTGAGCACGCTTGCGAGCTTTGAATTTCCATGCACCGGCAATAAGCGCCGGCATCATCACATTTTCTTCAACAGAAAGTTCACGTATAAGATAAGGCTTCTGAAACACAAGTCCTATATTCTGAGATAAAAATCGCTGTTTTTCTTTTTTACTAAAAGAAGCAAGCCGTTTTCCTGCTATTAAAATCTCGCCCCCTGTAGGATTATCCAGTCCTGCAAGAATATGAAGCAATGTAGACTTTCCTGTTCCTGAAACACCAATGATGGCATACCGCTTTCCAGCCTCAAAGGTCAAATCCACCCCCTTGAGCACCTCTTGGCCTGCAAACGTTTTTTTGACTGTTCTAGCAGTTATGGTGAATTGATTCACTCGATTTGCACCTCCAAAGAAAACCCATTAAATTCAAATCTTTACTCCCCACTTGTACTACAAAACAATCCCTTTTACAAAAAGAGTTTGCCTCCCAATTGTTAGTAAATGTTGTTTTGCAAAAACAATCTTCCATAGACTGGAGTATAAGGGACGAAAAGCAGGCAAATATGCTGCGTACAAAATAAACTAATCTAGGGGGAGTGAAATGAAAGCTGTGTTAAACAAAGCCATACAGGAAAAAATTCCTGATAATCTTCCTGTCATTCCGACAATGGACGTTGTCGTTTTTCCACAAATGATTGTTCCACTCCTTGTTCTTGATAAGAGAATTATCAAGGGCATAAACAATGCATTAGAGGGATCTAAAATGGTGTTGCTCTTGGCCGCAAAAAAACAGGTCAACCAACAGGAAGCTATTGGAACAAATGATTTATATCAGGTTGGAACAGTCGCATCTATCATGCGGATGATAAAAATTCCGGATGGCGGCATAAAGGTATTGGTACAAGGTATATGCAAGGCAAATGCACTATCACTTTCTACAAACCAAGAAACGCTCAGTGCCACAGTAGAACCAATTGAAATTAAAGAAAACTCAGAACAAGACACCGAACTCATGGCACAAATAAAAAATATAAAAGATCTAGCAGAACAAATCACAGCATCAGGTCAATCGCTCAGTCCAGACTTTCATATTATCCTTTCAAAAATAAACGATCCAGACAAAATTGCAGACTTTGTACTATCTCATCTCAATCTAACCGTCGAACAAGCACAAGAACTGCTTGAACAGGAAAATAAAAAGGATCTTTTAAATACACTTTACAACCACCTGCACAAAGAGATTGAAGTTTCCCAAATGCAGGAAAAGATTAGAAACAGCGCCCGCGACTCAATGAACAAATCCCAAAAAGAATATTATTTACGTGAACAGATGCGAGCAATCAAACAAGAGCTTGGTGAAAATGAGGGAGAAGAAATTGAGCAAATGCGCGTAAAACTTGCAAAGCTCCAAGTCACAGATGAAGTAAAATCAGAAGTCTCCCGTCAAATTAACCGGCTTGAAAGTACCGCACCAGAATCGATGGAGGCGATGGTAATCAGAAATTATCTTGAGTGGATCTTTGCCCTGCCATGGTCAAACGAAACAGAAGACAATCTAGATATTAAACATGCAAAAGAAATACTTGATGAAGACCATTATGGCCTCAAAGAAATAAAAGATAGGATTCTTGACTTTATTTCTGTAAGAAACCTTAAAAAAGATAGTTATGCTCCAATTTTGTGTTTTGTCGGCCCTCCAGGAACCGGAAAAACCTCACTTGGTAAATCAATAGCACGAAGTTTAGGCCGAAGTTATTTCCGTGTTTCACTTGGCGGTGTCCGTGATGAAGCAGAAATAAGAGGACACAGAAGAACATACGTTGGCGCAATGCCTGGACGATTTATTCAGGGAATCAGAAAAGCAGGAACTATCAATCCAATTATTATTATTGATGAACTCGATAAAATCGGCGCAGATTTTAGAGGGGATCCTTCTGCAGCAATGCTTGAGGTTCTTGACCCTCAACAAAATAAAACCTTTTATGATAACTACCTCGGAGTACCGTTTGATCTTTCAAAATCTATTTTTATCGCAACCGCAAACAGTTTAGATACTATTTCCGCTCCATTGCGTGACAGAATGGAAATAATACAACTTTCTGGTTACACCATGAATGAAAAACTACACATCACAAAAAGGCATCTCATTCAACGAGCACTCGACGGTGCGGGAATTAAAGAATTGAAACTAAACGATTCAGTCGTTGAAGATGTAATTTCTAGCTACACTCGTGAATCTGGTGTTCGACAGCTTGAACGACTTATGCATAAACTTGCAGCAAAATCTGCTCGCTCAATTGTTGAAACGAACAAGCAAATCACATTCACCGCAAAAAATCTTGTACAATACCTTGGTCCAAAAATTCTCAGAGATGAAGAATACAATCAAAAAGACCAAGTTGGTATCACAAATGGACTTGCTTGGACTGCATACGGCGGAGAAATGTTGAAAATTGAAGCCGTACTGGTTCCAGGACAAGGAAAATTTATTTTGACAGGACAACTTGGCGATGTAATGAAAGAATCAGCACAGGCAGCTATGAGTTACGCACGACTTCATGCTAACAAGTTTGGCATCAAGCCAGAAATATTTACAAAACATGATCTGCATATCCATGTTCCTGCAGGAGCAGTACCCAAAGATGGGCCTTCTGCTGGCATTACTATCTTAAGCTCAATTCTCTCTGTTTTGACAAAAAAACCAATCAGTGCGCAATACGCAATGACCGGTGAATTAAATCTTCGTGGTAATATTATGCCTATTGGCGGCGTAAAAGAAAAAGTATTGGCCGCAAAAAGAAATAAAATTCCAAATATCCTTCTCCCTGAAAAAAATAAACAAGACTTAAAAGATGCTGATGAAATAATTCAGGGAATAAATATTATTTGGGTAAAAAAGGCAGAAGATGTTCTTCAACACGTACTAGCAGGCATAATATAAAATAGAATAATTCTTAACTTACTCTAGACTTTTTGGTTACCTTGATATCCGGCTCATTTGTTTATGAGCCGGATAGTTTTTTGAAAAAAGGAAAATCAATATGAAAATAATAACCATAGGTGGAGCAACACAAGACTCAATAGCGCTCTATAAAAACCAAAAAAATGTTGAACTTGAAACTAAGGAAGGAAAAAAACTTTTTCTTGCACTAGAAGAAGGAAAAAAAATAGACATTCAAACTCTGCATCAATCAACCGGCGGCGGCGCAACCAACACTGCTGTATCTTTCAAACGTCTTGGATTTGAAACAACCATAATCTGTAAAGTCGGAACCGATTCGCAAGCAGACTTAATAACACAAGAACTGCAAAAAGAATCTGTCAACATAAACTACATCATTAGAAACCAAAAAGAACCAACCGGCTTTTCATTCATCATACCATTTGAACAAACAGGTGACCGTGTTGTTTTAGCTGCTCGCGGAGCAAATAAAATACTGTCTAAACAAGATATTCCCTTTGATGTTTTAAAACAACAAGATTGGATATATATATCACCTCTTTCAGGCGATGCAGCTCATCTTCTACCGATTATAACCGATTTTGCCAAACAGAATAAAACCCCTATTGCACACAACCCAAGCATGAGCCAGCTCACAAAAAACATAAACACTCTCAAAAATTCACTCAAAAATATAGATATTCTTCTCCTTAATGCCCAAGAAGCAGAAGCATTGATGTCAAACATTAAAGGAGCCTCACATCTTCCACAAAAGCATTTTAGAGTTATTTTTAAAGAACTACTTGCCGAAGGTCCCTCTGTCGTAGTCATTACCGATGGAAAACATGGTGCATATGCCGCATCTGAAGAAAACATATATTACCACCCGAGCATAATCAAAGACAAAATCGAAAACACACTTGGAGCCGGCGATGCCTTTTGCTCAACCTTTATTGCACAAATCGCCCAGAGCGATACCATCGAATCATCCCTTTTGATGTCAACAATCAATGCTTCATCCGTCATAAGCTACCCTGACACAAAAACAGGACTTTTAAAACGCAAAGAGATTGAATCACGAGCTGAAGGCGATTCAATGCTGCAAATATTCAAGCTCTAAAACATGCCCCCAAACCACTAAAAGCCTTTATTTCAAGCAAAAACCGCTTGTTTTAAGTTGACAGAAATTTGTGTCAATAATACAATAATAACTACAGGAAGGGGCAGGGACCTCGTCTTATATAAACCAAAATAATGAATAATTTTATAAAATAGGTGCACATATTATGAAAATGATACGAAAACTGTTAACGATACTTTTTGTTGCAGCAACCGTGAGTGGCTCAATAAACGCAATGCAAAAAAATGAAATAATCGAACTAAACAAACTAGAAGCGTTTTTCAAAGTGAGAGAAAAAGATCCAATAATTGAAAGGATTGTTGAACCCGTGTTCATACATCTTCCTTGGGAATATCTTCCTGTTCGCGATGACATACGTAACTTCATTTCTGATTTTCACAAACGTACAAATGATAAATGCTCAACGCAGAAGATCTATGAAATATCTTT